>Ga0193743_1000530_pt1 | contig 29878 bp, 27 predicted proteins | sample L2c2metaG_FD_143038 | JGI IMG/M metagenome (GOLD analysis project Ga0193743, IMG submission 143038) | Soil microbial communities from a riparian zone of the East river system, Colorado, United States - L2c2 | ecosystem: Environmental > Terrestrial > Soil > Riparian zone | place: USA: East River...
CCGGGTCACCGGGCAGCGCCCGGACGCCCACGAACACCACGATCGAGGCCAGCACGAGTGTCACTGCAGACTGCCAAAGCCGGTGTAACAGGTAGCGACCCATGGATCAGCCCTCCTGGTCCCGGAGGAACGCGGCCCGGGCCAGCCGGACCAGCCCGTCGGAGTAGACCTCTACGCCGGCCAGTTGGGAGGAGTGCACGGTCAGGCTCCGCAGCCGGTAGGTGTAGACGATCGGGTTGTCCCGCTGGATCACCTGGGTCGCCCGGCCGTAGAGCTCAGCCCGCCGCGCGGTGTCGATGGTCCGCGACGCCTCGGCCAGCAGGTCGTCGAGCTCCGGGGAGGAGTACCCGCCGTAGTTGGTTGACGCCTGGGTGCCCAGGAAGCGCGTGGTGTTGCCGTCCGGGTCGATCCGCCCCGACCAGCCCAGCTGCAGCAGCTCGAAGGTGCCGCGTTTCTGCACGTCCAGCAGCGTGGAGTACTCGACAGGCACGATCCGCAGATCGAAACCGCCCTCCGCCACGCTGGCCTGCAGCGCCTGGGCGAAGCGCAGCTGGTCCTGGGTGTTGGTGACCTGCATCGTCACCTTCAGCGGCGTCGGCACACCGGCCTCGGCCAGCAGCCGCCGCGATCGGCCCGGGTCGAACGGCGGGCACGCGTTGCTCGCCGGCGACGCATACGGCGACTGTGGCGCGATCGGCGAGCACGCGGATTCGAACCAGTTGTTGAACACCGTGGCCACCAGCGTCTCCCGGTCGATGGCGCTGGCGAACGCCTCGCGGACCCGGGGATCGCGGCCCAGCGGGGTATCGATCGGCTTCGGCGGAGTCCCCGCGCCGTCCACGTTGCCGGTGTTGATCGTGACGCCCTGGTAGCCGAGCGAGCCCGCCTGCAGCACGAGCAGGTTCCGTTCCTTCGCCAGCGCGTCGACGTCCTGCGGGGAGATGGTGTCCGCCACCTGGACGTCCCCGGAGCGCAGGTTCGCGGCGCGGGTCACGGTGTCCGGCATGATCCGGTAGGTGATGGCGTCCAGGTGCACCCGCGCGGCGTCGTAGTACAGCGGGTCCCGGACCACGTCGATGGAGGTCTGCGGCACCCGCCCGGCGAACTTGAACGGCCCGACGCACACCGGGTGGTCGCCGAAGTTGCTGCCCGCCTCGGCCAGCGCGGCCGGCGACATGATCATGCCGGCGCGGTCCGCCAGGGCGGCGGTGATCGGCGCGAACGGCTGCTTGAACCGCAGCACGACGTGCTCGGCGTCGGGGGCTTCGATGCCGGTCAGCGGGCCCATCTCGCTCCGCCGCGCCGAGCCCTTCAAGGTCAGGTGCCGCTGCAGGCTGGTGCGCACCGCCGCCGCGTCGAACGGGGTACCGTCGGCGAATCGGATGCCGGTGCGGACGCCGAACGTGACGGTCAAGCCGTCCGGGGAGATCGTCGGCATTCCGCTGGCCAGCTGCGGGACGATGCCTCCGGTCGCGTCCAGGTCGTAGAGCTTTTCGCAGATCGAGGTCATCACGTAGCGGGTGTACAGCGAGGTCGACATGGTCGGGTCGAGCCGGTCCGGCTCGTTGGACAAACCCATCACCAGGTGGCCGCCCTCGATGACCGGCCGGTCGCCGACCGGGGTGCCCAGGTCATCGTGGTGTGTGACGGCGGCGGCGAGCGGCTGCACCGGGACGCAGCCGGCCAGCGGCACCGAGCCGAGCACCACCGCGACCGCGAGGACGATCAACCTGGACGGGCGACCCCGCGCCTCGCGGAGAAGCATGCGAACCCCCGGATGCTAAGTGGAGAATGAGTCCACCCTACGTTTCGCCAGGACCGCTCCGGTGTCGATGAAGTAACGTACTTTCACCGCGTTATCGAAAACGCCGACTAACGTCCGGCCGCGTATCCTTGCATTCCACGTGGATTGGCTCCGGCGGCCAGCACCCCGGTGCTCGGATCCCGTGCCACCGCGCAGATCCGGCCCTCTGACCAGGGCTCCTCCACGGTAACCTGGTGTCCGCGGCGCCGTAGTTCGGTAATCGTCGGTTCCCCGATGCGCGATTCGACGACCACGCTTCCGGGGTGCATCTCACGCGGATAGAACGAACTCGGAAAGCTATCGCTGTGCCAGTTCGGAGCGTCAATGGCGCCCTGCAGGTCGAGTCCGTTGCGCACTTTCTCGCGTAGCGCGACGGCCAGCAGGAAATGCACCGTCCACTGGTCCTGCTGATCTCCGCCAGGCGTGCCGAACGCCATCACGGGCTCGCCGTCGCGCAATGCCAGGGACGGGCTCAACGTGGTGCGCGGGCGCCGGCCCGGGGTGAGCGAGTTGGGCAGACCGGGTTCCAGCCAGGCCATCTGCAGCCGGGTACCGAGCGGGAACCCGAGCTCGGGCACCACCGGGTTGGACTGCAGCCAGCCACCGCTCGGTGTCGCCGCGACCATGTTGCCCCAGCGGTCGACGACGTCCACGTGGCAGGTGTCGCCGCGGGTGGCGCCGTCCCGCCCGACCGTCGGCTCCCCCGCGCCGACCCCGGCGGGCAGCAGCCGCGGGCCGTTCTCCGCGCGCAGCGCCGCCTCGGGGAGCCGGGGCTCGCGGCCGTCGGGGCTGCCGGGGCGCATCTCGAAGGACGCCTGCTCGCCGACCAGCGCGCGGCGGGCGGCGGAGTATCCGGGCGCGAGCAGTGCGTCGAGGCTGACATCCGCCGCCGGGGCGTCGCCGTACCAGGCCTCCCGGTCCGCCATCGCCAGCTTGGTGCCCTCCACCAGGGTGTGCAGGTAGTCCGGGGTGCCGTATTCCAGCCCGTCCGGCAGCAGGGCGAGCTGCTGCAGGAACACCGGGCCCTGGCTCCACAGCCCGGGTTTGGCGATCGTCCAGCCGTTCCAGGTGAAGGTGGCCGGCTCCTCGTAACTGGCCTCGAACCCGGCCAGATCAGCCGCGCCGAGGGTGCCCGCGTGCCGCTCCCCCGAGGTGTCCATGGTGGGCCGCGCGGCGAACGCGGCCAGATGCTCGGCGACGAATCCCTCGCGCCATACCCGGCGGGCGGAGTCGATCTGCGCCTCGCGGCTGGGCCCGGTCGACTCCGCGATGAGCCGGCGCCAGGTGCCCGCCAGCGCCGGGTTCCGCAGCAGCGCGCCCGGCCTCGGTGGCCGCCCGTCGGCGAGGTAGACGGCGGCGGAGGTGGTCCACTCGGTCTCGAACAGCTCCTGCACGGTGCCGACCACCTCGCCGACCCGGTCGACGGCGGGATGCCCGTCCTGGGCGTAGCCGATGGCGTACCGCAGCACGTCGGCCAGGGACTTCGTGCCGTGGTCGCGCAGCAGGAGCATCCAGGCGTCGAACGCCCCGGGCACCGCCGCGGCGAGCGGGCCGGTGCCGGGGACCAGGTCCAGGCCAAGATCGGTGTAGTGCTCGACGCTCGCGCCCGCCGGGGCCGGCCCCTGTCCGCACAGCACCCGCACGGGTCCGCCGACCGGCGCCAGGATGATCGGCACTTCGCCACCGGGACCGTTGAGGTGGGGCTCCACCACGTTCAGCACGAACCCGGCGGCGACCGCCGCGTCAAAGGCGTTCCCCCCGTCCTCCAGGACCGCCATCGCCGTCGCCGAGGCCAGCCAGTGCGTCGAAGAGGCCATGCCGAACGTGCCCTGCAGGGTCGGGCGAGTGGTGAACACGGGGGACGCCTCCGCTCACGCAGTAGATGTCCGACAAGTGGACACCGTGAGCTACCGCTACGTCCAAGACATGTATGACACCGCAGCCATAGCGCAGAGCTATCAGCGATCGGTTAGGAAGGACCGATGGAGCGCCGCCAGCTGGAGTACTTCGTCGCGATCGTGGAGCACGGCGGATTCAGCGCCGCCGCCCGAGCGCTGCACGTCGCGCAACCCTCCCTGTCTCGCTCGATCGGCAAGCTGGAGCACGAGCTGGAGGTGACGCTGTTCCACCGGGTGGGCCGCACCGCCGTGCTCAGCGCCGCCGGAGAGGCCCTCGCGGATCGGGCTCGACTGGTGCTGCGGGACCTCGACGCCCTGCGCGCGGCGGCGCGTTCGCTCGGTGAGGGCGTCGCCGGGCGGGTCGAGATCGCCGCCACCTCCTCGTCCGGGCTCGAGCCGGTGACCGGCGTGATTGCCCAGCTGCGTGAGCGCCACCCGGGGATCACCGTGAGCACGACGTCCGCGCTCTCCGCCGTCGAGGTGGTCGCGATGGTGCTGCAGGGCCGGTGCGAGGCGGGGGTGTGCGGCAGCGCGGAACGGCCCGCCGGGCGCGGCATCGTGGCGCACCACCTGCGGGACGAGGAGTTCCTGCTGGTGGTTCCGCCCGGCACGCTCTCCGGTGCCGGGCCCTCGGTGCGCCCGGAGGTGCTGCACGGCATGCGGTTCGTCCTCCCGGCACCGGCGACGGCGGTCCGCGCCCTGTTCGACCGGCTGTCCGGCAGCGTCGGCGGGATGACGGTCGCGGCGGAGGTCGGCGACCGCAGCATGGTGCTGCCGATGGTGCTACGCGGCATCGGCGCCGGTCTGATGCCGGACGGCTGGGCCGACCTGGCCCGCCGCGCGGGAGCCGGGGTCCACCACTTCGACCCCCCGGAGCGGCTCCCCCAGTGGCTGGTACACCGCACGGACGTGATCACCGCCGCGGCGCGGGCCTTCGTCGACGCGACGCTCGCGGCGAGCGCCATCCGTTGAAGGTGTGGGCGCCGACCGGAATCATCGTTGCGCGCCGATCATCGACCAGCTAACGTTATTGCTGTCTCCTCTTGTGGATGCGGGTAGATGACGTTCCCCGCGCAAGAGTCGTCAAGTTCCTGAGATCCCGCTGGATGTGGCTTCCGAGCGAAGCCGTTCCCGGCGCGGACCGGATCCCTCAGCGGCGCGTGCCGGCTTGTCCCGGCCCGATCACCGCACTCCCCATGATCAACCCATCCAAGAAAGAAACACCATGAATGACAACGAATCTTCCAGCCAACCCCCCGACATCGGCGGAGCCCACGAGCCGTACGAGATCAGTTCGAAGGGACCCGTTACCGGGATCCTCGACATCGTGGACAACCGAGCCTTCGTGCGCGCCGACGGCTACCTACCCGGACCGGGCGACGCCCAGGTGTCACCCGGCCTGGTCCGCACACACCGGTTGCGCCGAGGCGACACGATCACCGGCTCAACCCGCCCCGCCGGCAAAGGCGACGAACTCGCATCCCTGGTCCATGTCGACGCCATCAACGGCCAGCACCCAGGAAACACCCTGACCCGACCGGCGTTCGCCGAACTGGTCCCGCTCTACCCGAACGAACGCCTGTTCCTGGAGACCGAACCGCACGCCCTGACCACACGGGTAGTCGACCTGTTCATGCCGGTCGGCAAGGGACAACGGGCCTTGATCGTCGCACCGCCGAAGGCCGGCAAGACCTCCGTGCTGCAGGCAATCGCCCACGGGATAGCCAAGAACCACCCGGAATGCCACCTCATGCTCGTCCTTGTCGGCGAACGCCCGGAAGAAGTCACCGACCTGGCACGCGCCGTGCCCGGCGAGGTCATCGCCGCTACGTTCGACCGACCACCCCACGAGCACACCGCGCTGGCCGAGCTGGCCATCGAACGCGCCAAACGCCTGGTCGAAATGGGCCGCGACGTCGTGGTCATGCTCGACTCGCTCACCAGGCTGGGTCGCGCCTACAACCTCGCCGCGCCGGCATCCGGACGGATCCTGTCCGGCGGTGTGGACTCCACCGCACTCACCCCGCCCAAACGGTTCCTCGGCGCCGCCCGCAACATCGAGAACGGCGGGTCACTGACCATATTCGCCACCGCACTGGTGGAAACCGGCTCGGCCGGCGACACACTGATCTTCGAAGAGTACAAAGGAACCAGCAACGCCGAACTGAAACTGGACCGCAAGATCGCGAACAAACGCGTCTATCCCGCCATCGACCTGAGCCAGTCCGGCACACGCAAGGAAGAACTGCTGCTCACCGCCGAGGAAATGGCGGCCACCCGCACAATGCGCCGCGCCCTCGACAGCCGAGACAACCAGCAGGCCCTCGACATGCTCCTCGGCGGCCTTCGCAAGACCTACACCAACACCGAATTCCTCACGCAGTTCACCAGAACCACGCAGTCCCCCCGGTAACCACGCGCTGGCTGCGCCGCGCCCGAACTAGCTGCGCGGTTCGGTCTCTGGGTCGATCAGTACGGAGATGAGCTCATCGATGAACGGCGTGATCTCACAGGGGTCTGTCTCCCCGCCGGCGTGATAGAGCGCCACGCGTCCATGGGCCGCCACAAAGAGCAGCACCGAGGCACGTTGACTGGGTACCCGTAGTCGAACCCCGGCACTCTCGCAACGTTCGAAGACGGTCACGACCTGATTCAAGATCCCCAGCATTGGCCTGTGCTTGCCGGTGCCGGCCGCGACGCCGGACTCGGCGTGGTAACGAGAGTGAAGCATGAGGCGGTAGTGGCCAGGGTTCTCGATCGCGAACTGGCAGTAGGCGTACATCTGAGCGCGGAGATGCTCCACCACGTCGTCACTGGCGGTAGCCTCGTCCGCCGCGAGCATGGCGGCTGACAACCGGGCGTAGTCGTGTTCGATGGTGCCGCGCACCAAGGCGGTCTTGTCCTCGAAATGCTGGTAGATGCTCGCCGGCGCAATACCGACCGCCCGCGCCACTCCTCGAATCGTGAGCGCGTCCGCGCTACCGAGTTCAGACACCAGCAGACACGCCGCATCGAGGATATCCCCGCGCAGTCGCTCGCCTTGGCCCCAGCGGTTCCGGTTCCGGGGCACTTGAGGGCCGGGTACCTCCACCCGCACGTCCTCCGTCATCTACCTACCCTTCACGCCCGCCGTCGCTCGCTGACCGTCGGTGAGCGCTCCGGTGCGGAGCGCCAGCGGCCAGAGAGTTCGGCCGCTCCATCCGCCCGACACTCTATAGCCCGCGCGCCGCTGTGTATCAGATCGCGCACCGAGACCAGCTCGGCCGGGCCATCTGGATGACTGCGGGCTGTCACCGGCCAGCCATACGCCGTTCGCCGGATGGACTTGTCATGACTACATGACATGTGACCGGGGTTACGGTTGCCGAACAGTCGTTTACAGACTTAGCGAACCATCGTACGGTAACCGGCGGAGGGTAGTACTCGTCGACGGCCCAGCCGCCTCGCATCGAGGATCGAAGTGACGAGGATCACCCACAGGAATAGGAGGGGGTTTCCAATGGCTTCAGCGCTTATGGACGGGAACATTCCTGAGAAACTCACAGGTGACTCAACCCGAGGCATCGTCGAGCTGGATACCGAAAAGTGGGCAATCGAGGGCAGCTCCGTCGAAACAACTCTCGCCGAATACTATGGCGCCGAGGTTGGCGGCTCCCAGTTGAGCCCACCGCGCGATCCCGCCGAGCTGCGGACCAGGTTGCGCGAGTCCGCGCCGCGGCTAGCTGAACTTACCGACCATATTCGAACGCAGTTCGATGATGGGGCTTGCGGCATCTTTATATCAAAGCTCGGGCTCGCCCACCTCGAGGTGGACCAGCGACGCAAGGCCGTTTTCGCTCTCGCCGTAATGCTCGGCGACGTGACGGAGACTGAACCGGTTGACCACCGAGTGGTGTGGGATGTTCGCCCACAGGAGGCGGAGCTGCGCAAGTTCTCCATGTTCTCCGAAAGCGACACCGAGGCCGCGTACCACACCGACTCGACAATCGTGCCGATTCCGGAGCGATACTTCCTGCTTTACGCCGTCCAGCAAGCCGAGTGCGGGGGCGGGTTGAGCACCCTCCGCGACGGCCGGGCAGTGAAGGAAGAGCTGGAGCAGACCCCGGACGGACGGGTGGCACTCCGCGTACTCACGGACACGGCGCTGCCGGTACGCATCCCTAAGGCGTTCCGGAAGAAGTACGGGGTCACCGCCAAGGATGGGTACAGCTACGTACCGGTCTTTGCCGAGAAGCCCATGTGGCGGTGGCGGAAAGACAAGATTGAGCAAGGACTGGTCGCTCATCCTGAATGCGCGACCCCAGAGGTCCGCAAAGCGCTCGACACAGTTGCCGACCTTCTGGCGAACCGGCCTGGGGTCCGCAAGCCACTGCCGACCGATGGAATCGTCATCATCGATAACCACGTTGCGTTCCACGGGCGTACAGCGTTCACGGACCTCAAGCGTCATCTGCTGCGAATCCGATTTCAAGAGCCCGCCGCCTAGACCCACCGGTGGCGCGGAACAAGACTCAACGAGGAGCCCGCTCTAATTAGCAACCGGGCCCAGCCCGGCGAACACCGATGCTATCCATCGCGCTCTTGTCCGATGCCCTCCTCGGCCGTGCTATGCCCAGGTGAGCCCGAACAATACGCGATCAGGTGGTGTCCGAGAGTTAATGTGCTGCGCCCGGAAGGCGCGAACGATTCAAATCGAAGGGGAGAAAGAGAATGTTGCGGAACCTATCCAAAGCAAAGTGGGGCTATGTTACTCGTCGAGTGAGCGAGCACGATCAGCTTCAGGTGAGTGGGACAGTTCCCGCTCCCCGCCTCGGTGACTTCGTCGTCGCCAAGGTGGTCCGCCTGGGCGATCTCGACCACCTGGAGAACGTCCACGGGCGGCGGTCTCAGCTGTTCCCTGGCGATCTCGTTGTCGGCGCCTACGGTAACCGTTACGCGACCGACTTCTACGAGGGTTACCTGCCCGCCGCGAATGAGCCGGTGCATCTGCTGACCGCCGGCGGCTTGATCGGGACGGTCGCGTCGGCTCACACCAGCAAGTCGGGGCCGACCGAACTGGAAGTGCTGGGCGGCTTGACCGACAGCACGGGCGCACAGCTGTCCGTCGAGGACGTCGCGGTTGACCTGCCGCCCGACGTTCGGCCCGCGCTAGGCACCATCGTGGTGTTGGGGTCGTCGATGAACGCGGGCAAGACAACCGTCGCCTCCGCGATTGTGCGAGGCCTGTCCCTCGCTGGGGTTCAGGTCGGCGCCGGCAAGGTCACCGGCTCGGGCAGCGGTAAGGATCACTGGTCCTACCTGGATGCGGGCGCGGACGTGGTGACGGACTTCCTCGACTTCGGGATGGCCTCGACCTTCGGCTATCCCCACGACCGCCTGTCCGAGACGATGGTCGCAATCCGCAACCAGCTGGCCTTTGGTGGTGCACAGGCAGTTGTGCTCGAGATCGCCGACGGTGTGCTGCAGGATGAGACTCGTGCGCTAGCGGCACAGCTGCCAGGGTTCGCCGACGAGGTCGTACTGGCGGTCGGCGACGCGCTGGGTGCGGTGGCTGGCATCAAGGTGCTGGCCGAGCTGGGGGTCACGGTTCGGGTGGTCAGCGGACTGGTCACGGCCAGCCCCCTTGCTTCTCATGAGGCCGCCTTGGCCACCGGGCTGCCGGTGCTCACCCCCGCGCAGCTGGCCGGTGGCGCGGCGCTCGACCTGCTGCCGCATGCCAGCGAGGACCCGGACGCACGCTCCGACGAGCTGCTGGAGTTGGGCGGACTATCGGTATGACGGCCTGGAGCCCGGACACCGATCTCGGATTACTGCGCCAGCTGTGGCGGTTTCGCGCCTACGGCCGCCGCGAGCTTCGGCCGCTGCTGCTCGGCGTGGTAATGCGAATCGGTGAGTTGATCGCCGACCTGGCCGCTCCATGGCCGTTGGCCCTGGTCATCGACAACGCTCTCGGAGGCACGAGGCTGACCGGTCCCTTGGGTTCGATCGCCTATCTGCTCGGACCTTCAACGGTCGCCATGCTCACGATGGCCTCGGTCGCCGTGCTGCTCCTTACCGCCGCCTCGGGCGTTTTCGATTACCTGGGCGACCGAATCATGAACAGTGCCGGAGAGCGGATTACCTCCAGAATTCGCTCCGACATGTTCGCGCAACTGCAGCGGCTCCCGATGGCCTATCACGATCGCGAGGCCGTAGGCGAGCTGACAAGTCGGGTCTCCACGGACACCGCCCGCATCGAGAACGGGATGGTCGGCCTGTTCTCTACCCTGGCACCCGGGTTGCTGTCGCTGGTGGGCTACGGCACCGTCATGTTGTTGGTGAGCTGGCGGCTCGGCCTCATTGCACTGTGTGCCGCGCCCTTGCTGTTCATCACCGCGGCCCACTACACGAAGCTGACCCGCAAGGCGGCGCGGCGCCGCCGCGCCGCCGAAGGCAGGCAATCCGGGTTTGTCACCGAGTCGCTGCAAGGCATCCGCACGATCCAGGCATTCGGCCGCGAGGATCTGCACGACGAGCGCTTCGCCATCTCCAACGACGCGGTCCTGCGCACCGGGCTGCGCTCCGTGGACCTGCGCGCCAGGTTCACCCCGTTGCTCGAGACGGTAACCGCCTTCGGGACGGCCATCCTGCTGTTCGTGGGCGGCTACGGTGTGCTCAGCAACTGGTGGAGCGTGGGTCTTCTGGTCGTGGTGACCAGCTACCTGCGCGATCTGCTCAAGCCCATGAAAGCACTGTCCGGACTGGCACTGACATTCACCCAGGGGGCGGCCTCCGCCGAAAGGGTCGCCGCGATCTTCGATCACGCAAAACCTCCCGTCGAGACAAATCGGAGCCTGCCGGTCCGAATTCGTGGCTCGATCGACTTGCGGCAGGTTGGCCTGGACTACGGACGAGGGCGAGGGCGGGTACTCGACGGGCTGAGCCTGTCTATTCGCCCCGGTGAGCGGATCGCCCTGCTCGGGCAGAACGGTGCCGGGAAGTCCACCGTACTGTCGGTGGTTTGTGGGCTCTACCCGCCGACCAGCGGCGAACTGCTGTTGGACGGCATACCACGCAGCGAGTTGCCCGACTGGTGGTGTCGCCAACAGATCGCGGTAGTACTGCAGGACACCTTTTTGTTCTCCGGCACCCTGGCCGACAACATCCGGTACGGACGCCCGGACGCTTCCGATGCCGCGGTAGCTCGCGCAGCCTCGGTAGCCCTGGTCACGGAATTCACCGGTCGACTCCCCGACGGCCTGAACACCGAGTTGTCGGACGGTGGAATTGGTTTGTCCGGCGGGCAGCGCCAACGGGTCGGCATCGCCCGAGCGCTGCTGGCCGACGCCCCGATCGTGCTCCTGGACGAACCCACCGCGGGATTGGACCAGCACGCCGAGCAGCTTGTTGTGCAGGCACTCATCGAGCTGATGCAGGATCGCACCGTTGTGATGACCACGCACCAACCGACTTTGACCCAGTTAGCGACCCGCACCGTGCATCTGCAAGGCGGCACGATCGTCTCCCCACCGCCCGTCGAACTGTGGCACGGCGGAGCATCGCAACCAGCTGGCGCAGCATCCCCGGTCTAGTTCGGTCTAGTTCGGTCAAGGAGGTGGCGATGCGACGTTTTGTGCCCGGGGTCTCCATCGGCGTGCTCGCACTTGTCCTGCTGCTTATCGCGGCGTGCTCGAACGCACCGACCGACTCAGCCGGCCACCAGGTCGCGGAGTGCAACCCGGACAAGGACAGTTGCATGGAGAAGATTACGCTCCGTTCCGGTGCCAAATTCGCCGTCTGGCGGAACTATCCCCTTTCCGGCAATTCAGCGGTCACCGCCGCGCTCATCGCAGTGCATGGTGCCGGGCGTAATCCGGTCTCTACCCTGACCGGCATGATGAACGCCGCAAAGGCGGCGGGGGCCGACCAGAACACACTTATTATCGCACCATTCTTCGAGGCCGAGGATGACTACCCCTCGAGCGACGAAGCCCGCTGGACAGACGAGGGGTGGAAGAGCGGTGAGGACGCGATCCAGCCCAGTGGTATGAGCTCATTCACCGTCATGGATGACCTCATGACCGGGCTCGCGAACAAGGCGACGTGGCCGAACCTGTCGCACATCGGCCTGGTCGGCCACTCGGCGGGAGGCCAATTCACCCAGCGCTACGCCGCTGCCGGGCAAGCGCCCTCCGTCTTGCGCGGAGTCTCGATCGACTTTGTGGTCGCCAACCCGTCCTCGTACCTCTACCTGGAGCCGAACCGGCCTGACAGCTCCGGAACCCATTTCGAAGTCCCGGCAACCTCCTGCCGTTATGACGACTACAAATATGGCCTGCGCAACCGACCCCCCTACCTGAACCAGCTCAGCACCGAGCAAATCATCCACAACTACACGACCCGAAACATCACGTATCTACTCGGCGATGCCGACACCACACCAAAGCACGATTTCGACGGATCCTGCGCCGCAATGCTGCAGGGCAATACCCGGTTCCAGCGCGGCACCTTCTACTTCAACCGAATTCACAGCCTCTACCCTCAGGCGCCGCAGACCCTGGTCGTAGTACCGGAGGTCGGACACGACCATTACGCCATCTTCGAGTCCGAGCAGGCGAGGCACATCCTCTTCAAGAGCCTCGGATGACTCGGCACGCCCGCACTCAGAGCGCCACGTGAGCGCCTCGTGCCGCTCTCCGCAGCGCGGCGTTGGTCGCTCCAGGCCGGATACCGTGAGCCGCCATGCCAGCCAGCACCGGATCGGTCAACTCAGGGTCGGCCCGCAGCATCGCCTCGAGCAGTCCAGCCAGGTAGCGGCGCTCTTTGAGGGCTTTCGTGGTCCGCTCGTCGCTTTCTTCCGGTTCTCCCGGGGCGCTCAGGCGGACCGGCGCGGAGAGTTCGAAGGAGAGTTCCAGCCCGCGCAACAACATCCGGTCAAAACGACTCCGGGCATACCCGGCCGCCGCGACCTGCTCACGCGCGGACCAGCACGCGGATGCCCAGACCATGCCGTCGGCGTGCGGGTCGGTGGACCCACCGGCGAAGTCAGCCATCGTCCATCTCGGCGCGAGGGCGCGGCGACGGCGGTCCCACGTCGGAATTCCCGCTCGGTGCCAGCCATAGATGTCCGGGGTATCGAGCATGATCGCGGCAAGGATGTCGCTGGTGCCCTCGTCCAGCGGAATCTTCTTGTTGGTCTGCGCCGCCGCCGGGCGCAGCCGGTTGAACCGGAAGTCGGCGGTATGCCTGGACACATGATGGCCGATCTCGTGATAGATGATCGCCAGATTGTGCGCCGGGGCGGCGAAGTATCTGTCGCCGTCGGGAGCGGTCGGCACAAAGCTACTGCCGCCCCCGAGATGGACCTCGCCGGTGGCCAGCGCCTGACCGGGCTCGGCCGGATCGTAAGACTGGGCGGCAACCCGGTAGTGGCCACCGCCCCAGCGCCGCTCGCTCTCGTGCGTCCCGATCCGGATCAGCAGATGCGGCACCGGGTGTCCGAGCAGTTCAGCGACGGTGCGCAGCATTCGTTGGCCGTGGAATGCTACGTTGGTGAGCCCGAACAGCCGAGCGCCGCGGTCCAGGTCATCCCCGGTTCCCGGTCCACCGCCACCCGCGGGATCAGCCATCAGGTCCCCGGCGCTGCCGTCAAGCAGGTCAACCGGCCGCTCGTCGCGCACCGTCAACTCGGGCAGAACAAGTTCGTTCGGTCCGCGAGAGACCAGCTCGAGCGGGACCACGCTCAGTCGCCCCGGGGTACGGCCCTTCTCGGGCAGATAGGCGGAGATATTCACTACCTCGGTCATGTCGATCCATCCAGTTAGTGACTAGAACGAACTATACCGACCCTTGGCCCACTTCGGGGTCGGTCTTCCTGTGACAAAGTACCGCTTGCTAACTACCCAGCCGAATGGTTGCCTCGAGGCTCGAGCAGGCGCAGCCAAGACCACACAGCCCATGGCAAGACGCGTAAGATCAGCTAGGTTTTCGACGAAACTGATAAAGCGCTGAGAGTTCTTTACTCATTGCGACGCCTGCATAAAACGAATAACAGATGAACGGGCCGAGTCGAAAAGGTGCTGTCATGAACGAAGATCTGTGGGCGCCGCATGAGCGCGGGCGCGCCACGATATTCGCGGTATTGGTAATGGGTGCGATGCTGTGGCCGCTGCGACAGCATCTGCGGCCCACCGAGCGGCGGGTGGACGGTTTCCCACTGTCCTATTACCCGATGTTCAGTAAGCGGCGACGCCAACACGCGCACGTCGTCTATGCCGTCGGCATCCTCGCCGATGACAGCCGCAGGCGTCTGCGGCACTCAGTTCTGGGCTCCGGCGGGCTCAACCAGGTTCGCCACCAGCTCTATCGGGTGGCAATTACCGAGGACCACGCGCAGCAGTACGCGGATGCCCTGGCTCCCCGGCTCGCCGCAAACCCGTCCTGTGACGATCTGGTGCGGGTGGAGATCGTCCGCGGCGAGTTCGACCTGGACACCTGTCTGCTCGACCATCAGGTAGAGGGCACCGAGACGGTGCTCGCCACCGCCGACATACCGCGGGATCCGGTGGCGCCCGTGGTCGTCGAGTCGGCGGAGAGGACGCCGGCATGAGCAGCGTGCGTCGTGCCGTGTCGGCGCCGGCCGCACGGCTCGGCCTGGTACGAGCGCTGGTCGGCGGCTACACGTTGGTGTACCTGGCGCGGCGACGCAAAATGCTGCGCAAGGTGGTCAGGACCGATCCCGCGATGTTCGCCCCGGTCGGGCCGGTTCGGGCGTTACGTCGTCCAGTGCCGGCTCCAGTCGCGGATGCACTCAATGACGCCACCCTGGTCAGCACCGCCCTGTTCACCCTGGGCGCCGGACACCGACTGATCGGGCCACTGCATTCCGCCCTGCTGAGCTGGACACTGTCCTACCGCAACTCCTGGTCGATGATTTTCCACACCGACAACGCGCTGGTGGTGCACACCCTGGTGCTCGGTGCCAGCCGAGCGGCCGATGCCGTGTCCGCGGACGCGCTCCTGGCCCGCGGGCCCCAGCCGGCTGCGCACCCGCGCTACCACTGGCCGCTGCGGCTGATGAACGCCAGCACAACCGCGGTCTACTTGCTCTCCGGCGTTTCCAAGGTAGCCCGCGCGGACGGCTGGTCCTGGGCCACCGGCGACTCACTGCGCCGACAGGTCGCGATCGACGGCGTGCGCAAGGAGGTGTTCGGCTCACACGCGGCCCCGACCGCCTACGCGCTGTACCGGCACAAAGCCCTGTTCACCCTGTTCGCGGTGGGGTCGCTGATCCTCGAGCTGGGCGCACCGCTGAGCCTGCTCGGCCGTAGGTTCGGTCGGCTGTGGGCGGTGTCCTGGTTCGGCATGCACTGGGGCATCCGGGCAATCATGGGCATCAAGTTCCGATACCAGATGTCCGGCGTGGCCTTCGCGGCCTGGTTCGACGTGGAGCGCCTGCTCGAGCTGGCGCGCCGAACACGGTGACGATTCTTCGCCCACCATCTCGGTAATGTCTTTGCCCGGGGCTCAGCGGGGCGGTCGGTCCTCCGTCACCAGGTCGCGGAACGGAGCGGGCAGCTGGCCCACGACCTTGTCGTAGGTGTCCTCGGGCACTGTCGCACGCAGGGTGACGAGCACCGCGCGCAGGCCCGCGTGCACCTCATCTCGCCGTAACCCGGTGTGTTCGCAGACCTGCGTCTCAGCCTCCTGCAGCCCCACCCGCCACGACGGCCGCGCCTTCACCCCCCGCACCTCGTCGGCCAGGCCGTCCGGCAGGCCCATCACCAGATCGCGGACCGTTCCCCCGCTCAACCGCTGGGCGAGCGTCTGGAGTGTCGCCCGGGTCAAATCGGCGGCCTCCTCACGGGACAGGCCGGTCTGCTCGGCCACGGACCCGAAGAACTCCCGCTTGTCCACGTCCCGCTCCTCTCACTGGTCCCACTGGTCTCACTGGGCGTAGCGTGCGGCGGTATGCCCCACGGTCCCGTGCTCATCGCCTTCGACGGCACACCCGCCTCGCGGGATGCCCTGCGGGCGGCCGCTGAGCTCTTCGCGCCCCGGCCGGCAGTGGTCGTTGTGGTGTGGGAGGCCGGCCGCGGCTTCGAGCTCACCAACCTGCCGAGCCTGGGCCTGGACACCGGGCTGGCCCCGCTCGACCTGCGCACCGCGGCCCAGCTCGACCAGCAGCTCTACGACGCCGCGCGCCGCCTCGCCGAGCAGGGCGCCGCGCTGGCCCGCGAGGGTGGTCTCGCGGCCGAGGGGCGGACGGTCGCTGACGAGGGCGACGTGGCCGACACCCTCGTCCGGGTTGCCCGGGAGCTCGCGGCGCAGGTCCTCGTCGTCGGCGCGCACGGGCACGGTGCGCTCAGCGAACTTCTCCTGGGCAGCACGTCCCGCGCCGTGGTCAAGCACGCGCCATGCCCCGTGTTGGTGGTGCGCGGCGAGGACGGGCGAGCGCGCGGGCTCGACCACGGCTAGCCAAGTCGCTCGATACGAGCGCGCCCTCATCGCCCCGATTGTGCCGGCCAGCGAGCCGAACCGTCAGGTCCATCCGCCGGAGTGCACCTTCTCGGGCGCCTCACCGGTAGTCAGCCAGCCGGCCGACCACCTTCTCGAACACCGCCTGCTCGTCGGGCTTGGGTGCGTAGCAGACGATCTCGTCGAAGCCGATCTCCCGGTAGCGGTCCACCAGCCGGCTGAAACCGTCCACCGAGGACCACGGGGAGATCGCGCCATAGGCGAGCAGGATCCGCCGCAGCGAGTCTGGAGCCCGGTTCTGTTCCTGGCAGAGCCGGTCCAGCACGCGGCCGCGTTCAATCGACGCGGCGGCGAACTCCTCCTCCGAAGCGGCGCCAGGGAAGGTCACCCAGCCGTCGCCGTGTCGGGCCGCCACCGCGAGCGCCTTGGGCCCATTGGCCGCCACGATGATCGGGATACGAGCTTGAACCGGCCCTGGAGTGGTGGCCGCATCGTGAAACCGGTAGTGCCTGCCCTCGTGGTCACTGGCGTCGCCGGCGAGCAGGCGGTCGACAATCCCGGGACCGACGGGTCCCGGGGATTGCGCATGTTGTCACCGGTCCACAGCCCGTGAAAACCCACATCCTCGGCGACACCCGCCCACCGCTGCGCCTCGTCCCAACTACCGGCGTTGACCTTGAGCCCAAACCGCATATGGCTGTCTCCTCGGCTGCGGGGTCGCATGCCGCCGGCGTCGGGCCGCGGGCGGGCTCCGGCGAGCATCACGTCCCGGCACTCGCTCAGCCAGCGGCAAAAAAGACGAGCACCGTCAATATCCCGCCAACCTCGAGCTTTGTTGATGGCGCTCAGGGCGATGTGGCCGACCTGGCCGAGGGACTGGGCCTGGGTAATTCCGGCTGTCGAGGAAGCGGCATGAACGCCACCTCCGCGCCAGCCTGCTGGTTGGGCGGCTCCGGTGCCAACGCGAGTGCTGGGCCGCCAAGTAGGTCAATTTCGCGGTCGAGCTCGCCCCGCAGCTCGGCGAGCCGCGAGCGTAGCCGTGCCTCCGCCTCCCGCAGCTGGCTGTCGCGTCTCCGCACCGACTCGGTCAGCTCCTCCGCTGCGCGATGGGCCTGTGCGGTGGTGCGCTCCGCCTGGGCCCGGGCCTTCGCAAGCAGCCGGTCGGCTTCGACGCCACGCCGCGCCACGATCCGGTCCGCCTGCGCCCGGGCATCCGCGTGGAGCCGGCCGGCTTCGACCGTGCGCTCCGCGATGATCCGCTCCGCTTGGCCCCGGGCGTCCGCCAACAGTCGGTCAGCTTCGCCGCCACGATCAGCGGCCGCGGTGGCCAATGAATCCGCGATGTGCCGGGCCTGCGCGATGAGCCGATCTGCTTGGGTGCGGGCGTCGGCCAGCTGCCGGTCTCCCAGGGCGCGCGCGTCGGCCAGGAGCCGAGCAACCTCGGTATGACCAGCTGCTATGTCCTGCTCGATGGCCACCGCCGACTCGGCTCGCCGAGCGGCCAAGGCATCGGTGAAGTCCTGCTCCGCCCGCGCGCGCTCGTCGGCGGCCTGGGTGTCCCGCTCACGGCACTCTCGCTCGCCCTGCTCCCGCAGCTGGACCACCTCGGCCGCCGCCGCCGCGCGGATGCGTTCAGCCTGTCCGCTGGCCGCCGAGACCAGGTCTTCGGCCCGCGTCGCGGCATCCGCGCCGATCCGCTCGGCCTCCCGGCGCGCCTCGGCCAGCATGTCGCGCATCCGTGCGCGTTCGCCGGCGAGCCGGTTGCGCTCCTGTTCGAGCCGGCGGCGTATCTGCTCATTGCGCAGCCAGCCGATCTGAGCTTGCGCCACGATGGCGTCGGCTTCCTCCTGGGCCTGTTCGCGGAGCCCGGCCACCTCCTCAGCGGCCAGCTCCAGCATCACCCGCAGCCGCCCACTTACCCCTGCGGCCGATCGAGGCGATGCGCCCAACTCCCGCAGCTGCTCCCGCAGCCGCTCCTTCTCCGCACGTTCTCGCTCGGCCCGGCGAACCAGCTGGTCACGGTGCTCGACCAGCGCGTCCCGGTCGGCGGAGAGCATGAGCATCTGGGTATCCAGGTAGCTCAGATACTCATCGACCTGGCCCGGGGAATATCCCCGGCGAGTCACGGAAAATTCCCCGCCGGGAGCGGGCAAGCGAGCATCCGCGGACGTCATGCCACCACCGTAGTCGTGCCCGGGCCTCCAACTACAGGCTTGGTTACTCGCTCGATACGTTGACCTTCCGGATGGCCGTCGCGGGCCGACGAGGAGCTGGGCGAGTCCGAGCGGGGCGGGCCAGCGGGGCCCTGCCCAAGTCGATCAGGTCCAGCGATCGCGGTCAGTTCCGCGAACGCGTATCCGGTGTACGAGATAAATCGGATACGCACGACAAATCGCGGACTATCGGCCGTCCGGATAAAGGCTGGAACCCGGCGACTCGATCAGCGCTCCTGGTACAGATAATAGAGCCGCGAGGGACCGACCTCGCGGACGTCACACGACCACCGAACCCGCTGGCGGGGAACCTTGTCTGGCCGGCCCGCTCGCATTCAACCCGGGTCTTGTACTTACCTATCACCTTGCTCTGCTTGGCCGCTGCCACGCTCTGACTCACCTCCATCGCCTTGGCCCGCGTAGTTGTCGCGCTTGCCGCCGGCGCGAGCGTGACCAGCCCAAACCCGATAATAGTGGCGACGAGAACGCCCGATCCCAGCTTTTCCGCATCATTTCCCCTCCGGCATTCCAGAACGGGCGTCCGGCGCCGGGAAAGGTACCGACAATGCTCACCGGCGCCGAACGAATATCACCACATCGGGTGCCGGAATACCCGACCGGGGTGACGCCGCCGTGCCGAGCAACGAGTTCCGCCTGGTCGAGACTATGGCGGGCGCCATTGAGCTGCCGGGCGAACAACAGCTGCGCGACGCGACCGAGCAGGCCTACCGCCGCCCAAGCCGGAGTGGCCCAGGTCACCCCGGAGCCTAGGCCGATCGTGCTAGCGTCGGTAATCAACTGGACTAGCGGCCCCAACGGGCCGCCGCGTCTTGCCGTTGAAATGGCACGTTGGCCACTTCAGTGAGTGGTCAATGATCAGTCGCTGGGGGGCAGCTGATGCAAATTCCGCACAAAGGGCTCTCAGCCTTTCTCAGCCGCCATAAATCGGCAATAATTCGCGCTATTCCTGATGATCGAACGACGGTGCCGCGCGCCGATGGCCCGGTCACCCGCGAGGCACCCTGGTCGTTCGCCGCCCCGTGGGATGGCCGCGGCTGGGTAACCGACCTGGGCGGCCCGGTGCACTGGATCGAGTTCGGTTCCGGCGAGCCGGCGGAAACCCCGCCCGTCCCCGCCAACGCCGCACCCGCCAGCCCTGGTACCCCACCCGCGAACGCCGGCACCATGCCGAAGAGCAGCCCGACCGACGCGCCGCCGATCGTTTTCGTGCACGGCCTGGGTGGCTCGCACCTGGACTGGGTGCGGGTCGGATCGGGTCTGGCCGTCGACCGCCGCGCGGTGGCGCTGGACCTGCGCGGTTTCGGACTGACGCCGCCCGGCAGGCCGCGAAACGCCACGGTGGGGGCGAACGTGGCTCTGCTGGACCGGTTCCTCCGCGAGGTGGTCGGCAGACCAGCGGTGCTCGTCGGGAACTCGATGGGCGGCCTGATCTCCCTCCTGCAGACCCACGCCCACCCGGAGACCGTTGCCGGGCTGGTGCTGGTGAACCCGGCGCTCCCCCAGCCTGGCCCACGTCCCGAGCTCCGGCTGGTCGCGCTGTTCCTGGCGTACACCTTGCCCGGGTTCGGCGAGGTTTGCGTGCGCGCGGAACAGCGCCTGGTCCCGGCTGAGGAACGGGTACGAGGCTCATTGGATTACACCTTCGCCAATCCCTTCCGGGCGCCGCGTGAGGTGGTGAATGCGATGGTGGCGTTGACCGAGGAGCGCCGCCGGTTACCAGGCACCGCGATGCCCTTTGTGACCGCTGCCCGCAGCACGGTTCCGGCGGTGGTCGACCGGCGCAACCGCGCGGCGATGGGCGCCATCAAGGTGCCGGTACTGCTGATCCATGGCGAGGCAGACCGGCTGGTGTCTGTGCTCTCCTCCCAGGCGGCGGCCGCGGCCAACCCCGGCTGGGAGACCCGCTTCCTACCCGACGTCGGGCACATGCCACAGCTGGAAATGCCGGAGCCGGTTCTCGACGCCGTCACCGGCTGGCTGGCCCGCCATCCGGCCCTGCGCGGCCGACAGGGAGTGTCGTCCTGACACTCACGTGAGAGGCTCGGGGCGAGTTGGAGCTGCCGAGGAACATTTGGAGGGGGCTTGCAGGTCAACGGTGCGCATAGCCTGTTGAACACGCTGATGGCCAACGGGGTTGACGTCTGCTTCGCCAATCCCGGCACGTCGGAAATGCACTTCGTGGCCGCCCTCGACCAGATCGAGGGCATGCGCTGCGTCCTGGGTCTTTTCGAGGGGGTGGTGACCGGCGCCGCTGATGGCTACGCGCGGATGTCCGACCGGCCGGCGTCAACACTGCTCCACCTGGGTCCGGGCCTGGCAAACGGGCTGTCGAACCTGCACAACGCGATGCGCGCTCAGTCGCCGATCGTGAATGTCATCGGTGACCATCCGCACTACCACCGTCACTACGACCCGCCGCTGACCTCGGATATCGAAGGCACTGCCCGCCCATTCAGTCATTGGGTGCGGACCTCACCCACAGCGGACACAATCGCCGCCGACACGGCCGCCGCGGTGGCCGCCGCCAAAACCGCTCCGGGTCGAATCGCGTCGCTCATCCTGCCCGCCGACGTCGCCTGGACTCCCATCTCCGAACAGTCCGCGCCCGGCCGTGCCGAAAAGGCCGCCGTCCCGGCGACCAGAAAGCCGGCCGACTCGGCGATCGACGCGGCGGCCGCGATCCTGCGATCCGGTAAAAACGTCGGCCTCCTACTGGGACCGAGCGCCACTCGTGAGCACCCACTGGAGCTAGCCGGAAAGATCGCCAGCGCAACCGGGGCGCTGCTGTACGCACCGACCCACACCGCACGGATCAGCCGCGGCGCGGGCCGAGTCCCAGTTCAACGCCTGCCCTATCCCGTTGATCAAGCTCTGGACACCCTGCGGGATATCGAGAACCTCATCCTGCTCGGCGCGAAGACCCCGGCGGCGTTCTTTGCCTATCCCGACAAACCCAGCCAGCTCATCCACCCTGGCACACACGTGCACGAACTCGTTCGCGCCGACGAGGACGTCGTCTACGCACTGCGGGCGCTGACCGAGGCCGTGGATGCGACGGGAGCGACCGCCCCGGTCGCCGACCTGCGGATCGGCGCGCGGCCGAACGGCACGCTCACCCCGGAGAAGATCGGCGCGCTGCTCGGCGTCATGCTGCCCGACCAGGCAATCGTGATCGACGAGTCGATCACCACCGGCCGCACATTCCTCGACGACACCCGAACCGCGCATCCGCACGACTGGATCCTCGGCACCGGTGGAGCTATCGGTTACGCCCTGCCCTGCGCAACCGGGGCCGCTATCGCCTGCCCGGACCGGAAGGTCATCGTGCTGGAAAGCGACGGAAGCGGTATGTACATGCCGCAGGCGCTGTGGACCCACGCCCGTGAAGGCCTGAACATCCTCACGCTGGTGTTCGCCAACCGCAAATACCAGATACTCCGGAACGAAATGAAGAACGTCGGTGCCACTCAGACGGGATCGAATGCGGACGGACTTCTCAACATCGACAAGCCGAGCATCGACTGGCTCGCGCTGGCGCGAACCTTCGGAGTCGAGGCCTTCCGGGCCCACACCACGGACGAGCTAGCCCGCCACATCGACGCCGGCCTTACCATTCAGGGGCCATGTCTGATCGAAGTAGTCTGCTGACCCGATTCGCGGGGCCCGGGCTGTCGGACGTCGAGCGGCAACGTAGTCCGGTTTGTCTCGTGATCAAACCGGACTGGCTTGCCACTCGGCGCCACCCGTCTGGTACATGATCCGGTCGTGGGGAGGGAATCACATGCGCGCCGCGGTAGCGAAGGGCAGCTCGCTCGAGGTCAGCTCGAACGTACCGGACCCGACACCAGGGCCGGGGCAGGTATTGGTACGCACCATCGCGTGCGGCATCTGTGGCTCGGATCTGCATGCACTCGCGCACCCGGAGGACATGGCCCGGATGTTCACAGCGGTCGGAGCGGCCAGTGAGCTCAGGCCCGGCGACGAGTACGTGCTCGGGCACGAATTCGTCGGGGAGATCCTCCAGCACGGTCCAGAGACCGCTGGCACGCTGCCGGTCGGCAGCATCGTGTGCGCGCTGCCGTTTGGTCTAGGCCCGGCGGGGATCGACCTCGTCGGGTACTCGCGGGCGCTGCCCGGCGGCTACGGCGAGCTGATGGTGCTCCAGGAGGCTGTGCTGTTCCCGGTGCCCGAGGGGCTGGAACCACGGGTCGCCGCGCTGACCGAACCGCTCGCGGTCGGCGAACATGCCGTCGCTCTCGCGGATCCTCAACCGGGCTGGCCGTGCCATGTCGTTGGTTGCGGGCCCATTGGGTTGACGATCATTTTGGCGCTCAAGGCACGCGGGGTGGGGCCGATCAGCGCCTCCGACCCCGCACCGGTCCGGCGTGCGCTGGCCGCGCGGTTGGGTGCCGACGTCGTACTCGACCCGACCGAGGGCACCGGGTTCCCTGATTTCGCCGAGCTGGGCGTGCCCACCAACGCGCTGCTGCGCGCGGCGAGTATCGAGATGGGTGCCGACCCGCCCCGCGCCGTGATCTTCGAGGCGGTGGGGAATCCGGGAATTATCCAAATGATTACCGCTGCCGCACCGGCGGGAAGTCGGATCGTCGTCGCGGGCCTCTGCATGGAGCCCGACCATTTCGTGCCGGCGATCGCGCTGGTCAAGGAGCTCGAGCTGCGGTTCGCCTTCGCGTACACGGGTGCCGAGTTCGCCACCGTCCTGGCCCGCCTGGCCAGCGCGCCACAAGCAGTCACCCCGCTGATCACCAGCACCATCGACATCGCCGGCATTGACGCGGCGGTCCAAGCGCTGCGCGCCGGCGACCAGGTAAAGGTGATCATCGAGCACTAGCCGCTCGAAGGTGCGCGGCAATTCTCAGCCGTGTCACTGAGAAGCGTGGGCAACTGGGCTGATACAACAGTCTTAGAGGGCCGCGGATCGGCCGTCGAAGAACGAGTCTCGGCACGACCCGGGACAGAGCGAAAGACCAGGTTCTGTTGATCAAAGTGCGAGTACACGCCTCACAGGTCAGGCTGGGTGACCGGCTGATCGGCGATCAAGGCGAACCCTCCCAGATCGTCATCCAGGTCCGCGCTCGCGCCGGGGAGGTCCGGCTGTCCCACGGCTCCTCCTACACGAGCTTCGTCGGTGATCCGCAGGTGTGGGTGCTGCGCAACGAACCCCGGGTCATCGACGAAGAGCTGCCCGACACAATCTGGCGTCCCCGAGGCCCTCGGCTCACCCAGCCATGGGAGGGCGGTGACTAGAGCGTTAGCTCGCCTGGTGATCAACGCCGGTGGCTCGGCCGTAGAGTTCGCGGGCCCGGGCGGGCGTGATGGTTTCGGCGCGCAGCGGCGGGGCCGAGTGCAGGTGTTCGCGCAGCACGCGACCCGTTGCCGGGGCGATGTTGTCCAGCGCGGCAACCCTGGCCGCGTTCGATCGGAATGTCCGGACACCGGCCCGGGCCAGCGGGATGACCGCCCGGTCGACCGCTGCGGGCTGGTCGAACCCGCCGGTTTCGCGCATCCATTTCGGCAGGGTTGCGATCGTGGCGGGTGCGATGAGCCGGCTGAATGCCCAGAGTTTCAGGCCACCCTTGTTGCGTGGCGTGCGCAGCAGATAGTGCATGCCCTCGTTGGCTCGCTCCGAGGTACACAGCCCAGGACGGACCGCGGCGAAGTAGTCCCGCACCTCCTCGCGGGAGCGGGGGACGTCGGCGGGCTTGCAGGTCTGCAGTTCGGCGGCGATGACACAGTCCGCCCAGTACCGCCGCTCTTCGTCCAGAGTGAGCGGCCCCGGGCCGAAGACCTCGTAGCACTTGAGCACGGAGTGCCAGCCCGTGACATGGATCCACAGCTGCGAGTCGGGATTGTTCGCGCTGTAGCGCTCTCCGCTGATGGGTTCGATGCCGGTGGCCTTGGTGTGCACCTTCATCAGGAACTCGGACGCTTCGATCGCGGTGCGCCCGTCGGCGACAGCCACGGTCAGGAAGTAGGCCAGCGTGCGGTCCAGGCGCCCGTGCGGGTCGCGGTAGATGCCCTGCATGTCGGCGACAGCGGCGGCCAGGAACGGGTCGAAGTGTTCCAGCACCACCGACCGCTGGAAACCGATCAACGCGGTCGGCGCGGCCCACACCTTCCAGGTGGGTGAGCCGGGCCCGAAGAACCCGTAGTCGTGGTGGCGCAGCGGCGTGCTGGGCTCGGCGTGGGCGTTGGCTGCCATCACGTGCTCCTTCGCGCGGTCAGGGGTTCATCTCGTAGGCGCCGCTCAGCGCGGCCACCTGTTGCCAGACGCGGTCGAACGCGGCGGCGTCGGCGCTGGGTTTGCGGATCACCGACAGCGCCCACCGCTGCTGCTGCTCGGTGGAGCTGCGCTTGCCGTGCAGCTCCACGGCGTATCCGGAGCGATGGGCAGGAAGTTGTCGGCCTCGAAGCCCTTCGCGGCCACGATGTCACCGAGCAGGGCCATCACCCGCTCCGCCTCCGTGGTCACCCGCATCTTGGTGATCGGGTTGTACAGCAGGTAGCGGCGGTCCTCAGGGCCCGCCGCGCGGAAGTAGTCCACGGCGCGGTCGGAGAACAGCCGCATCCCGATCAGCCGCGCGTACGCCTCGACGAAGTCGCCGCGGATGTGCGGGAAGTTCGTCACCGGGGCACCGAACAGGATCCGGTTGTGCGCATGGGTGATCGCCTCGTACAGCGCGTGCGTGGCCAGCCCGATGCCGCCGAAGCTCAGGTTGAACTTGCCGATGTTCACCGTGTTCAGGGCGGCGGAGAAGGCGGCCTCACCGGTGTGCAGGATGTCCTGTGCCCGTACCGGGTAGTCCTCGAGCTGGAACTGGGCCACGTACATCTGGGACGGCACGACGTTGCGCACCACCTGGTAGCTCCGGTGCGTCGAGTCGGCCAGGAAGAACACGTACTGGTCGGGCCCTTCGACCCCGGCGATCCGGCCGAACACCGACACCGTGGTCGCGCAGTTGCCGTTGCCGATGTAGTACTTGCCACCGTTTGCGGTGTAGCCGCCGCTGCCGTCCGGAGTGAGCACTAGGTCCGAGGCGTAGATGTCCGCGCCGTGCTCCTTCTCGGACAGCCCGAACGCCGCCACCCCGCCCGCGTCCAGCGCGGCGGCCGCCCGCCGGCGCGCGTCGGCATTGTCACTCTGCCACACCGGCGCCAGGCCGAGCACGGTGACCTGCCACGGATACCAGTAGTTCAGCCCGTAGAACCCGAGTACCTCCGACATCGCGGCAATCCGGGCGGTGTCCCACCGCTTGTCCGGAGCACCCCCGGCGTCCCGGGCCGGGGTCAGCAACGTGGCGAATGCACGCTCCTTGGCCACGAACTCGAGGAAGTCCGCGTAGAACACCTTGCCGTGGAAGTCCTCGGTAAGCCGGCGCAGCCCGCGCTGCTCGAACCAGTCGATCGTCGCCCGCAGCAGCCGACGCGTCTCGACGTCGAAGTGTGCCGGGTCGTAGCTGTGCGGGTCGAGCAGCGGCGAAGCCGGATCCGGACGGTTGCGCACCTGAGCCTCCCGCAATTACTACGGCTGTGTAGGAATACTCTCCCCGCAATATACTACGGCGGAGTAGTTTGTCCAGTAGAGTAACTCTGACCAGCAGCGGGCAGGAGGCGATGTGACCACGGCAGCCAGGTCGGGCCGGAAACGCCGCACCTACGCGAGCCGCGTGCCACCGGACGAGCGGCGCACCCAGCTGCTCGACGCCGCGCTCCAGCTGATCGTCGCGAAGGGCCATAACGCCACCACCATGGACGCCGTCGCGGAGCAGGCCGGCGTCACCAAGCCGGTGGTCTACGGCGTGTTCGCCAACCGGGTGGACCTGCTGGCCGCGTTGCTGCGCCGCGAACAGGAACAGGCGCTGCGCCAACTGCTCGCGGTCCTGCCCGACGACCTGGACCGCCGGCCCCCGGCCGACCCCGGCGCCGCGCTCGCCGGCGTCCTGGACGACTTCCTCCAGGTCGTGCGGCAGGCACCCGATCGCTGGCGGTGCATCGTGATGCCGATGCCCGACATGCCCGCCGAGTTCCACGCCGCCCGGGAACGCGGGCGGGCCGTGGTCACCGACCGCGCCGTGCACATCGCCCACTGGGTGCTCGGCTCCCTCGGCGCCCCCGCCGAGCTCGACCCGGAGATCGCCGCGCACACCGTGATCGCCCTGTTCGAAATGGCCGCCCGCCTGGTACTGACCAACCCCGAACACTTCCACCCCGACCGGTTCAGCACCGCAATCCGCGCCGCCACCGGACTAGCCGCCCGGCGGTCGTAGCGCCGCACACCCTCTCTGGGCGCCGCACACCCGCTGCAGCGGGTGTGCGGCGCACGAACTGGGTGTGCGGCGGCGCCGGCGGGCTTAGCGGTGGCCGTCCAGCGCGTGCCACAGGGCGTCCAGCAGTGAGCTCGCGCGGGTGTCGGTGTCCTCGGAGCGCAGCTCGTTGGTGGTGAACGAGAAGCCCAGGCCGTGCTCGGGCCACGCGCCGTGCCGCCCGCCGCCCGCGCCGGAGTGGCCGAACGCGCCGGAGCGCCGGGTCGCCGCCGAGGGGCCGTAGGTGCCGATCGGGTCGTCCAACTCGTAGCCGAGCCCGAACCGCACCGGCCGGTCGTTGATCGCGTCCAGGCCTTCCGACCAGGTACGGGTCGCCGTGCGCAGCCGCTCGGGATCGAGGATGCCCCCGGCGGCGAGCAGGTCGTACAGCCGGGCCATCGAGTCCGCCGTGCCGACCGCGCCCCGACGCGCAGTGCGCCGCCCCGTCGAGGTGGGCCGGCGGGCGCCTTGGCGGGCGAGGTGGCGGAGCCGCAGCCGGCGAGGGCGCCGAGCACGGTGCCTCCGGCGACGGCCAGGAAACCGCGTCTGGAAAGGGTAGGGAAATGCCTGGTATGCATGGTGGGAGTTCCCGCTCTGTTCAGGAGCCGGACTGCGGCTGGGTACCAGGGTGAAATGGCGGAATGCCGAAGGAAATGCCGCGCTGCCGCGCACGAAATAATTGTGAAATGGAGCGCGGGAAAGTTAGCTGATTGCGCGCCCCGCGAAGTCCGGCGCGGGCCGGACCAGCTGTCTGAGCCGGTGTGGGGCGTGGTCCGGGAAGTCGGCGGCGTGGCCGTCCCGGACGTGTACCGCCAGCAGCTCCTCGGTGGCGACGCAGGTGTCGCCGACGTACATCTGGTGGCAGAACCGGACCTTCTTCGCGCCCACCGAGACCACCGTGGTGACCACCCGCAGCGCGGCCTGGCCGCGCACCTCACGCAGGTAGCGGACGTGCGCCTCGACCGTGTAGAGCGAGCCGCCGGTGTCCACGCGATAGCGCTCGTCCAGGCCGACCAGCTCCATCATCCGGTCGGTGGCGAAGCCGAACACCAGCACGTAGTAGGCCTCACTGAGGTGGCCGTTGTAGTCGGTCCACTCCGGACGGGCCACGTCGGTGTAGTCCGGCAACCCCGGTGCGGCGGCCAGCCCGGCGGCCGGCTCGCCGGTCATCGCGAGCTCCCCCGGCTCGCCCGGACCGCGCGCTGCACCGCGATCACCGCCCGGTCGCGCTCGGCCACCAGTTCGGCGATGCTCTTGCCGGCGGCCGCCTTGTCACACCCGTCGACCACCGCGTCGCGCAGCTCTCGGGTGAGCGCCGGCGCGTCCAGCCGGGTCCACGGTGACTTCAGCGACGGGCCGAAGTGGTCGAGCATGTGCGCCATGCCGCCTTCGCCGCCGGCCAGGTGGAAGGTGAGCATCGGCCCCTGCGCCGGCCAGCGCAGCCCCGGGCCGTCGGTGATCGCGGTGTCGATCTGCTCCACGGTGGCCTCGCCGTTGGCCACCATGTGCAGCGCCTCCCGCCACAGCGCCTCCTGCAGCCGGTTGGCGATGAACCCGGGCAGCTCCTGGTCCATGGTGATCACCGACTTGCCGACCCTGGAGTAGAACGCCGACGCCCACTCCACCGCCCATGGCTCGGTGCGTTCCCCGCCGACCACCTCGACCAGCGGGATCAGGTACGGCGGGTTGAACGGGTGGCCGACCACCAGCCGGCCGGCGTCCACCGCCTCGACGGCCATCTCGGTCATGCTGTAGCCGGAGGTGGACGAGGCGATAACCACCTCGGCCGGGGTGACCGCGTCGATGTCGGCGAGCAGCCGCCGCTTCAGCTCCAGCTGCTCCGGCGCGCTCTCCTGGACGAAGCCGGCGCCGGAGACCGCGTCGGCCAGCCGGTCGGTGACGGTCAGGTTCTTCCGGTCCGCCCCGTCGGCCAGCCCCAGCTCGGTGAGCGCCGGCCACGCGGCCGCCACCAGCCGGTCCAGCTTCGCGGCGGCGTCCGGCGCCGGATCCCAGGCGCGCACCCGGTAGCCGCGCGCCAGGAAGTGCGCCACCCAGCCGCCGCCGATGACGCCGGCGCCGATGCACGCGACCGTGTCCACCGCTTCCGGCGTTGACCCCTCGACCGGCTCAGACACGGGACGGCACCTTCAGGCCGAGCATCCGGCGGGCCGCATCCGGCGTGGCCACCTTCGCGCCGAGGTTCTCCACGATATTCACCGCGCGCTCGACGAGCTGCCCGTTCGTCGCCTTCACGCCGCGCTCGAGGTACAGGTTGTCCTCCAGGCCGACCCGGACGTGCCCGCCGAGCAGCACTGACTGGGCCACCCAGGGCAGCTGGTCGCGGCCGATGGCGAACGAGGCCCACTGCGCGTCCTCGGGCAGCAGGTGCACCATCGCCTGCAGCAGCTCGGGCTCGGGCGGGGCGCCGTACGGGATCCCCATACACAGCTGGAACAGCGGCGGCGAGTCGATCAGGCCCTCGGCGATCATCTGCTTGGCGAACCACAGGTGGCCGGTATCGAAGATCTCCAGCTCCGGCTTCACCCCGAGCTCCTGGATCCGTTTCGCGCCGACGCGCAGCATGTCCGGGGTGGAGATGTAGAGCTGGCTGCCCTCGCCGAAGTTGAGCGAGCCGCAGTCCAAGGTGCAGATGTCCGGCAGCAGCTCCTCGACGTGCGGCAGCCGGTCCAGCCCGTTGACCAGGTCGGTTCCGTCCACCGGCTTGAGCGGGTCCTCCTGGTCGATCACCAGGTCGCCACCCATGCCGGCGGTCAGGTTGATCACCACGTCGACGCCGCTGCTCCGTACCCGGCGGACCACCTCGCGGTAGAGCGCCACGTCCCGGGAGCCATGGCCGGACTCGACGTCGCGGACGTGGATGTGCACCACCGCCGCGCCGGCATTGGCCGCCTCGATCGCGGAAGCGGCGATCTGCGCCGGCGTGACCGGTACGAACTCACTGCGCCCCACGGTGTCCGCGGCGCCGGTGAGCGCACAGGTAATGATCACTTCACGATTCATCCGGACTCCTTGATGACGGTGTGAGCGATGAAGTCGTGCAGGTGCCGGCGCATTACCGACACGGAGGTGCCCGGGGTGCCGCAGAGCACCCGGATGCCGAGACCGTCGATCAGCGCGGTCAGCTGCGCCGCGGCGTCGTCC
>Ga0193743_1000531_pt1 | contig 29828 bp, 23 predicted proteins | sample L2c2metaG_FD_143038 | JGI IMG/M metagenome (GOLD analysis project Ga0193743, IMG submission 143038) | Soil microbial communities from a riparian zone of the East river system, Colorado, United States - L2c2 | ecosystem: Environmental > Terrestrial > Soil > Riparian zone | place: USA: East River...
TCAGCTACTCTGTAGTTTCATGTCTGCTGCATCCACGCTTCCCTTCAGCCGCGAACACATCCACCCCGGCGACCGCCTCTCGATCGCCGTCTCCGGAGGAGCCGACTCCGTCGCTCTCCTGCTCGCCATCCACGAAGCCAACACTGCCCCTCGCGACTCGCTCGGCGTCGGCCTCTCCGCCATCCACGTCCACCACGGCATCCGCGAAGCCGCCGAATCCGATGCTGACCTCACCTTCGTGCAGGACCTCTGCATCCAGCTCGACATCGCTCTGCACATCCACCGCGCCGACGTCCCCACACGTGCTGCCGAAAACCGCGAGACCCTCGAAGAAGCAGCACGCGAGGTCCGCTATGCCTTCTTCCGCACTCTCATCGCCTCCGGCCACGCCGACTCCATCCTCACCGCCCACACCCTCGACGACCAGGCCGAGACCGTCCTCATGAAGCTTCTCCGCGGAGCCTGGACCGAAGGACTCTCCGGAATCCATCCCATCGTCACCATCAACGCCGCATCTTCGCAATCCACCCCACGCTCCGGCTGCATCCTTCGCCCGCTGCTCGCCACCCGTCGCAGCGAGATCGAGGCCTTCCTCCACTCCCGCAACCAGCCCTGGCGAACCGACTCCACCAACGCCGACACCGCCTATACCCGCAACCGCATCCGCCACGAGCTCCTCCCTCAGCTCCGCGCCTTCAATCCCTCCATCGACCAGACCCTCGCCAACCTCGCCGAGCTCGCCCGCGAAGAAGAATCCCGCTGGCAGGCCGAGCTGGCCCGCGTTCTCCCCCAGCTCCTCCTCCCCGGCAAACCCGTCCGTGGCGGAGGCCGCGCCGTCGCCACCACCCCCGGCGCCTCCTCGGTCGCCATCGAGCTCGACCGCTTGCGCTCCCTCGACCCCGCCCTCCGCCGCCGCGTCCTCCGCGCCGCCGCCCGTCAGCTCGGCTTCCGCCTCAGCTTCGACGACACCACTCGCCTGCTCGCCCTCGCCGGCTTCGCCACCCTCCCCACCGTCGCCGCCCGCTCCGGAGCCTCCGTCCATCTGGCCAAAGGGCTCCGCGCCCAGCGATCGGCTCGCGAGCTTCGCCTCTCCTCCGAATCTCCCTCAGAACAAACCCCTTAACACATATCGGTGTATTCGTTTCCCAGGCAGGGTGTCGTTCCAAACGGAGCGGAAGGAGAACCGTGCCTCCCGCCATACCACCGTCCCGTCCTAAGTTCGAACGAAATCCATGTTTTGCGTGTGAATCCTTGGCCCTCAGAGTAGAATCTTAAGCATCTGACGGGGTAGGACCGTTACTGCGGTGCCGGGCAAATGCCTGCCGGCCACCCACAGAACCTTCCTTTATCGCTATCGTCTAACGATGTAGGCTCTCTCAATGGCTTTGGCCGCCATGGGAGTCGGGGTCCTGAAAAGCCGCCAAACAACGGCTTACAGACCGGAAAATGAGGAACACGCTTTGAACTCGACCGTCAAACAAATTCTGATCTGGGTCTTCATGATCACCTGCCTCGTCTTCCTCTGGCAGTTCGTTGTCAAGGGAACGGGTGCCGGGCAGGAGAAGAACATCAGCCTGACTCAGCTCCTCAACGATGCCGACGCCGGCAAGGTCTCAGAGGTCGTCGTCAACGGCTCCGAAGTGACTGGTCACTGGAAGGACGACAAGACCCAGTTCCACACCACGATCCCGGGCAACTATCCGGACATGTATAAGACGCTGCGCGATCACGGCGTCAATATCACCATCAAGGATCAGAACTCGAACGCCTGGCTCGGCTTCCTCATCCAGCTCGCGCCCTTCGCTCTGCTCCTCGGTCTCTGGTTCTTCCTTCTGCGTCAGATGCAGTCCGGCGGCAACAAGGCGATGAGCTTCGGCAAGTCGCGCGCCCGCCTGCTCTCCATGCAGCAGAAGAAGATCACCTTCAAGGACGTCGCCGGTGTTGACGAAGCCAAGGAAGAGCTCAAGGAGATCATCGAGTTCCTTCGCGAGGCCCAGAAGTTCCAGCGTCTCGGCGGCCGCATCCCCAAGGGTGTCCTGCTCGTCGGACCCCCAGGAACCGGCAAGACCCTGCTGGCTCGCGCCGTAGCCGGTGAAGCCAACGTTCCGTTCTTCTCCATCTCTGGTTCCGACTTCGTCGAGATGTTCGTCGGCGTCGGCGCCTCGCGCGTCCGCGATCTCTTCGAGCAGGGCAAGAAGAATGCTCCCTGCATCATCTTCATCGACGAGATCGACGCCGTAGGCCGTCACCGTGGCGCAGGCCTCGGCGGCGGACACGACGAGCGAGAGCAGACCCTCAACCAGCTTCTGGTCGAGATGGACGGTTTTGAGTCCAACGACGGAGTCATCCTCGTCGCCGCCACCAACCGGCCCGACGTGCTCGACCCCGCGCTTCTCCGCCCCGGCCGCTTCGACCGTCGCGTCGTCGTCGACCGCCCGGACATCCGTGGCCGCGAAGAGGTTCTCAAGGTCCACTCCAAGAAGGTCCCCATGGCCGAAGATGTCGACCTCAACATCCTCGCTCGTGGAACCCCGGGCTTCTCCGGTGCCGACCTGGCCAACATGGTCAACGAGGCCGCCCTCACCGCCGCCCGCTACAACCGCAAGTCGGTCCACATGTACGACTTCGAAGTAGCCAAGGACAAGGTCATGATGGGAGCCGAGCGCAAGTCGATGCTCCTCACCGACGAAGAGAAGAAGGTCACCGCCTATCACGAGGCCGGCCACACCCTCGTCTCTGCTCTGCGCGAGCACTCCGACCCGCTCCACAAGGTCACCATCATCCCGCGTGGCATGGCCCTCGGCGTCACGGTCTATCTCCCTGAGGAAGACCAGCACACCGTCACCAAGGAATATCTCGAAACGCGCCTCGCCACCCTCATGGGCGGACGCTGCGCCGAAGAGATCTTCCTCGGCAAGATGACCACCGGCGCCGGCAACGACATCGAGCGCATCACCGAGCTCGCCCGCAAGATGGTCTGCGAGTTCGGTATGAGCGGACTCGGTCCGATGACCTACGGCAAGAAGGAAGAGCAGATCTTCCTCGGCCGCGAGATCGCCCAGCACCGGGACTTCTCTGAAGAGACTGCCAAGCAGATCGACATCGAAGTTCGCAAGTTCGTCGATACCGCGTACCAGTCAGCCTATAACCTGCTCAACACCAACCAGGACATCATGCACCGCATGGCCGCGGCCCTGCTCGAGCGTGAGACCCTGGACGCCGCCGAGATCAAGCTGATCATCGAAGGCAAGGAACTTCCGGCCACCAAGTCGGCTCTCTCCGGCGTGGATTCTGGCCCGGGAGGAGAGCCCCAGAAGGTCCTCAAGCCCGAAGCAGGCCGCAAGCCCGGCTTCAACGAAGGTCAGCCTTCACCCGCATAACTTCTAACCCAGCATCGAAGAAGAGGCAGCCCTCGTGGCTGCCTCTTCTTTTTCCCCACATCTATCCGTCCTCTTCTTTCCCACACATATACCGAAAGCGTCATCCTGAGACAAAAGTGTCATCCTGAGCGAAGCAACCGAAGGGAGCGCAGTCGAAGGACCTGCGGTTTCCCTGCCGCTCCCGTATAAAAGCATCATGCTCACCCGCCCGGCCATCCTCCTCAAGCTTGAAGCCGCTCTCCTCTTCGTCGCAACTCTTCTGTTCTACTCCCACCTCCATCTCTCCTGGCTCCTCTTCGCAATCCTCTTCCTCGCCCCCGACCTCTCCATGCTCGGCTACCTCGCCGGCCCGCGCACAGGCGCAGCCCTCTACAACCTCGCCCACACCTACGCCACGCCACTTATCGTCCTCTCTGCCGCGCTCAGCCTGCACCGAACTCCCTTCATCGCGGTCGCTCTCATCTGGATCGTCCACATCGCCCTAGACCGCGTCCTCGGCTACGGCCTCAAATACCCCACCTACTTCAAAGACACGCATCTTCAACACCTCTGAGTGCGACAATAGAACCAACCACGCATGAAGCTCCGCGCCGCAACACTTCTTCTCTTCTCTGCTCTTCTCACCGGCTGCGGCTATCACACCGCCGGATCGGCCACGCACATCCCCGCCAGCGTCCGCACCATGGCCGTCCCCATCTTCTCCACCAACGCGCAGGCCTACCACACCGAGATGTCCTTCACCCAGGCCGTCATCCGCGAGCTCAACACCCGCACAAAATATCGCATCGTCAACAACGACTCCCCCGACGCCGACGCCACCCTCCACGGCACCATCCTCACCCAGACCGTCACCCCTCTCACCTACGACGCCACCAGCAGCCAATCCTCCAGCTATCTCGTGGTTGTCACCGCCCGCGTCCTGCTCACCGCGCACGACGGCACCGTCCTCTACCGCAACGACGCCATCACCTTCCGCGAGCAGTACCAATCCACCCAGGACGTCAACTCCTTTATCCAGGAAGGTTCCCCCGCCATCTTGCGCATGTCTAGGGACTTCGCCCAGACCGTCGTCAGCGATATGCTGGAGTCATTCTGATGGCGACCGCTCTCCGCAGCTTTGCCTCCACCGACCGCTTCCTCGCCGACATCGCCTCTCCGTCTTCGCTCCGCCCCGGCTACGTCCTCGTCGGCGACGAGATCTTCCTCTACGACCGCTGCCGCCGCGCCGTCCTCTCCACCCTCGTCCCCGAGGGCTCCCGCGACTTCGCCCTCCACGACCTCGACCTCGCCGAGACCAGCATCTTCGAGGCCCTCGACCGCGCCCAGACTCCATCCCTCATGGCGCCCTTCCAGGTCCTCTTCCTCCGCAATCTCAAGGTTCTCTACGGCCGCGGCTCCAAGAAGGAAGAGTTTGCCGCCATCGACAGTTACTTCCGCTCCCCCAATCCGCAGGCGCTCCTGCTCTTCGTCGCCGACCACATCCGCATCCCCACCGACATCCGCAAGATGGACTATCAGGACAAGGAGCGCTTCGACCGCATCCGCGAGACCCTCGGCGACTGGTGCGGCACCGTCGAGCTGGCCCGCGTCGACGAGAACGACGCCATCCGCTGGATCGTTGACACCGCCGAATCCCAAGGCGTCCGCTTCGACCCCGACGCCGCCCGCGAACTCGCCGACTCCCTCGGAGCCGACATGATGCTCATCTCCTCCGAGTTCGAAAAGCTCCTCCTCTACGCCGGCGCTCGCGGCACAGAAGGTGTGGCAAAAAACCGCGTCACCCTCGGCGACGTCGAGACCATGGTCCTCGCCGCCAAACAACGCTCCCTCTACGAGCTCACCGACGCCATCAGCGCCAAGGACCGCCCCCGCGCCCTCGCACTTCTCCACGGTCTGCTCAACGCCTCCGACGGAGGCGAAGACGCCGCCATCGGCCATCTCTATATGCTCGCCCGCACCTTCCGCCAGATGCTCGTCATCCTCGAGAAGAACGTGCGCGACTCCCGCGCCATCTGGCAGGCGCTCTGGCAGGGCTTCCGCATGCCGCCCTTCGCCGCCGAAGACCTTATCCGCCAGGCCCGCCGCTACAAATCCCGCCGCGAGCTCACCCGCGCCCTGCGCCTCGTCGCCCGCGCCGACCTCGAGCTGCGCAGCTCCCCCGCCAACAAACTCCTCGTCCTCGAGCGCCTCGTCCTCGATCTATGCGCCGAGCCCAAATCCCCACTCTACGAACCTTCCATGCAGTTCGCCATGGAGCTCTGAGAGACTCCTGCATTCTGATCTCAATCATCCAGTTTTAGCGGCCCCCCCACCAGTTCCATGCCGAAGTCATGAAGGATTGCAGCATCGCTCTGTGTCGTTGCATAGGCGCCAGGCTTAATACCGAGCTTCTCCCGTTCATCGAAGAACGCTTCCATCTTCCCCGCAGGTGCAAATGAGATCAGCAATCTTCCGCTGGACTCACCGGAAAACGCCCATGCATGAGGAATTCCTCGTGGGCCCAGTACACAGTCACCCGGTTTAAGGTGGAACCGATCCGACCCCACTTCAACGATGTACTCCCCTTCCAGCACATAGAAGAGCTCGTCTTCGTTGTGATGAAGATGGCGCGATGGACCTCCTTTTTTGTGATTGGACTGTTCCAGGACAAAGAGCGCACCACTGGTATCTTTCGTCAGAATCTTGTACGTGGTGGAACTGACACCAACAGCTCGTTTTTTCCCCTCGCGGTCCATCCCCGCAACCACGTGAACAGGTTTGACCTCGGAGACAGCATCGGAGGATTGCGCAAACAGGGATGTTACCGGAATAGCAGCGAGAGCAAATTGCAGAAAGGAGCGACGACGCATCTCTTGCATGTTCTGTCTCCTAAACTGGTGGGAATTTGGCCAGAATCCTACACCGCCGGAGTGAATAAACCAACAACAAACCACCCCGGCTTCGCCTCCACCTGTTCCATCAAGCGTGCGAGACATCCTGCTGATTCTGGTCTCACCGCCGAACTTCCACCGAAAGAACATCCCTTCCCGAACCAGTTACAGTGATAGGGTGCGCATATCAAAGGTTCAACTTCGCTGCCTTTTTCCTCTCCTTCTGCTCTCAGCTTCGGCCTTCTCACAAGCTCAATCCTCAGCTCCAGTGAGAAAAGAGTTCATCTACACCGAAGCCCCCTTCCCCTCCGCGCACGCCTCTACCCTCGTGCGCCTCAAAAACGGCGACATCCTCGCCGCCTGGTTCGGCGGAGCCAAAGAAGGAGCCACCGACGTAGCCATCTGGGGCTCCCGCCGCACCTCCTCCGGCTGGTCCGCTCCCGTCCTCCTCGTCCGCGAGCCCAATGTCCCCTGCTGGAATCCCGTGCTCTTTCAAACTCACGACGGCAAACTCTGGCTCTACTACAAGTACGGACGCAACGTCCGCGAATGGACCGGAGCCCGTCTCGTCAGCAACGACGAGGGCAAGACCTGGTCCGCTCCCGAGCACCTCCCCGCCGGCCTCCTCGGCCCCATCAAGGACAAGCCCCTCGTCCTTAGCGACGGCACCATCGTCAGTGGAACCTCCGTCGAGAGCTACTCCTCCTGGGCCGTCTGGGTCGACCGCAGCACCGACAACGGAGCCACCTGGCACCGCTCCGGTCCCATTACTGTCCCCAGCCACCTCACCTCTCCGCCATCCACGCCGGAGACCCTGAAGCCCGGCGCCGAACACGTCACCGGAATCATCCAGCCCGCCATCGTCCAGCTCGGCAAAAAACATCTTCGCCTCTACGCCCGCTCCACCCGCGACATCGGACGCATCTGCATTGCCGACTCCTTCGACGAGGGCCTCACCTGGACCGACGCCCATCCTCTCGACGTCCCCAACCCCAACTCCGGCATCGACGCCGTAGGCCTCCGCGACGGACGCGTCGTCCTCATCTACAACAACACGACCTCCGGACGCACACCGCTCAACCTCGCCGTCAGCAAAGACGGAGAGCACTTCACCATGTTCCAGACCCTCGAAAGCGACCCCGGCGAATACTCCTACCCCGCCATCATCCAGGGACAGGACGCAAACCTCTACATGACCTGGACCTGGAATCGAAAGCGCATCGCCTTCGCCGAAGTCCCGCTCTCGAGCATCCCCTGACACTCAAGACCAGCTACCCAGAACAGCCAACAAAAATCTCTATCCTCCCCCTCCTACAGCCATCTAACCTGTAAAAGATTCCCGTGCCGGCAAGACAACCATCCCGAGGCAATCCCCTGCCGCTCGAGGCCCCACAGATCTTCTCTCAGGCCGAGACCGCGCACGGCGTCATCCTTCAGCACCGCCTCGATCCCATCGGCGCCGTCGCCCACCCTGGCATCGACAAGACCGTCCTCTGCATTCACGTTGGCCCGGCGGCCCTCCTCTCCTGCCGCCGCGACGGCAAGCTCTACAACGGCACCGCCGTCCACGGCGACGTCGACATCATTCCCGCCTGGACCCCCAGCCGCTGGGTAGCGCACGACCACAACGATCGTAACCTCATCCTCAGCCTGCCTCAGTCCCTCCTTCACTCCGTCGCCCAGCAGGCCGGTCACGACTCCTCCCGCGTCGAGATCCGCAATCGCTTCCAGGTCCGCGACCCCGAGCTCGAGCTCATCGCCAACACCATCCTCCGCGAGATCGACGCCGGCAATCCCTCCGGCCGCCTCTACACCGAAGGCCTCATCCTCGCCATAGCATCGCGGCTCATCGCGCAACACAGCTCCGCCTCCCAGCCCACACGCATCCCCGCCGCCACTCTCTCCGGCCACCGGCTCAAGCAGGTGCTCTCTTTCATCGAAGAAGAACTCGCAGAAGACCTCTCGCTCGACCAGATCGCCGCCGCAGCCGGTCTCAGCCCATCCCACCTGAAACCCCTCTTCCGCCAGGCCATGGGCGTACCTGTCCATCAGTACGTCATCCAGCGCCGCATCGAGCGCGCCAAAACCCTCATTACGCAGAACACCCTCACCATGGCCGAGATCGCCGCCGCCACCGGCTTCGCCCATCAGAGCCACCTGGCCCGCCACATCCGCCGAGCCACCGGCCTCTCTCCCAACGCCATCCGCCAAAGACTCGCCGCCGACTAGACACCACATCGAAAGTCTTTCCGTGCAAACATCTGGAGTCGTCTTAACGCTGGCACTCGTTGACGTTCCGCCAGGGCGTTACACTACAAACGCACAGAACGGCGAAAATCGTGTGAACCTCACCAACCTTGATCTCGACACGCTGCGCACACTGGTCACAACCCAGGATCTGGGAGGATTCGCTCAGGCAGCTGATCGCCTCGGCCGTACACCTGCAGCCATTAGCCTGCAGATGAAGCGGTTGCAGGATGAGCTCGGCATGCCGCTCTTTCGAAAGAATGGGCGTGGACTCCGCCTGACCGAAGCCGGTGAGACCGCCCTTGGCTATGCCCGTCGAATCCTCTCCCTGAACGACGAATTGCTGGACACCATGCAAGGTGCTTCTCTGGCAGGGCTCGTGCGCATCGGCTGCCCACAGGACTTCGCCACGATTCTTCCTGGCGTGCTCTCGCAATTTGTTACCCTCTATCCCCGCATGCAGATCGAGCTGCGTATCGAGGGCAACGCCGCCTTAGCCGACGCCATCGAGAAGTCTCAGCTCGATGTAGCACTTGTAATCGGCCACGAAGACCGTCCGACCGCACAGAAGATCGGAGAGATCGACCACTTCTGGATTGCCTCCGAAGACTTCACGATACCCTCAGGCGAACCTCTGCCCATCTCCGTTCTCGGACCGCAGTGTGTGTTCCGTAGAGCCGTAATCCAGCAACTGGACGATGCGGGAATACCTTATCGTATTGCAGCTACCAGCCCGAGCCTGGATGGTTTGTGGGCCGCGGTCCTCGGTGGACTCGGCATAACTGCGCGCACCTTGCTCGCTTTACCGAACGGCATTGTTCACGGCAAATCACTCTTCGGCCTTCCAGCTCTAGGAGCTTTTCCCATTACCTTGCATCGTGCTCCTGTTTCGAATGCCGTATTCGATTGCATGAGTGGGCTTCTTGCGGAAGGGCTCAAACTTCAGTCGCAGACTGCGACAAAAGCACGCAGCCTCCGCGTCGTTCGCAAAGCATAAGCCAAACTTAACTGTTCGCTAAAAACAATCAAATTGTCCGTTCGCACCAGCGTTGGTAGCGTCACAGCATGAAGAAACTTCTGCTGCTCGCCACTTTCATCGTTACTGCGCTCCCTGCTCTCGCTCAATCGCCTTCGCTTGTCGGAACATGGGTGCTCACCGGCGCCGATAAGCTTCTTCCCAACGGAAAACAGGTCCCTGACTATGGGACTGATCCTCATGGCATCGCCATCTTTACCTCCGATGGCCGCTACGCCATCGAGATCTTCCGCTCCGATAGAAAAAAATTTGCCTCAAACGATCGAGCGGCAGGCACCCCTGAGGAGTACAAGGATGCCATTCTCAGCACCAGCGCACACTTCGGCCATTACACCGTTGATGCGCAGAAAGGCACGATCACCTTCAAGGTAGACCGTGCATCCTTTCCCAACTGGGATGACACAACCCGCGTCAGCACGTATACGCTCAAGGGGGACACGCTTACCTGGCACACCCCTCCGCGACCCGATGGGTCCATTCCCGTGACGATCCTCAAGCGAACGCATCCCTGAGCGGCCTTGATGGATCCCTCACTCCAGAGACATCAACATATCTCTTCCATCCATTTGTGCTCACCCCCATCTGCATGTGCGCGTAAATCTCCGCCCCAGTCCTGATACTCGCTTCATGACCCGCCGAAACTTCCTCAAAAACTCCGCAGCCGCCGTCGTCACCGGACCTCACCTCATCACCGGACAACCCGATCTCTTCGACGCTGCCTGGTATAACCGCAACCGCCGTTTCGCCGACCTCACCATGGCCCGCGTCGCCTACATCGACGTCGGCCAGGGCCCCGCGGCCCTCTTCCTCCACGGCTATCCGCTCAACAGCTACCAATGGCGCGGCGCCCTCGAGCGCCTCCACACGCATCGCCGCTGCATCGCTCCCGACCTCATGAGCCTCGGCCTCACCGAACCCCACCCCGACCAGACCATCACGCCCCACACTCAAGCCGCCATGCTCGCCGCCCTCCTCGACCGGCTCCAGACCGACACCGTCGACCTCGTCGCCAACGACAGCGGAGGCATCACCGCGCAGATCTTCCTCACCCAATACCCCACCCGCGTCCGCTCTCTTCTCATCACCAACTGCGACGTCGACCGCAACAGTCCGCCCACGGGATTCCTCCCTCTCGTCGATCTCGCCAGCAAAGGACTTCTGGTAGATCGCTTCTTCGTCCCCCAGCTGAACGACAAAAACCTCGCTCGCTCCTCTAAAGGCCTCGGCGGCCTCGCCTACACCTACCCCGACCGCCTCACCGACGAGACCATCGAGATTTACTTCCGCCCCCTCACCCAATCGCAGCTTCGAAAGTCGCAGCTCGACCAGTACACCCTCGCCCTCGGCATCAACGACCTCGTCGTCCTCCACGAAAAACTTCACCAATGGACCGGACCGGCCCGCATCGTCTGGGGCCTCAAAGACCCTCTCTTCCCCGTCGAGTGGGCCGAATTCCTCGACCGGACCTTCCCCAACTCCAAAGGCATTCGTCGCGTCGAAAATGCAAACCTCTTCTTCCCCGAAGAGATGCCCGACCTTATCGCCAAAGAGGCCATCCAGCTATGGAACAGATAATTTGCGGAGAAACAAACTCCCACCTCGTCACCCACGGCTACGGTCTAGTTCCCTTGGCTCCGTCTTTCTTGCGCCTCTTGGACAGGCATCCATTGCAGACTGTGCTCCAGCCCTTGTGGCGAAAAGACGTCTTGAATTGCCTGGCTCGCGCTACGAGCTGGCCCTTCCGCCCGCACACACATGGATCTCTCGAACTGTTCCACAGCAACACGCCAGTCGCTCTGCAGCAATGCTTCAGCAAGATCCGCTCCATCGAGCATCGCCAGGTTCGCGCCGTCTCCTCCAAAAGGGGTCATGACATGCGCGGCATCGCCCACCAGCGTGACCCCCTCGCGATGCTCCCAGCGGTGCCCTGCAGGTAATTCGTAGATTGGTCTTGGCACCAAAGGCCCTTCACTGCGCCGAATCCACAGCAGCAGGTCTTCCGACCATCCTGTGAACTCACTGCATAAAGCTTCGCGTGAGTTGTGGGCGTCTAGCCTGTCCAGGCCGTTTGTTTGAAACCAGTTCTCCGGAACCCGAAGGCCGACATAGCCGCCCATATGTTCGTTTGCGTCGCGATGGGCCACAATCGCCTTCGAATCTCCCAGTGCGAAGGTCAATCCTCGTCCGGCCATCGCGGCTGTATCCGGGTACCGTTGCTCCACCTTGTCGATTCCAAACTCGATCACAAGAACGCCCGTGTACTTCGGTATCGCGTTGCTTAATACCGGCCTTACCTTGGACCACGTGCCGTCCGCGCCAACAATCAGGTCGAACTCTTCTTCGGTTCCGTCAGCAAACTTCACAGCATACCCGTGTCCTCGGGGCGTCACACCGGCAATCGCCGTGCCCCAACGCAAGGTTTCAGTGGGTAATGAGTCCAGAAGCATCTTTCGTAGATGTCCCCGGTCCGTCTCCGGTCGATCCTTGCCTGCAACATCGGTGTCCAAATGCCTCAATGTCCCATGCTTGTCGTAGAGCCGGCCCTCCTGATCTGCGTAACGTGCGATCTTCAGGAACTCATCGATCAATCCCGCCTTCTGTAACGCAATCTGACCGGCATCTGCGTGGATGTCGAGCGAACCACCCTGCGACCGGTCTGAAAATGAGCTCTCACGCTCGAACACCGTCACATCCTTTCCATGCATCGACAGAATGCGTGCCGCCACCAGCCCGCCCGGCCCCGCTCCTACAATTCCAATCCTCGGACTCCCCATAGATTCCCTCCCTTACATAGCATCCTATTTACATGCATAGGATACAATGCAATTACGTTTGGATTCGGAATATTGCATCTGTTGACATGGATAAAGAGGCATTTTCAAGTCCCGGACACCACATTAACCGTATCGCGCGGTTGAACACGCGTTGGCTCGAACCAAAGCTGGAAAAGCTGGGCCTGGCGGTCGCACAGATTCCAGTTTTTGGTGCAATCAGGAACCTTGGCCCGTTATCCCAAAAAGAACTTGCAAGAATGTTGCACGTTGAACAGCCGACGATGGCGCAACTGCTGGCGCGTATGGAGCGCGAAGGACTCATTGAGCGGAAGCCCGACCCAGGTGACGGTCGTAGCAGCCTTATTGCCCTGACGCCAAAGGCATTGAAGAAAGCGGAACCGGCTCGTGCGCTCTTACTGGAAGGCCGCCAAATCGCTCTGAAGGGGCTCAGCTCCAGCGAAGTCGCAATGCTTAACGCTCTGCTCCAGCGTGTGCGTCGCAACCTGGAAGAAGCGGTCGAACAGTAGGCCTCTGGCTTACGACGCGGCTTCGAAGGTCGAGTCTTTGCATGAGTCGTTGAAGGTGCATCTCCATTCGTCTCCAACCATCCGACAAGTAGATTTCCTTTGTGAAATTTTGAAGGCAAAGTTCAGGGAATTTATCTGGCTGTGCTAAGCCTAAAAGCATCGGCCCGTCTCCGTTGCCAGGGGACATAAAGAAAGAACAAAAGGCCAGCGCAGTCTCCGAGCACCCACGGTCACCACCGGGCTACTGCGTCCACGGAACACACTCTCTTCGCGATAAAGATCAATACCACTGTGTGCCTTTGTAACGGTGCCTCTGCAACTGCCGTTACGTATCGGAACAGAGCCTTTTTACCTATCGCGGAGACTTCTGTATGCGACCGTTCCTTTTTAGGGTCTCGTTTCTATTTGTCGTGTTCTTTGTCGGTATTGGAGTTGGGCAATCTCAAAACATTGATTCTGCGCAGGTCTCCGAAAACAACGTTATGCGCGAGCTCAATCAGAAGGTCGCCTCGCAGGCCGAACAACTGGCAGCGCAACAGGCACAGATCAAGGCTCTCCAGGATTCCATGGACGAGCAGCGATCTCTCTTACTTCGCCTTCTGAATGCCTCCGCCGAATCGAAGTCGACTCCACCTGCACCTGCTCCTCCTCCGCTCCATTCCGCAGTAGAAAGCGCGTCCCTTTCTATTTCACCGACTTCTTCAGCGACACCCCCTCCTCCCTCAACATCGACCTCAGCGGCCTCAGCGGTCGTCGTTCCCTCACGGAACCCGGTAGAGCAGCCTAACGGAGGAGAGAAGCATTGGTACGAAAAGTACTCACTTCGCGGCTACGTTCAAATGCGCGACAACGGCATCTTTGCTTCAAACGACGACTACAGGTGCGAACAATGCGACAAGTCCATCGGCCCGAACAACAATCTCTTCATGCGCCGCGCTCGGCTCGTCATCTCCGGTAACGTCTCCGACCACGTCGCTGTCTACATCCAACCCGATTTTGCCAGCGCCAGCGGAACCGGTCTTCACTTCGCACAGCTTCGCGACGCTTATTTCGATCTTTCCTTCGACAAGAAGAAAGAGCATCGCATTCGAGCAGGCCAGTCCAAGATCCCATTCGGCTTTGAAGAGATGCAATCAAGTCAGAACCGTCTGGATCTCGATCGAACGGATGCGCTGAACAGTGCTTTTCCCAACGAGCGTGACATCGGTGTCTTCTACTACTGGGCTCCTGCGCGCATCCGAACCCGCTTCAGTGATCTGGTCAGCCGAGGCCTCAAAGGATCGGGCGACTACGGAGTCGTCGCAGCCGGATTATTCAACGGACAGCTCGTCAACGCATCCGAGTCCAACAACGATCTTCACTACGTCGCTCGATACAGCTATCCCTTCCAGCTTCGAAACGGGCAGTTCATCGAAGCTGGCATCCAGGCCTATACCGGAAAATACGACGTCCTCAGTCGGACCCCGGGCGTCAAAGGGCTACCCGACTTCAGATATGACGATCGCCGTGTAGCCGCCAGCCTCATCGTCTATCCCCAACCCTTTGGTTTTCAGACCGAATACAACTGGGGCACTGGCCCCAGATACAATCCCGCAACCAAATTTATCGACCAAAAGGCTCTCAACGGAGGTTATGCAACCGTCAGCTATATGCGCCACTTTCCCCACGGAGTCGTAGTCACACCCTTTCTTCGGTTTCAGTACTACAGCGGTGGCAAGAAGCAGGAGCTCGATGCTCGAAAAGCTCTCGTCCGGGAGGCCGACCTCGGTATAGAAGCACAATTCGGAAAGTACATCGAAGTTACTCCGCAGTATCAGAAAGGAGATCGCACCTCTGAAGACGCTTTAGATCCCGTCAATCGCCAGAAAGGAAGCCTGCTCCGGGTGCAGCTCCAGTTCAACTACTAAGCGGAATAGAAAAGGGGGCGGGAAGATCAGGTCCATCGTTGAGAGTGTGGGAAGGGTGGAAAGCTGGCTTTATGGCTTTCACCCTTTCTATCCTCTAGGAATGAAGATGACCATCAGGATGTGAGGGTTGGGTGCAACTCCGGCGGTCCGCCCAACTCGTACCGGTAGGACTTCGGTGCGCTGCCATCGATGTCTCTCACGCCGAGCTTCGCACCCAGTTCCGCGCCGATCAAGGTACGCCCCGATAGTTCCATTCTCAGATTGGATTCATAAAGTGCGGCGATCACCTTACCAGTGAATTGCGGCGATTCCCGTTTTGTCTTCGGCCGCGATTCATCGGGCAAGCTGGCAAGATAGGCGCGCGCACGTTCGGTATCGAGGCCGCCCATCCAGATGGAAACTGCCGCGATGTTGTGTGGTCGCAACTCCTTTGCAAAATCGGCTGCCATCTTGTCCGCGCCAGCCTTCTGCGCACCATAGGCGGGGCCGTGGTAGTAGGCAACAGCACCATAATGGCCGGTGTGGACAATAAGGCCGCGCCCGTTAGCGATCAAGAGAGGAGCTGCATAATAAGCGGACACAAAATGCGAACGCAAGCCGACGGTAATGAGATCGACCGCCTCCAGCGGCTTTTCCCAGAAGCTGCCTGACATAGTTATGCTTGCGGCCGCATTGGCGGCATTGTTGACCAGGATGTCGAGGCGACCATGCTCTTCCTTCACGCGAGCGAATAGCGCGGCGACTGCTTCGTCGTCGGTGTGATCAAGGGCGATGGCAACACCCTTGCCCCCAGCCCGAGTGACCAGGTCAGCGGTTTCGGTTATCGTGCCGCCATAAGCAGAGTCGCCGTCCGCAGTGCTGCGGCCCGTGACATATACGGTCGCCCCTGCCTCACCTAACGCAATGGCTATACCCTTTCCCGCGCCTCGACTCGCTCCAGTCACTACTGCTATCACATCCATAAAACCCCATAAATCCTCGTTAGAGTAAGGGCGGCTTCTTCCTGCTACGAAGTTGATTTACTGCCCTGAAGAAAGATTAGATTTGCGGTGAATAATACGCAAGAACTTACAAAAAAGTGTAATACTAACCTTTAAGTAACTATGAACAAGACGAATCGAACTTTCACGCAAACATGTTCCACCGTAGAACTGGAAGAAGCGCTCAAAGTGCTGGAAGGGCGATGGAAGATACTCATCCTCTTCCATCTCTTCAGCGCACCCGTGCTGCGGTTCTCGGAACTGCGCCGCGCAATGTCCGGGATATCTCAGAAGATGCTGATTCAGCAATTACGTGACCTGGAAAAAGATGGCGTGGTTCACCGCAAGGTATATCCGGAAGTGCCACCCAAGGTGGAATACATGTTGACGAAAGACGGGGTCGCCCTTCGTCCGGCGCTCAAGGCGCTCAAGGCTTGGGCAGGATCGCGAAAGATACCGTCTTCGGTAAAGAAAAAGCCTGCTAGTTAGGCAGACTTTTCGGTAACGCGGGCTTAGATTGTCGGCCTCTGGCGGGGCCTTGTCGTTCGGCAAAGCGATCCACCCGGCGCAGCCCAGGTCTGTCAAGCCCCAATCCCACCCAACCCAAACAAACTAAAGCACATCCATGTGCCGATCAGTTTACTCCGCCCTGCTAGACTAAAAGCAGTGGAAAAACATCCGCTCAAAGAACAACTTACTTTATTTCAATATCTTACAAATAAAGCTTTTGTTTGCAATATTTTACCCGGCCATCTTCACGAGGTCCGAACCTAAGCCTCCTGAATAGAATACTTTGCATCAAAACAGGGGAGGGGTGAGGTCTCATGCAAGCAAGCAAAGAAGCGTCCTCATGGAAGCAGATCACGTTCTTCCTCCTGACCCTTGGCGTCCTGATCGTCTGTGCTCTTCTCCTTCAGCCGTTCCTCATCGCCATCGTCGGAGCGATCGTGATCGCCATCGTCACCGAGCGCCCTTATCTCTGGCTGGCGGCGCGGCTTCGCCATCCGAATCTCAGCGCGGCCATCGCCCTCATTCTGGTCATCCTCAGCGTCTTCGTCCCTGTCTTCTTTCTGGCGCAGGACGTCGGACGGCAAGGCACCGACCTCGTCAGCAGTCTCCGCAGCGAGACCACACAGCGGAAGATCGCCGACTACTTCAGCCAACACCCATCGGTCGCCCAGCGGATCGAGACCGTCACCGACACCATCGACCTGCAGAACGCCGCCCGCACCGTCACCGCCTTCCTGGGCAGAAAATTCGCCTCCCTCATCGGAACCTCCATCGGGGCCATCACCCAGATCGTGGCCATGCTCTTCATCCTCTTCTTCCTCTATCGCGACCGCGAGATCGCCGCCCGCTTCGCCCGCTCTCTGCTGCCGCTCGAAGACGAAGAGAGCACCCTGCTACTAAGCCGAATGCGCGGGACCATCTACGCCACAGCGCTGGGACGGCTGGCTATCGCCGCCCTTCAGGGCACGCTCGCCGGGCTCGCTTACTGGGTGCTCCACGTTCCCAACGCTCTTCTCTGGGCTATCCTCACCGGAGTCATGGCGATGATCCCGGCCTTCGGTGCCGTCCTCGTCTGGGCTCCTATCGCCCTCTACCTCGGCCTCTCCGGTCACTGGATTCAGGCACTTCTGCTCGGCATCTGGGGCGGAGGCATCGTCAGCCTCATCGATAACTTCCTCTATCCCGTCCTTGTGGGTCCGCAGTTGCGGCAGCACTCGGTCGCGGTGCTTCTCTCCATCCTCGGCGGAATCACTCTCTTCGGAATCACCGGAATCGTCCTCGGACCGCTCACCATCACCGCAGCCTCCACCCTGCTCGAGATCTGGCGAGCCCGCGAGCAAAGTGCCCGCCTTGGCCACATCCGCAGCTAGATTCCTCCGCTCTTCGCGGGCTGTGCAACAGCGGCGGGCTTCGCCGGCTCTCCGACGATGTCCGGGCCCAGCTCCACCTGCGTCTTGACCAGGCTGTCGGCGACCATCCTTCCGAAAACCTTCTGCCCCTCCGCGTTCAGATGCGTTCGGTCCTTCTGGCCACCAGGCCCAGCCATGTCGAACTGATCCGCCTCCTCCTGGGTCATTCCATCCAGAAGCTTCGTGGACATCGCATTCAGATCCACCAGCGCGACATCCTCTTCCGCTGCCACGCGACGTGCCGCTTCGGCATAATCCTTCAGGTCCTGGATCAGCTTCCCGTTCTGATAACCCCTGCGCGATAGCGAGGTCACCACGACAGGAACTCCGCCGATCGCGCGGACGTCGCCGATGAATTTGCGCAAGTTGGCTGGATAGGCCGTCTCGGCATCGGCCACTCTCGTCGGTCCATTGAACTTCTGATCGTTATGTCCGAACTGGATGAGGTAGTAGTCTCCCTTCTCCGCCAGCGCCTTCGCCCAAAAGCCCCCATCAAGAAAGCTCTTCGTGCTGGCTCCGTTGATGGCGTCGTCGATACATGTAACATTCGCAGTCACAATCTCGCAAAAGCCCTTTCCCCAGCCTCCACCGGGATTCACCGTCGAATCTCCCACCAGGACGATCTTCACCGGCCCGCCTTCAAACACCTTCATCGCCTTCACGCCCTCCGGCGGAAGCTCCGCGGCCTTCCGCTTTACGTACTTCCGCAGCGCAGGCGCCACCTTGCCCATATCCACGGCGACGATTCGGCCGAAGGCATACGAGCCGGCCCAGTTCAGATGCGTCTTATCCGGAACCGTCTTTCCGTCGGCGTCCTTCCTCGTAATCCCCAGCTTCGTTCCCTCGACCTCTCCAACCTTGTCGAGATAAGTGATGCTGTCGGCCTGCAGGTCGAGCAGCGGAACCTTCATCTCCTTCGCCACCCGCTTCATCGTCTCCCCATGCGCCGCCAGGTCATTGTGAATCCTGCCATCCGGCCCGAAGGTCCGCTGCGCCAGCGGAGTGACCAGAACCGGCTTGATCCCCGCGGCGCGAGCCTCCTCCACATAGCGGCGCAGATTGGCTTCGTACTGATCCATGGGAACCTGGCGCGGAAGATGAGCCTCCGTCTCGCGGTCGTTGTGGCCAAACTGGATGAGCATGTAATCGGGCTTGGTGGCCAGAGCCTTGTCCCAGAGACCATCTTCGCGGTAGGTCTTCGTGCTCGCTCCTCCGCGAGACATGTTCTTGCAGTCGACCGCGGCGGTCAGGTTGGCGCAGAACCCCAACCCATAGCCTGCATGGTTGGTCTGCGTCGAATCGCCGATCAGGTCTACCCTCACCACGGTCCCCGCGCGCCTTACCGCTGCAGTGGCCGTATCGAACGACCGGGGAGAATCCCCCTGCGCCATCGCGCCCGCCGCCAGTAACCCCTGCAAGACCCCCAGACCCGCCCAACGAATCCATCCCAGACGCATGAGACCTGCCTTTCCCTGAATGACGAAAAGCTTACCGCAAAAGGAAGCGGGTGGCCTGACCACTCTTCGACGCATTACGGCATCCTTATCTCTATCTCCGTTGCTCAGTTGACAGCGCTTCCGGCTAGGCGAATCCTTAATGGGAGACCAAATTGGCCATGAAGAACGAAAAGACCCTGACTGCAGTCCTCCCCTCCGCGCCTCCTACGACGAATAAACACCTGATTCGCTGGGTTGAAAAGATGGCCGACCTCACCCAGCCCGACGCTATCCACTGGGTAGACGGCTCTCAGGAGGAGTACGACCTTCTGTGCCAGCAGCTTGTGGATGCCGGAACATTTAACCGGTTGAACCAGAAGCTGTGGCCCGGATGCTTCTATGCGCGTTCGGCTCCCAATGACGTAGCTCGCGTCGAAGACCGCACCTTTATCTGCTCGCTGTCGAAAGACACCGCCGGGCCGACCAACAACTGGGAAGACCCCTTCGTGATGCGCCGCAAGCTCAAGCAGCTCTTTCGTGGCTGCATGCGCGGACGGACCATGTACGTTCTTCCCTTCTCGATGGGCCCGGTCGGCTCGCCCATGTCACAGATCGGCGTCGAGCTGACCGACTCGGCCTACGTGGTCGTGAACATGCGCATCATGGCCCGCATCGGCCTTCCCGTCTTCGCCGAGATCGACAAGGACGTCAAGCGCGTCGTTCCCTGTATGCACTCCGTCGGAGTTCCTCTGGAGCCCGGCCAGCAGGATGTCTCCTGGCCCTGCAACGACGAGAAGTACATCGTCCACTTTCCCGAGACCCGCGAGATCTGGAGCTACGGCTCCGGCTACGGTGGCAACGCCTTGCTGGGCAAGAAGTGCTTTGCTCTCCGCATCGCCTCCAACATCGCCCGCGACGAGGGCTGGATGGCCGAGCACATGCTCATCCTCGGCGTCGAGTCGCCCACGCACGAGAAGACCTACGTCGCCGCCGCCTTCCCTTCGGCCTGCGGCAAGACCAACTTCGCCATGATGATTCCCCCCGCTGGCTTCGAAGGCTGGAAGATCTGGACCGTCGGGGACGATATCGCCTGGATCAAGCCTGACGCTACAGGCCGGCTGCGCGCCATCAATCCCGAGTCGGGCTTCTTCGGCGTCGCTCCCGGAACCTCCGCCAAGACCAACCCCAACGCTATGGCGACACTGGCGAAGAACACCATCTTTACCAACGTCGCGCTTACTCCCGAGGGCGGAGTCTGGTGGGAGGGCATGACCGACACGCCTCCCAAGGAGTGCCTGGACTGGCGCGGCAACGTCTGGACGCCGGAGATCGGCAAACAGACCGGACAGCCCGCCGCTCACCCCAACGGACGCTTTACCGCGCCGGCCAGCCAGTGCCCCACCATCGACCCGGACTGGGAGGCCCCCGAGGGCGTACCCATCTCGGCCATCATCTTCGGCGGTCGCCGCTCGACCACCATGCCTCTCGTCTATCAGGCCTTCAACTGGTCCGGCGGGGTCTATGCCGGGGCCACGATGGGTTCGGAGACGACAGCAGCCGCAGGCGGCGCTCTGGGCAAGGTGCGGCGCGATCCCATGGCGATGCTGCCCTTCTGCGGCTACCACATGGGCGACTACTTCCGGCACTGGATCAAGATGCAGCGCACGCTCTCCTCGACGCCGCGCATCTTCCACGTCAACTGGTTCCGCAAGGACGAGAACGGTAGATTCCTCTGGCCGGGCTACTCGGAGAATATGCGCGTGCTGAAGTGGATCATCGATCGCGTTCGCGGCCGCGCCCAGGGCAAGGAGACGCCCATCGGCTGGACTCCACACTACGAGGACATCCGCTGGGAGGGCTTGCAGTTGTCCGAAGAACGGAGGCGCGCCGTCTTCGACCAGCTCCAGGATGTCGATCGCGCAGCATGGCGCCGCGAGGTAATGGATCACGAAGAGCTCTTCCTGGCCCTGCACGATCACCTTCCACCCGAGATGATCTACGAGCGCGAGCTTCTGATCTGCCGGCTGTAGACAACACCTGGCCGCGAGTCACGGAGGTCAGACCGGCTAATCTGTAAAGAACTGATTTCCAGAGACATGGCGGTTTGCATCCCACCCTTTCCCAGATCGGTACAAGGGGGATGAAGTCGGTCGGTCCTCCTTGACTCCTGTGTAAATTCTCGGTATCTTAACGGTTGTGGCAGGACTCCCTTCGGGTTGAGTCGGTCATAACGAAGTCCACCCACTTCGTTGCTTTAAATGGAACACCCACGCAACAGCCCCCACCGCGCTGCGTGGGTTTCCTTTTTAACCCCCCCGGGATTGGGTCCAAGCTCCTTGACGCACGAGCCTGAACCTTTTAACCTATATCTCAATGGGATCGATGCACATTGCGGCCTGTAGCTGTTGTCCTTGTTGTAAGGGCACCTGTTGCTGCGCTGCGCTGGAATCTCCCTCGCCTGAGCCCACTTAGAAACCCGGCTTAGAGGATCTCTGAAACCCACGTAGCAGCGCCCTTCGCGCACGTGGGTTTTTTCTTTGCCCTCCGCGCAAACGTCCACCGAAAAAACTCTGCTGAATCGAGGCATCCATGGCAACACCTCACGTTACCAACAGCCGCATCAATATCGACCTGATCGCCGTCGCAATCGCTCTTACGCTGGCCGCGCTCATCCGCTTCAACATCCTTCCGCCGGTCGGGTTCTAGCTCACTCCCGTGTCCGTCCAGACGATTCCGCTTACGGCTGCCGCCCCTTCACTCAGCACAAGGTTCTTCCGCGTGCTGCCGGGCATTGCCCTGCTCTTCGGAATCGGCCTTCTGGCCAAGCTCTTCGAATATACGTTCACGCATCTTCGCGCCACCTATCCCGGCATCCCCTTCCCTCATCTTGAATACGTTCTCTGGGCCATCCTTCTGGGATTAGCGATCGGCAACACGATGGGCGTCGCTCCGTTCCTTCGCACCGGGGTCGCAACTTATGAGCTGTGGCTCAAGCTCGGCATCGTTTTGGTTGGCGCGCGGTTTGTCCTGCAGGACATCCTGCACATCGGCGGCCTCTCACTCGCGCTCGTCGCCGTCGAACTCATTCTGTCGCTCTCGATGATGCACTTGCTCGGCCGCATCTTCCGCCTTCCGCCCAAGCTCACCTCGCTGCTCGCCATCGGCTCCAGCATCTGCGGGGTCACCGCCATCATGGCAGCACAGGGAGCCATCGAGCCAGAAGAAGAAGACACCTCCACAGCTATCGCCGCCATCCTCACACTGGGCGCCATTGCGCTGTTCACCTTTCCTGCTATCGGCCATGCCCTGCATATGAGCCAGCAGGGATACGGCATGTGGGCTGGACTCGCCGTCGACAACACCGCCGAGTCGCTCGTCACCGGCTCGCTCTACGGCGAAGAGGCAGGCCGCTGGACCGTGCTCGCGAAGACCGCACGTTCCGGCTTCATCGGCTTCGTCGTGCTTGCCTATGCGATCTACTGGTCCTCGCGGGGCCTCGCTCCCAATGTCGAGCACAAAGGCGTCTTTCTGTGGCGCAAGTTTCCGAAGTTCATCCTCGGGTTCATCGCCTTGTCGGTGCTTGCTACCTCGGGCTTCTTTACCCATACACAGCTCACCAGCCTGACGAACCTCTCGAAGTGGGCCTTCCTCCCAGCCTTCGCCGGTGTCGGTCTCAGGACTAATCTGCGCGACCTGACCGGGCAGGGATGGCGTCCCCTCATCGTCGGCATTCTGGGCGAGATCGCCATCGCGCTCATCACGCTCGGCCTCGTCTACTGGAGCTACAGCCACGGAGTCGCACGATGATCCGGCTCTTCTCTTCTTCGAATCGCTGTTGTTGTCGCCGCTGACGCGAGAACCAGCCCTTTTCTCTTTTCCAACCAAGACCAACTCATGAGACTCGCTCTCGATCAAGCGAGCGCCTCTGAACCATCCTTTGCGGAGACCGCTATGAATACCCTTATCCACAGGCTCACGCCTTCTTCCTTCTTCCTCCCGGCACTGCTTGCCATCCTTGCTCTCACTCCTCTGCACGCACAGGTCGTCGGCGGAACGCTTGCGGGAGTGATCACCGACCCCACCGGCGCCGCGCTTTCCGAAGCCACCGTCCTCATCCACAACGACGAGACCGGCAACGAGCGCCACATCGTTACCGGGCCGGACGGCCGCTTCTCCGCGCCCTCCATTCCCATCGGGACCTACACCATCACCGTGCAGCACGCGGGCTTTACCGAGCAGCGCCGCACCGGCATCCCTCTGACCATCGGCCAGAGCAAGCAGTTCGACCTCCAGCTCACCATCGACTCCGTCCAGCAGCAGGTCACCGTCGAGGACACGCCCGGCGTCGTCAACCTCTCCACCCAGCAGACCTCCGGCCTCGTCGATGAGCGCCAGATCAAGCAGCTTCCGCTCAACGGCCGCAGCTACGATCAGCTCATCACGCTGAATCCGGCCGTGGTCAACTACACCGGCCAGCGCTCGGGAAGCATTGGGACTTCGAACTCCTCGGTCGGCAACATGTTCGCCATCTCAGGCCGCCGCCCGCAGGACAATCTCTTCCTGCTGAACGGAATCGAGTACACCGGAGCCTCGCTCATCAACGTGACTCCCGGCGGCACCAGCGGACAGTTGCTTGGCGTCGACGCTGTGCGCGAGTTCAACGTCGTCACCGACACCTACTCGGCCAGCTACGGCAAGCGTCAGGGCGCGCAGATCTCCATCGTCACCGCTTCGGGAACCAACCATCTGCACGGCTCCGTCTATGAATTTCTGCGCAACTCCAAACTCGACGCACGAAACTACTTCGATCAGGCGAAGATCCCCGAGTTCCAGCGCAACAACTTCGGCGGCTCGCTCGGCGGCCCGATTCGCCGCGACAAGCTCTTCCTCTTCGCCAACTACGAAGGCTACCGCCAGAACCTCGGCCTCTCCGACGTCACCTTCGTCCCCGACGCACAGGCTCGTCAGGGCTACCTTCCTGATCCCGCGAAACCCTCCGGCCCGCGTAAGAACTACGGTGTAGCCGCCGGGGTCGCGCCGCTCTTCAATCTCTGGCCTGAACAGAACGGCCCCGCCCTGCTCGACGCCAACGGCAACCAGACCGGCATCGGTCTCGCTTACTCCAATCCCATGCAGCATATCCGCGAGGACTTCGGCACCACGCGGTTCGATTACAACCTCAGCCCGCGCGATCTCTTCTTCGCCGTCTACACCATCGACGACTCCACCGCCAATACTCCGACGCAGAACCCTCTCGCCTCCATCAACGAGGATCTCCGCGAGCAGGTCGCCAGCCTGCAGGAGCAGCATGTCTTCTCGCCTCGCCTGCTCAACACCGCGCGCTTCGGCTTCTCGCGAGCATCGTTCTTCTTCCTCGGCACGTCCTCTCCTCTCGGCGGCGCTGACGTTCCGGGATGGGTCGCAGGCCAGCCTGTCGGAGCGATCGTGATCGCAGGATCGACCGCCTCCAACGGCTCCTCGCAGATCACCGGAGCCGGAGCGAACGTCGGCTCCAACAACGCCACCACACGCAACCTCTTCACCTTCGACGACCACATCTTCTGGACGCACGGCCGCCACCAGGTCGAGGCCGGAGGATGGCTGCAGCGCCTGCAATCGAACGACAACCTCGCGCAGAACCAGTTCGGCCAGGCGTCGTTCGCCACGCTCACCACCTTCCTTCAGGGAACCGTAAAGACCTTCACCGTCGTCCCGGCACCCACGCGACTCGGCTGGCGCTCGTGGATGGGTGCCGCATATGTAGAGGACACCATCCGGTTCACGCCACGGCTCGAGCTTCGCGCCGGCCTCCGCATCGAATCCACCAACGGCTTCAACGAGTCGCAGGGCCGCGCCTCCAACTACGCCTTCACCAACGGTGTCATCAGCACCAATCCCTTCACCGGCTCTTCACCCTTGACCGACAACCGCGCGAAGTTCCTTCCCGCTCCTCGCCTCGGCCTCGCCTGGGACGTCCATGGAGACGGCAAGACCAGCATCCGCGCCGGCTTCGGCCTGCACTACTCCCTGCTCGACAACCTGAACTACCGCCTCGATCAGGCCGCGCCCTACAACACCACGCTCTCGCTGGCGAACGTCGCCGTCTCCAGCCTGAACATCACTCCTTCTACGAAGCCCTCGGCCGGAACGCTCATCTCACCCTCCACCGTGCAGACCGACCTTGCGACTCCTACCGTCCTCTCCTGGAGTGTCCAGGTCGAGCAACAGATCGCGCTCAACACCTCGCTCACCCTCGGCTACATCGGATCGCACGGCTACAACCAGATCCTCTCCGGCGATCTGAACGAGCCGGATGCAACCATCGTCAACGGACGCATCTACTACCCCACCACCACGAAGGCCAACCCTGCCGTCGCCAACACCACCTCGTGGTTCTCGCGAGGTTACAGCAACTATCACGGCCTGGTCGTCGACGTGCGCCGCTCGCTCGCGCACGGCCTGCAGATCCGCGGTAACTACACCTTCTCCAAGAACCTCGACAACGGATCGGCGTGGAATACCAGCGTCAGCGCCAACACACCGGCCTTCGTCTCCTATCCGGCGAACCCAGACATCGACTACGGCGTCGGCGCGACCGACATCCGCCACCTCGCCTCCATCAACGGCACCTACGATCTCCCCTTCGGCCAGGGTCATCTGGTGGGATCGAACCTCTCCGGCTTCGCCAACCGCGCCGCCAGCGGATGGACCCTCTCAAGTATCGTCGCCCTGCAGTCCGGCTTCCCCTTCTCGCCGCAGCTCGGCTACAACCCCACCGGGTCAGGCGATACCCGCAACCCGGTCCGTCCTGATATCAACCCGAACTTCCACGGCAACCTCTACCCGCGCACGCCGCAGCAGTACTTCAATCCAGCGGCATTTCTCGCGCCCGCCTACGGCACCGTCGGCAATCTGGGCCGCGACACTCTCACCGGCCCTGGACTCACCAATGTCGACCTCTCCCTGCTCAAATCCACTCAGGTCACCGAAAGAGTCCGCGCGCAGTTCCGCGCAGAGTTCTTCAACGTCCTAAACCACACCAACTTCGCCACGCCCAACCCCGTCGTCTTTACCTCGGGACCAACACAGGGAGCCCCAGCCAGTCAGACGGCCGCCGTCGTCGCCAGCCCCACGGCAGGGGTCATCACGGCAACCGCAACCACCTCACGCCAAATCCAGTTCGGCCTGAAGCTCCTGTTCTAAGTTCCACCCCACATACTCCTACGCGGATGGAGCCATATCTCCATCCGCGTGTCCCCGCCTTCTCGCTTCATGCGGTATCCTTGTAAATGACGTGCAGCGGAGATTTCTGCGCCCATAGTCGCACGCCGCTCCCACTTCAAACAGGGGATCGTCATCCACCGGCCCAGGCTTGTGGATTGCCGTTTGCGCCCAACACCGCGCCCGGCAGGAAGGCATTACGTTGAATACCTCTATCGCTCCATCGGCTGACCAGCTCGCCGCCACACGCCTTGCGCACTGGCACCACGACGCGCAGCCCCTCCTCACCCTCGATCTGCTTCGCGAATGGATCAATGCCGCCGGACTGGTCCTCTTCACTCCGCGCCCTCAGCAGCTTCCTGTCCCCGCCCCCAGCTTTGCCGAAGCCATCCTCGGAGCCGCGACTCCCGCTCCCACACTCGCCGAACTCGAGCAGCCTCGCATCCTTCTCGCGCGCCTCGTCGCTGAAGGAGCCGTCGTTCCTCTCCACCTCTTCGGCTCGCCCACCGGCACCGGCTCCGAGACACCGGACTTCCTCGCCACCCCCGCCACCCTCCCCTACATCTTCACCCTCCGCGGCGACAAGGCATGGAAGCAGCCCCCGGTCACCAGCGGATCCGCCCGCGTCTCCCCGCTGGCTCTGGCAGCCTACAACCTCCTCGCCACCAAGGGCCGCCTCACCGCATCCGAGCTCGCCACCGAGCTCGGCAACGAAGTCACCGAAGCCGCCACCCTCCGCGCTCTCACCGACCTCTGGGAGCACCTCCGCGTCCTCCCCGTTCCCCAGGCCGACGGCACAGCCACCCTCTGGGAACTCACCACCGCCCGCTACACCAAGCAGATCAAATCCGGAGCCAACGCCGGACTTCCCACTGCGCTCTCCACTCTGATCTCCCTCTATCTCGGCCAGACCATCCTCCCCAGCGAAGACGAGATCGAGACCTTCCTCTCTCCCCTCGCCGCGCGCTCCCGCATCCGTGAGGTCATCCGCGCGCTCATCGCCGCGCGCCAGCTCGAAACCATCGTCCTCGAGGGCAAGAGCCTCCTCCACGTCTCCGGTGAACTTCCCGTCTTCGCTCCTCTCCCCGAGCCCATCCCCGCCGAAACCGACGTCACGGCACCCCCCGCAGAGATCGAAGCGGCCGCAGCTCCATCCACCGAGCGCATCGCGAAGTTCACTCCCTCCGCGCGCAAGCCCTTCAAGAAGCGCGAAAGCGGGGACACGCGATCTGTAACCGGAAGAGATACAAATAGCCGCCCCCCCAGGCGCAGCGAAGGCTCCGACCGCGAGCGCCGACCCTTCAATCGGGAAAGCCGCCCTTTCAATCGTGAAGGCGGCCCATCAGACCGCGAGCGCCGCCCCTTCCGCCGCGACGATCGGCCGCAGAACTCGTCGAGCGAACGCCCGCGCCGTGATTTCACTCGTCCCTGGAACGAAGAGAAGCGGGACCGCCCGACGCCCCGTCCTCGCTCCTTTGCAGCGTCCGGCGACACCCCCCGTCCCCCCAGGCCCCGCTCCGATAGCGATGGTGATCGCCCTGCCTTCGAATCCCGTCCGCGGCGCAGCTTCGGCGATAAGGAGCGCAGCCGCCCTGGCGGCAAGCCTTCCTTCGGATCGCGCCCTCGCGGTTCCTTCGGAGACAAACCTCGCAGCTCTTTCGGTGACAAGCCTCGTGGCGCCTTCGGAGACAAGCCCGCGTTTCGCCGCGACGAGCAGGATCGCCCCGCTCGCCCACGCCGCGACTTCTCCGACAAGCCCCGCTTCCCGCGCGAACGAGACACCGACGGCCGAGCCGAGCGAGGCAGCAGCCAACGCTCCGGCCCACCCTTCCGCAAATTCGACGCGCAACGCAGCACCTTCCGCAAACCCCGCCCTGAGGGAGCAGGCTTCGATCCCGCCGCAAAATCCGCGGGCTCTGAAGATCGTCCGCGCCGCAGCTTCGGACCGAAGAAACCCTTTACACCCGGAAAGTCCTTCGGAGGAGGTAAATCCTTCGGAGCAAAGAAGTCTTTCGGAACCGGAAAATCCTTCGGACCGAAGAAGAGCTTTGCCGGAAAGAAGCCCTTTTCTGCCTCCGGCGAATCCTCGGAGAGACCGAAGCGCTCGAGCTCCGGGGACGGACCGAAGTTTGCAAAGAAAAAATCCTTCGGCAAGCCGTCCGGAAGTTTTTCCAAGAAGGGTAGTGCTTCTGGAAAACCCACAGCCAGTGCCGGTCCATTCGACAAGTTCAAAGGCAACAAGAAGCCCTTTGGCAAGCGAGGAGCCCCGGCCCGTAAGCCCAAAGAAGACCGTGGGGAGTAACTACAGGGGTAGCGCCCTCGGAAACCCCTCGAAACTTCCCTCCTCCACCCTGCCAGCACAGGCATAAGATAAGCCGCGAATGAACAACAGCGACAACGCCTCTCCAGCATCGGCCAGCCCCGCTTCCACATCGCGCCAGCGCCCCGTCATCGCCATCGACGGTCCCGCTGGCGCCGGCAAAAGCACGCTCGCGGCTCACCTCGCGCGCCGCTTTGGCTTCCTCAACCTCGAGACAGGAGCCATGTACCGCGCCCTCGCCCTCAAGGCCATCGAAAACGACCTCTCCTTCGATGAGGAGCAGCCCCTGCTCGACCTGGCCCAGGACACTCGCATCCGCCTCGAGCCCCAACTCGAAGGCAACCGCGTCCTGCTCGACAACATTGACGTCTCCCGCCGCGTTCGCGACACCGACGTCACCGCCGCCGCATCGCGCGTCTCCGTCCATCCTCGCCTCCGCGCCTGGATGGTCCAGCAGCAGCGCGCCCTCGGAGCCAAAGGCGGAATCGTCATGGAAGGACGCGATATCGGGACCGCCGTCTTCCCCGACGCCGAGGTCAAGATCTTCCTCGACGCATCTCCCGAGGTGCGTGGAGATCGTCGTTATCGGCAGGTCATCGTCCCCCGTCCCCGGCAGGAAGACGTCCAGGCAGCGCCGGAAGCTCCAACGCCCGAACAGACCGCGGCGCAGCAACAGATTCTCAAGGAGATGAAAGACCGCGATCAGCGCGACCGCACCCGCGCCGAATCACCCCTCCGCCCCGCGCCCGACGCCGTCATCCTCGACTCCACCTCGCTGACCCTCGATCAGGTCCTCGCCCAGGCCGAGCAGGTCGTCCGATCCCACCTTCCCGCTGACGCACTCGGCTGACGACCGTCATCCAGGAGTACAAAGGCAATCGGTGCGACGAGCAACCCTGTTCGCCGCACCGGGATGATTCGATGACCTCAGTCTTCCAATCCAATTCTCGTCCCAGTCGCTGTCGCACAGGCGGACGCAAGCAGCGTCGTGCCATCCGGCGCGAAGAACTTTACCGTCGCCGTGGACTTTAGCGTGTTGTCGCGTTCCATCTCGATCGTTTGAGCAATCGTCTGGGTCCGCGTCAAAGCTCCATTCATGGTGATAAACGCTGTACTGACAGCCTTGTACGTATGACGGGGGCCTTTGTCCCAGACTCCATGTCCCGGTCCTCGCACTGCCGGAAAGAACATCGGGCTCGATGTCGCCTCCG
>Ga0193743_1000532_pt1 | contig 29822 bp, 24 predicted proteins | sample L2c2metaG_FD_143038 | JGI IMG/M metagenome (GOLD analysis project Ga0193743, IMG submission 143038) | Soil microbial communities from a riparian zone of the East river system, Colorado, United States - L2c2 | ecosystem: Environmental > Terrestrial > Soil > Riparian zone | place: USA: East River...
CATGCGCAACCCGGATCCGCCGAACTATTTTGCTTCGAAATACTCGTTGCCCCACGTCGCCGCCTGCCTGGTGGCGCGCGGCAGCGCCGGCTTCGCGGCAGTCGACGACTCCGCGCTCGACGATCCCGCCATCGTGGCGCTGCGCCACCGCGTCCACATTGCCGAGGATCCGGCGATGAACCAATCGGTGCCGGCAGCGAAGCCGGCCCGCGTCACGGTCACGCTGAGAGACGGCCGACAGGCCACGCATTCCTGCGACAGTCCGCGGGGCGATTGCCTCAATCCCTACGACCCTTCGGAGATTCGCCAAAAATTCCGCGAGCTCGCCGGCCTGGCGCTGACGTCCCGGGGAGTCGAGGAAGTCGAAAGCGCCATCGACCGACTCGAGCGCTGGACGAGCGCGTCCGTCCTGACCGACCTGCTGCGCCGCCACTGTCGGCCGGAGTGGCGCTAGCTATTCGGGTCGGATGCCCTTTTCCTTGATGATCTTTCCCCAGCGCGCCATGTCGGCCTTGAGGAAGGCGGCGAATTGGTCCGGCGTGTCGCCGATGGGCTCTGCGCCGAGCGCGGCGAACTGCTCCTTCACCTCCGGTGCGCGCAACAGCTTGGCCAGCTCGGCGTGCAGTCTCGCCACGATCTCGGGCGGCGTCCCTTTGGGCGCAAAGATGCCGTTCCAGCCGCTCATCTCGTAGCCCGGCACGCCAGCCTCGACCATCGTCGGCAAGTCGGGTGCGAGCGGCGAGCGCTCCGTGCTGGTGATCGCGAGCGCCCGCAGCTTGCCGGACTTCACGAAAGGCGTCGTGCCCGGCACGTTCTCGATCATGAACGTCAACTGACCGCCCGTGAGCTCGGTCAGCGCCGGCGCGCCGCCTTTGTAGGGCACGTGCACGACATCGATCCCGGCGATCGATTTGAAGAGCTCCGCCGCCAGGAACGGCGTGCTGCCGAGGCCGCCGGACCCATAGTTGAGCTGGCCAGGCCGCGACTTGGCATAAGCGACCAGCTCCGCCACCGAGCTGGCGGGAACCGACGGATGCACGACCAGCTGGAGCGGCGCCGAGTTGACCATCGTGATGGGCATGAAGTCAGCCAGCGGATCGTACGGCATCTTCGCATAGAGATAGGGATTGACGATCAGCGAGACGTTGGCGATCAGCAGCGTGTAGCCGTCGGGAGGCGCCTTGGCGACGACCTCCGATCCCAGGATCCCCGAGGCGCCCGGGCGGTTGTCGATCACGATTTGCTGGCCGAGGCTTGCGCCCAAATGCTGTCCGACAAGTCGCGCCATGATGTCGGTCACGCCGGCGCCTGCCGACGAAGGCACCACGAGGCGTATCGGACGTGTCGGATAGGGCTGCGCGAACGCTGTCGCTGAAGCGACCATCACCAGCGCAGCGCTCATGGCTCCGTAGAGCACGCTGCGTGTCGTGAATGTCTGCATCGGCGCTTTCCTCACGCGTTGGACGGTGCTGCAGCGGCGCAACAACCATGCCACTGCAGCTATCCGTGCCGCTCCGAGAAGCGATCGAAGCCGGCTTGGGCGCGCGCGAGATAGTCGCGGGCATGCGCCTTGTAGTCGACACCCAGCGTCTTGAGGTGGATATCGGAGACCATCGCCCACAGCGCCTCGCGCAAGGCGCTCGCCGCCTTCATGGCGGCAAAGGCGCGGCGCAGGTCGTCACCGACCTTGCCCTCGAAATAGGCATCGAGCAGGGCTGCGTCCTCGGCTGCGCCGAAAGCGCCGTTGGAGGAGAGATTGGCGAGATCGAACATCGCCGTGCCGAAACCGCCATACTCCCAGTCGATCAACCAGAGCTTCCTCCCGTCGTCGATGAAGTTGCCGGGCAGGAGATCGTGATGGCCGAACACGATCGGCAGCGGCACCTGGGCCTGCTCGAAGCGATCGGTCCATGCCAGGTAGCGCCGGTCGGCGTCGAGCAGGGTCACGTAGTCGCGAATGACGTGGAACACCCAGAAGGCGTTGACGGGTCCGCGCACGTGCCGGCCGACCTTGGTGTGGCAATCCTTCAGCAGCGGCACGAGGCGGCCGATATTGGCGGCGAGGTCGGCCTCACCGAAGGTGCGGCCCTCTATGAAGCGCAGAACCATGATGCCGGGCTCAACGTGGATGATTTCCGGCGAGAGACCGGCCTCGAAGGCCGCCATGGCGGTTGCGCGCTCGCGGTCGCGGAAGACGTGATGGACCGGAATGTCCTCGCCGCAGCGCACGACGAACTTTTCGCCGCAACAGGTCGCCACGAATGAAATGTTGGTGAGGCCGCCTTTCAATTGACTGAGCTCGACCGGGCCGCGCCAGCAGGCCAGCCGCGCAGCCTTGTCCAAAAGATCGGTCATTCTTCCTTTCGCATCGCGGCGTACCTTCCGAAGGGCCCGATTCGGATCATTTCATGCGGCGGCCGGGCGCGCTACCCTGTCCGTTCCTGGGAGGAAGAACCGATGCCCGACGCGCGCGTATCCAACACCATCACCGGCCGCGACGCCTTTCTCCGCGTGCTGAGCGACGAAGGCGTCGTAAAAATGTTCGGCAATCCCGGCACGACCGAGCTGCCGATCATGCACGCGCTCTCCTCCGCGCCGGAGATGGGCTATGTGCTGGCGCTGCAGGAGGCGATCGTGATCGCCATGGCCGACGGCTATGCCCGCGCCTCGGGCAAGCTCGTCTCGTGCAACGTCCACGTGGCGCCGGGCCTCGGCAACGCAATCGGCTCGATCTACACCTCCTTCATGTCGGGCACGCCGATGATCGTGACAGCCGGCCAGCAGGAGCAGGGCCACGGCCTCACCGAGCCGCTGCTCTACGCGCCGCTGATCCCGATCGCCACGCCGGTGGTGAAATGGGCGACCGAAGTGAACCGTATCGAAGACCTGCCGCGCATCCTGCGCCGCGCCGCCAAGGTGGCGACCACGGCGCCGACCGGCCCGGTGTTCATCTCGCTGCCCGGCGACATCCTGAACAACGAGGCGGCGCTCGATCTCGGCCACTCGACGCGCGTCGACACGGCGGTGCGCCCCTCCGACGCCGCCCTGGAACAGCTCGCCAGGCGCCTTCTCGGCGCCAAGAAGCTGGTCATCCTGGCCGGCCACGAGATCGCCACGTCGGACGCCTTCGCCGAGGCGGCCGCGCTGGCCGAGATCCTGGGCGCGCCGGTGCTGCAACAGACGGTGGTGCATGGCGCGCACTTCCTGTCGGAGCACCCCGCCTTCATCGGCTCGCTCAACCGCGACCAGAAATACGTGCGCCGCGTACTCTCCGATTACGACCTGATGTTCTGCGTCGGCTCGGATGTGCTCAAGATGTCGGTGTTGAGCGAGGTCGAGCCACTGCCTGACACCACGAAAGTCGTGATGGTCGGCCTGCGCGACTGGGAGATGGGCAAGAACTTCCCGGCCGAGATTGCGCTCCGCGCCGACGTGAAGGAGACCCTGAAGGCGCTGGTGCCGCTCCTGAAGAAGCTGGGCGGCACGTCGCTCGCCGAACGCGCCAAGGCGTCGCTGGCCGAGATCGCGCCGCGCAACTGGACGGCCCAGCGCGCGGCCCGCAAGGCCAAGCTCGCCACGCCGCCGGCGGAAAAGCCGCTGCCCGCTGAATGGCTGATGATGCGGCTGTCGGAAAGCCTGCCCAAGGACGCCATCATCGTCGACGAGGGTCTCACCAGCGCGGGCAGCCTTTTGAGCTACTTCCCGTTCCGCGACCGCAACAGCTTCTTCGGCAATGTGAGCGGCGGCATCGGCTGGGGCATCGCCGCGGCGGTCGGCGTGCAGATCGCCGAACCCTCACGCCGCGTCGTGGCGCTGATCGGCGACGGCAGCGCCATGTACTCCATCCAGGCCCTGTGGACCGCGGCCAACCAGAAACTGCCGATGACGTTCCTGATCTGCAACAACGGCGGCTACCAGATCCTCAAGAACCGGCTAAAGCTCTTCCACGGCAACGACCAGCCGATCGGCATGGATTTCAAGGACCCGCCGATCGACGCCACGGCGCTTGCCAAGGGCTTCGGCGTGCCGGCCGAGCGGGTCGACACGGCGGCTGGCTTCGACGCGGCGTTCGCCAAGTCGCTGGCGAAGAAGGATGGACCGACGCTGATCGAAGTGATGGTGAAGAGCTAGCTGTAGAGATGGCAGGCGACCATGCGGCCTTCCACCCGGGCCAGCGCAGGCACCTCCAGCGCGCAGCGCGGCATGGCGTGCGGGCAGCGCGGATGAAAGTGGCAGCCGGAAGGCGGGTTGAGCGGGCTCGGCACCTCGCCCGTGACCACCACTTCCTCGCGCCGCTCGTCGGGATGGCTCGGCAGGGCGGCAGAGAACAGCGCCTTCGTGTAGGGATGCAGCGCACGGTGGGCGAGCGTGCGCGCGTCGCCGCTTTCGACGATTTTTCCCAGATACATGACCACAATCTCGTGACTCATGTGGGCGACAGCGGCGAGATCGTGGGCGATGAAGAGATAGGAGAGTCCGAGCCGCGCCTGCAGATCGCGCAGCAGGTTGAGGATCTGGGCGCGGATCGAGACATCGAGCGCCGAGACCGGCTCGTCTAGCACCACCAGCCGGGGTGAGAGGACCAGCGCCCGGGCGATCGCAATACGCTGGCGCTGACCGCCGGAGAATTCGTGCGGGAAGAGATCGGCCGATCGTTCCGGCAGGCCGACGAGATCGAGCATCTCCAGCATGCGGCGGCGGACTTCGTCGGCAGCGATCGTCTCGTTGGTGATCAGCGGTTCGGCGATGATGGCGCTAATGCGCATGCGCGGGTTGAGCGAGGCGTAGGGGTCCTGGAACACCGCCTGGACGGATTTGCGATAGTGGCGGCGGCCGGCCGTATCCAACCCGCCGAGATCGCGCCCCTCGAAGAGAATGGCGCCGCCGGTGGGTGCTTCCAGCCCGAGCACGAGCTTCGCCGTGGTGGTCTTGCCGCAGCCCGATTCGCCCACCACACCCAACGTCTTGCCGCCTTCGATCGAGAAGGTGATGCCGTCGACCGCGCGCACGACGCCGCGATCGGCGCCGAAGATGCCGCGCCGCGCCAGGAAATGCTTGCTGAGGCTGGCGGCTTGCAGAACCGCGGTCATGCCACGTTGCTCCTCTTCAGCTCCACCTTCGCATCGGCGTCCGGTACGGCGAGCCAACAGCGTGCCGTACGGCCCTCGTCGACGGCGCATTCCGGTGGCGCCTCGGCCCGGCAGCGGGCGAACGCCATGGGGCAGCGCGGCGCGAAGGCACAGCCGGGTGGCAAGGCGGCGAGATCGGGCGGCTGACCGTCGATGGCGGTGAGATGCTCGCGATTGTCGGTCATTCGCGGGATCGAGCCGAGCAGCGCCCTGGTGTAGGGATGGGCCGGCGCGGAGAAGATGCGCGACACCGGCCCCTGCTCGACGACCCGCCCGGCATACATCACGGCAAGCTGGTCGCACATCTTGGCGACGATGCCGAGATTGTGGGTGATGAAGATCAGCGCCAGGCCATGCTCGCGTTGCAGGTCGCGCAACAGGTTGAGATATTGCGCCTGGATGGTGAGATCGAGACTGGTGGTCGGCTCGTCGGCGATCAGCAGGCGCGGTTCGCAGGAAATGCCGATGGCGCCCACGATGCGCTGGCGCATGCCGCCCGACATTTCGTGGGGAAACTGCGACACGCGGGTTTCGGGCGAGGCGATGCGGACGGACTTCAGCAAACCCACCGCACGCTGCCAGGCGCTGGCGCGGCTTGCGCCTTCGTGTACGCGCAGCGGTTCGCCGACCTGGTTGCCGATGGAGAAGAGCGGGTTGAGCGAGGCCATGGGGTCCTGCAGGATCATGGCGATGCGCTTGCCGCGCACACGGCGCATCTCGGCGTCAGACTTGTCGAGCAGGTTCTCGCCCTCGAACATCATCCGCCCGCTGACGATGCGCGCCGCCGGCGGCAGCAGGCGCAGGATGGTGAGCGCGAGCGTGCTCTTGCCCGAACCCGATTCGCCCACGATGCCGAGGGTTCCGCCGGCCTCCAGGCTGAGCGTCACGTCGTCCACGGCGCGCACCACGCGCGCGCCCTGCTGGGAGACATAGTGGGCAGAGAGATTTTCGAGCGAGAGCAGCGGTTGCGACGACATGGCGACCCTCACAGCTGGCGCAGTTGCGGGTCGAGCTTCACGCGCAGCCAGTCACCCAGCAGATTGGCCGACAACACCATCATCATGATGCAGAGGCCGGGCAGCACCGTGAGCCACCAGTACCCCACCATCAGCCCCTTCTTGCCGTCCGCCATCATCAATCCCCAGGCAGGCTTGGGCGGCGGCACGCCGACGCCCAGGAAGGAAAGCGAAGCTTCCGTCACGATCACCACGCCCAGCATGAGCGTGGCGAGCACGACGGCGGAGTTGATGACGTTGGGCAGGATGTGGCGCCACATGATGACGCGCTTGGAGCATCCGGCGACGATGGCGAGGCGCACGAACTCCCGCTGCTTCAGCGACAGGACCTCGCCGCGGATGACGCGGGCGTAACGGGTCCAGTAGACGAGGCCCAGGATGACAATGATGTTGAGCTCGCTGGGGCCGACGATGGCGGCGAGGAAGATGGCGAAGGTGAGCGCCGGCAAGGCGAGCCAGGTGTCGGTTATGCGCATCACCACCTGGTCGGCCCAGCCGCCGAGATAGCCGGAGACGATGCCAAGCAAGGTGCCGATGCCGCCGGCAACCAGCACGGCGGTGATGCCGACGATCATCGACACGCGTGCCCCGAAGATCAGCCGCGACAGCACATCGCGCCCGACATGATCGGTGCCCAGCAGGTAGGTCATGCTGCCGCCTTCCTGCCAGAACGGCGGGCGGAAGCGGCGCGCCAGGCTGCCGACCTGCGGATCGTGCGGCGCCAGCACGTCGGCGAAGACGGCGACGAAGGCGATGAACAGCAGGATCATCACCGGGATCAGCGGAAACCCTTTCAGCCGCCAGAAGGCGGTGGGTGACACGTCGGCAGCGGCGGTGGCGGCAAGGGGAGGCGTGGTGACAGCCATGATCGTCAGCTTTCCAAGCGAATGCGGGGATCGATGAACGCGTAGAGGATGTCGACGAACAGATTGACCAGCACGATCATGGCGCCGCCGATCAGCACCACGCCCTGCACGATGGGGAAGTCTCGGAAGGTGATGCCCTCGTAGAGCAACCGGCCGATGCCGGGCCAGGCAAACACGGTCTCGACCACCACCGCGACATTGATCATCACGACAAGATTGATGCCGGCCAGGGTGATCACCGGGATCAGCGCGTTCTTGAGTGCATGCTTGCCGATCACCAGAGCCTCCGGCAGCCCCTTGAGCCGCGCCAGCTTGATGTATTCGGAGCCGAGCACCTCCAGCATGGAGGATCGCGTCAGCCGCATGTGCGCGGCGGCAAAATACCAGCCGAGCGTGAAGGCCGGCATCAGCAGATGCAGCGGCGTGCCGGAACCGGAAGACGGCAGCCAGCCGAGATAGACCGAGAAGAACAGGATGAGCACCAGCCCAACCCAGAAGGACGGCAGCGACAGCCCGAGCAAGGCGAAGATCTTGCCGGCGCTGTCCCAGAACCCGTCGACGCGCACGGCGGCCAGAATGCCGCTCGGGATGCCGATCAGCAGGGACAAGGTCATTGCCACCGACGCCAGGAGCAGCGAATTGGGCAGGCGCTGGAAATACAGCTCCAGCACCGGGGTGCGATAGTAGAATGATTGGCCGAGATCGCCCGTGGCGAGGCTCGCCATGAAATGCCAGTACTGCACCCAGAGCGGTTGATCGAGACCGAACTGGCGACGCATGTTCTCGATGTCTTCCGGGCTGGCGCCGGGTTCGACCAGCAGGCTCACCGGGTCGCCCGTCACGCGCACGAACAGAAAGATCACCAGCGACAGCAGGAACATCGACAACAGCGAATAGCCGACACGGCGGAGGATGTACTGTTTCATGGCCGTGCTCCCTGCTATGCGCCGCCCTTCAGGCGAACGTCTTCGTAGGGCGCGGAATACGGGTGCCCGCCAATCAGGCCGAACGCCGATTCGTCGACCCGTGGGCCCTGGCCGTTGAGGAAGGCGAGCTGCCACAGCGGCGCGTACACCGTGCGCTCATGCACCAGCTGCTGCATGCGATGCAGGATCGGCGCGCGTTTGGCGCGATCGGTTTCCACCGCCTGCTGGGCGAACAGGTCGTCGATGTCGGGGTAACTGCCGTAGACATAGGCGCCGCCCTTGACGACGAAGGTCTCCATCCGTGTGGCCGCGTTGCCGAACGCGCCGCTGCCGCCCTGGATGATGTTGCGATATTTCTTCTCGGCATATCCCGTGTTGAAGGCGGCCCGTTCGATCGGGCGCAGCTTCACGCGGATGCCGACATCCTCCAGGCTGTTCAGCGCCGCCTCGGCGAGGTTGGCGTAGGAGGAGTCGCAGTAATACTCCCCGGCATCGAAGCCGCCGCGAAAACCAGCTTCCGCCAGCAGCCGTCGCGCGGCCGCTGGATCGTGCGGAATCTTCGGCGGCTGCCAGTAGAAGTCGTAGTCCTTCGGCACGATGCTGCCGGTCAGCAGTGAATGGCCGAGCGTCAGCGCCTGGTTGATGCCCTCGCGATCCAGCGCCAGGGTCACGGCCTTGCGCACCCGCGCGTCGTGCCACGGCGATTTCGGGTCCCACTGATCGGCGAAATAGATCCAGAACGGAGAGTTGATCACCACCGGCTTCAGCTCCAGCCCCGGTGTGCGCCGCAATTCCTCGGCCAGCTCGCCGCGAATCGAGTAGGCGAGATCGACCTCGCCGCGCTTCAGCGCCGCGAGCCGCGTGGTCTCGTCCGGAATCACCTTCCAGACCAGTTTCTTCACGGTGGGCGCCTTGCGCCAGTAGCCTTCGAACGCCTCCATCACCAGTTCGACGCCTGGGGTGAAAGAGACGAACTTGTACGGCCCCGCGCCTATGGGCTCCTTCTTGAACCCGTCCTCGCCGACGCTCTCGACATATTTTTTCGGCACGATCCAGCCCGCGCCGGTAACGCTGGAATAGTAGATGAGGAAATCGGGCCAGGGCTGGTGCAGACGGAAGACGACGCGCCGCGGATCGGGCGTTTCCACCGCCACCACCTTCTCCTTGATGAAGCGCGCGGCGTTGCCGCGATAGCGTTCGAAGGAGAATTTCACATCCTCCGCCGTCACCGGCGCGCCATTGTGGAACGTGGCGCCGGCGCGCAGCACGAAGCTGTGGGCGAGCCCGTCGGCGGAGGCGGTGTAGGATTCCGCCAGACACGGCTCGGCCGGGTTGCCCGGCATCGGCTTCACCAGCCCGTCATGCAGGGCGTAGAGCAGCATGAAGGGGGTGACGATGCCCGACGTTTCCGCCGGATCGAACCAGGCCGGCGCGAGCGAGATATGCGAGGCATAGACCAGCTGGCCTTCCGCCGCCCGGGCCGGTTTCGTGCCGGCGGCGAGGATACCGAGAGCCGTGAGGCCCAGCAGGTCGCGGCGCGTGGTGCGCTGGGCGATACCCCTGATGGGATCGTCATGGTCGCGTCTGGACGAGAGCATGCGGTTCCTCCCTGTTGCTGGCGGCGCTGTCAGTTCTGCTTGATCGTCACGTCCTCGTACGGTGCGGAATAGGGATGGCCGCGGATCAGGCCGAGCGCGGACTCAGCCACACGTTTGCCCTGGCCATTGATGAAGGCGAGCTGCAGGAGCGGCGCGTAGATGGCGCGCTCATGTACGATCTGCTGCACCCGGTGCAGCATCGCGGTGCGCTTGGCGAGGTCGAGCTCGACCGCCTGCTCGGCGAACAGCGTGTCGATCTCGGGATAGCTGCCATAGGCGTAGGCGCCGTCCTTGACGACGAAGGCCTCGAGGCGCGTCGCTGCGTTGCCGAACGCGCCGGAAGAGCCCTGGATGAGGTTCTTCAGCTTCTTCTCGGAGTAGGCGGCGAAGAAGGCGGCGCGCTCAAGCGGGCGCAGCTTCACGCGGATGCCGGCTTCCTGCAGGTTGTTGATCGCCGCCTCGGCGAGATTGGCGTAGGAGGCGTCGCACGAATAGTCGCCGGCATCGAAGCCGTTGCGGAATCCCGCCTCGGCCAGCAACTGCTTGGCCTTTGCCAGGTCGTACACCGCCGCCGGCGCCTTCCAGTAGAAGTCGAAGCCATCGGGAATGATGCTGTTGGTTATCGGCGAATAACCGAGAGTCAGCGCCTCGGAGATCGACTTGCCGTCGATCGCCAGCCGCGCCGCCTCGCGGACGCGCGGGTCGTGCCACGGCGATTTGGCATCCCACTGGTCGGGGAAATAGAGCCAGAACGTGGCCTGAGTCACCACCGGCTTCAGGGTCAGCCCCGGCGTCTTTTGCACTTCTTCCGCCAGCTCGCCACGAATCGAATAGGCGATATCGACCTCGCCGCGCTTCAGCGCCGCCAGCCGCGTCGCCTCCTCCGGCACCACCTTGAAGACCAGCCGCTTCACGGCGGGCGTCTTGCGCCAGTAGCCGTCGAAGGCCTCGAACACCAGCTCCACCCCGGGGGTGAAGGAAACGAAGCGGTATGGCCCCGCCCCGACCGGCGCCTTCTTGAAGCCCTCCTCGCCCACCTGCTCGACGTATTTCTGCGGCACGATCCAGCCCGCACCGGTGGCCGAACTGTAGAACGTCAGGAAATCCGGCCACGCCTTCTTCAGCACGAAGCGCACACTCCGCTCGTCCGGCGTCTCGACCGCCGCCACCCGCTCCTTCATCAGCGCCGCCGAGGTACCGCGATAGCGCTCGAAGGAGAACTTCACGTCGTCGGCGGTCACCGGCGCGCCGTTGTGGAACTTCGTGCCGGCGCGCAGGGTGAACTCGTAGCTGAGCCCGTCGGGCGCCATCTTCCAGGCTTCCGCCAGGCACGGCTCGGCGGCGCTGCCGGGCATCGGCTTCACCATGGCGTCGTGCAGCGCGTACATCAGCAGGAAGGGCGTGATCATCCCCGGCGTCTCCGCCGGGTCGAACCAGGTGGGCGCCAGCGAGATATGTACAGCCCAGGTCAGTTGTCCGTCCGGGCTCGCGGCCAGCGCCGTGCCCTGTCCGGCCGCGGCCATCCCCAGCGCCGAAAGGACGAGCAGCCCGCGGCGCGTAAGGTCGGATGGTGCCGCGCCGAGCGCGTTGCCGGTCCCGCCTCCGTCGGACGAGTGGATCCTTGTTTCCCCGCCCATTCTTGCCTCCCTACTGGCCTGTTTTCACAGAGTCCTGCGGTCAACTTCGGAACAGGTGCAGCGCGATTTTTTGACATCGTTGTGCGCTGCGTCTGGAGGCCGCCAGAAGGCGGCATCCACCAAATGCGTGCTGCCTGACGCGCTCAGCGGCGCGAGAAGCCTGCGAACGCCGCGGCCGCCCGGGCGAGCGTCTTTGCCACGGCTTCGCCCTTGACTTGGCGGGCGATCATCCGGATCTGGGTGGCTGGGACCTAGCCGCGCTCCGCCGACTTAAACGGGTGTTTGCTGCCGACAAGACGACGACGCTTGGTCTTCCATGAAATCATTGTTGCCTCCCTGATAGCCTCGCCCACTTTGGCGCGGGACGTGATCCTCGGTGGGATCTTGTGACCAACGTTAAGCGGAAGTCTGCGATCGGGCAACGAAATTCCGCCAGTCAAGATGGACGGGGGATATGACCGTTAGCGGGCGAGCATCCCCACGCGCTTCAGATTTTCGCGCTCGATCTTGTCCTGCTCGCGAGAGGCCGCATCGTAGGCGGCGCTGTCGAGATAGAGCGTCGGCATGTTGTATCGCTCCATGACGGCTTTGGTCGCCGGATCGAACAGCGCGTCCTTCATGGCGTCGTGCAGTTTCTTCACCAGCGCCGGATCCATGCCGCGCGGGCCACTCACGCCGTAGGGCGAGTTCACCACCAGATCGATGCCGGCGTCGCGCAAAGTCGGAACTTCCGGGAACAGCGCCATGCGCTGCGAACCCCAGACGACGAGCAACCGGAACTGCCCGCCTTGCACCAGGGAGATCCAGCCGCTGGCATCGGCGATGGCGTCGATTTGGCTGCCGAGCAGGCCGTTGTAGAGTTCGCCGCCGCCGCGATAGGGCACATGGGTCAGTTCGATGCCCAGCCGCTGCTGGATGTCCACCATCATCAGGTTCTGGATCGATGCCGGTCCGAAGGTGCCATAGTTGAGCTTGCCGGGCTGGGCCCGTGCCGCAGCGACGAATTCTTCCAAGGTTCGCCACGGGCTGTCGGCGCGCACCACGATGCCGTGAACCGAACCGCTGAGTTGGATGATGTAGGTGAAATCCGCCAGCGGATCGTAGCTCGGCTGATCGGCCATCAGAGCCGCCCGGAACACGCCGGTGTGGATCTGCGCCAGCGTGTAGCCGTCGGGCTTTGCGTCCTTCAGCGCGACCGCGCCCAGGGTGGCGTTTGCCCCAGGCCGGTTGTCCGGCACCATCGCCTGGCCGAGGCGCTTGCCGGCCTGGTCCGCGATGGTCCGCAGGAAGGCATCGGCCGAGGCGGCGGGCGGCCAGGGAATGATGAGACGTATCGTTCGACTGGGAAAATCGGCCTGCGCGCGCGCCACACTGGGCGCAGCAAGCGCAGACAGCAACAGGGTCCGACGAGGAAGCATGAGGACGTCCCAATGTTCGCGATGCAGGATCAGCGCCGCTGCGCTGATGGACAAAAACAGGACAGATGCCCAGACTATTGACGTCTGACGTGGGAAGAAACCGGCTCGTTGACTCGGACAGCCTCGCAATTCGCCCCACCGACGCGAGTGGCGCGGCTCTTGCGATCGCTTGCGTGATCCAAGCTGGGGAGCCGAAGTTGTCGGAAGCAGCCATCGATTTCCCGCACGCCGGGTTGGAGTCCGCGGAGACGGCGCGCATCCGCCGGCGCGCCATCATCTCCTGTGCCGTCGGCAATTTCGTCGAGCTTTTCGACTTCCTGATCTTCGGTCTTTTCGCCGCCCAGATCGCCGCGAACTTCTTCCCTGGCAGCGATCCCATTGCGTCACTGCTCTCGACTTTCGCGACCTACGGCGTCGGTTTCGTGATGCGCCCGGTCGGCGCCATCGTCATCGGCGCCTACGGCGATCGCCGCGGCCGCAAGACCGCCCTCATCCTCACCGTCGGCCTGATGGCCGGCGCTACGGCGTTGACCGGCCTCATCCCGTCCTATGCCTCGATCGGCGTGTGGGCGCCGGTCCTGCTCGTGGTCTGCCGGCTGGTGCAGGGTTTCTCGACCGGCGGCGAATGGGGCGGCGCCGCGACGTTCCTCGTCGAGTATGCGCCGCCCGGCAAGCGCGGCCTCATCGGCAGCATGCAGCAATTCAGCGTCGGCCTCGCTCTGATCGCCGGCACGCTGTCGGCCGCGCTGCTCAACTCGCTGCTCGACAAGCAGGCCATGATCGACTGGGGCTGGCGCGTCCCCTTCATCCTGGGCTTTGTGCTGGCCCCCATCGGCCTTTACCTGCGGGCCAAGGTCTCGGAGAGCCCGGCCTTCGCCCGCACGGTCGTGCGCGAGCAAGTCGCCTCGACTCCGGTGCGCGATGCCCTGACGATCTATTACCGTCCGGTGCTCGCCGCCTTCGGCCTGTCGGTCGTCGGCACGGTGGGCAACTACACCTTCAATATCTTCATGCCGAGCTTCGCGGCCGGTCAGCTCACCATTCCGGCAGGCACTGCCTACTACTCCTCGACCATCGCGGCGATCGTCCTGACGGTGCTGACACCGGTGATGGGTGCGCTGTCCGACAAGGTCGGGCGCAAGCCGGTGCTGCTCGTTTCCGCCGTCTGCTATGCCCTCTTTGCCTATCCGCTGTTCCGCCTCCTGGTCGGAACGCCCGGCGCCACGACCTTGATGCTCACCCAATCGCTCTCCGCGGTCCTGCTGGCGATGTACGCCGGCCCACTCTGCGCCATCCTGGCCGAGCTCTTTCCGACAAAGGTGCGCTTCACTGCGCTGTCGATCGGCTATAGCCTGGCCGTCACCATCTTCGGCGGCTTTGCTCCTTTCGTGGCCACCTACCTGATCCGTGAAACCGGCAGCTCGGTTTCGCCGGCCTTCTTCGTGATTTTCGCCGCCGTCATCAGCATCACGACGCTGCTCCTCATCAAGGATCGCACGAATGCTCCGCTCGATTGAGAAGGAACGTCCCGCTCCGCTCGCCAAGGCGCCGCGACCGCAGCCCACCGCCTGCGATCCAGTGACCCTGGAGATCGTGCGCGGTGCCATCCGCGCGGCCCAGGCCGAGATGGAGGCGCTGATCGAGCGCACCGCCATCTCCGCCTTCATCCGCGAGAAGAAGGACTTCTATACCGCCGTGTTCGATGCCGACGGCGTCATGGCCGTGGGTTCGAACCTGCCGGTGTTCGGCGACATCTGCGGGCCGGTGTTTCGCGACTTCCCGCCCGATACCATGCGCGAGGGCGACCTCTACTGGTACAACGACTGCTACGGCTCGCGCGGCGCCGTCTCCCATTCCAACGACCAGGTGCTGCTGGCGCCGGTCTTCCATGACGGCCGGCGCTGCGGCTTTGTCATGGGCTGGGCGCATTTCTCCGACATCGGCGGCCTGCGCGCCGGCTCGATCAGCCCGGACACCACCGACATCTTCCAGGAAGGCATCATCGTTCCGCCGACCAAGCTGATCGACGCCGGGCACACCAACGAGGCGACGCTCAAAATCTTTTTCCGTAACTCGCGCTTCCCCCAGCAGAATGTCGGCGACATGCGGGCGCTGATGGCGAGCGCGGCGCTGGGCGTCCGGCGCATCGCCGAGATCGTGGCGCGTTTCGGCGCCGACGTCGTGGCCGACGCGCTTCGCCAGCTGCTGGCGCGCACGCGCAACCTGGTGCGCGCCAAACTCGCCGAAACCTTCGACTACGGCACCCATCGCTTCACCGATGCCATCGACTCCGACGGTCACGGCAACGGCCCCTTCCACATCAGGTTGGCGCTGACACGCGAGCGCGGGCCCGACGGCCGCGATCGCTTCATCTTCGACGCCACCGAGACCGACGACCAGTCGCCGGGGCCGGTGAACCTGCTGCTCAATCCCGACGTGCCGGGCACGGCGCTCGCCATGTTCTATCTCGGCGGCGATGCGTCCCAGGTGTGCAATGCCGGCGGCCCGCAGGCGCTCGACGAGGTGCGGCTGCGCGAGGGCTCGCTGCTGTGGCCGAAGTTCCCGGCGCCGCTTGGCATGCGCGGCCTCACCCTGATGCGCTTCCTCGCCGCGGTGAATGGCCTCATAAACGTAGCCGGCGGCAAGGCGCCGGCCGCTCACTCGGCCTATGTCATTTCCTTCATGCGCGGCACCTACCGCGACGATGAAGGAGATCTGAAACCGTTCCTGATGTCCGACGGCATCGGCGTGGGCTGGGGCGCCAGGTCCACCGCCGACGGCACCGACGCGGTCTATTTCGTGGCGCAGGAGAACTATCCCGTCGAGTTCCTGGAGATCGGCTATCCGGTACGGCTCAGGACATATGGCATCCTCAAGGATTCGTGCGGCGCCGGACAGTATCGCGGCGGCTGCGGCATCGTGCGCGAGTACGACGTGCTGGCTGAGGAAGCCGTACTGGCACTCCGCATCGACAGCATCAAGAACCCGCCATGGGGCATTGCCGGCGGCATGGCGGGCGGCGCCGGCCGGGCCGTCGTCAATCCCGGCACCAATCAGGAGCGCGTCCTCGGGCCGCTGAGCGACGGCAACGTCCTCAGGAAGGGCGACGTGCTGCGCATCGAGACGGGCGGCGGCGGCGGCCACGGCCATCCTTTCGACCGCCCAACCGAGAAGGTACTGGAGGATGTGCTGGGCGGCTTCGTCAGCGCCGATGCCGCGCGCCGCCTCTACGGCGTCGCCATCGCCGAGGGCATGGTCGACCCGGCCGGTACGGCAAAGCTGCGGGCCAGGCGCCCGGCCACGGGTGCTTTTCATCGTCACGCTTATGTCGACAGCCTTGCCTAAGACGTCGCTTGCGATCGCCGTCGATATCGGCGGCACCTTCACCGACATCGCCCTGCACGACGCCAACAGCGGCCGGATCTGGCGCGCCAAGACGCCGAGCGTGCCGAGCGATCCCTCGCAGGCCTTCCTGACCGGCATCCGCCTCGCACTGGATGAGGCTGGCCACGCCGCGCCCAGCCTGCAACGCGTGCTGCACGGCACGACCGTCGCCACCAACATGATCCTCGAGGGCAAGGGCGCCCGTACCGCCCTGGTGACGACCCTGGGCTTTCGCCACGTGCTGGCCATCGGGCGGCAAGACATTCCGCGCCACGCCAACTATCTCGCCTGGATCAAGCCCGCGCGCCCCGTGCCAGCCTCGCGCGTGCTCGAAGTCAGGGAGCGGATCGGCGCCGGGGGCGTGGTGATCGAGCCGCTCGACGAGGCGAGCGTGAAGGCAGCGGCGGCTGCCTGCCGCGCGCTCGGCGTCGAGGCGGTCGCGGTCTGCCTGCTTCATTCCTTCGCCAATCCCGCGCACGAACAGCGGGTCGCGGAGATCCTGCGCGACGCCCTGCCCGGCATTGCCGTCACCGCCTCGACCGATGTACTGCCGGTGGTGCGGGAATACGAACGCTCTCTGGCGACGGTGCTCAACGCCGTGGTCATGCCCGGCGTCTCGACCTATGTCTTGCGGCTCGAGGATCGCCTCGTCGAGGAAAAGGTGAGCGCGCCGCTGCTGTTCATGCAGTCGAACGGCGGCGTCGCCGGCGGCGCCACGATCCGCCGCGCGCCCGCGCTCACCGCCCTGTCGGGGCCGGCCGCCGGCGTCGTGGGCGCCCGCGACGTCGCGGCGGCCTGCGGCATTGCCGACATCATCACCGTCGATATCGGCGGCACCAGCGCCGACATCTGCCTGATCAAGGACGGCAGGATCGACCTCACCCAGCGCGGCCATGTCGGCGAATGGCCGCTGCCGCTGCCGATGGTCGACATGGTGACGATCGGCGCTGGCGGCGGATCGATCGCCAGGCTCGCTTCCGGCACGCTCACCGTCGGCCCGCAAAGCGCCGGCGCCGATCCCGGCCCCGCCGCCTATGGCCGCGGCGGCGAGGAGGCGACGGTCACCGACGCCCATGTCGTGCTGGGCCACCTGCCGGCGGACCTTCTGGGCGGCCGCATGACGCTCGATGCCAACGCGGCGCGCCGCACGATCGAGCGCCGGATCGGCGCACCGCTGGGGCTCTCCGCCGAGGCGGCCGCGCGCGGCATCCTCGCCATCATCGACAACCACATGGTGGGAGCGCTGCGCATCGTCTCGGTCGAGCGCGGCCACGATCCGCGCGATTTCACCCTGGTTCCTTTCGGCGGCGCCGGACCGCTCCATGGCTGTGCGCTGGCCGAGCTTCTGGGGATAACGCGAGTGCTGATACCGCCGGCGCCGGGCGTGCTGTGCGCCGACGGGCTCCTGGCGGCCGATCTCAAAGCCGATTTCAGCCGCACCTTGCCCAAGGCCGGCCCGATCAACCTTTCAGCCGCGCGCGCGATCTATGCCGAGCTCGGACGCCAGGCCGACGACTGGCTCACCGTCGAACAGGTCGCTGCCAGCGACCGCCAGCAGAGCCGCGTCGCTCTGTTGCGCTATCACGGCCAGGGCGGCGAGGTCGCGGTCGGCTGGGTCGATGATGCAGGCCAGGTCGAAGCCGCCTTTGCAGCGGCGCATAAGAGCCTGTACGGCTTCACGCTGGACGCGCCGGTCGAGCTCGTGACCCTGCGGACGGAAGCGACGGGCCGCATGCCCCCTCCGCCGCGTCCGGTTCTGGCCACCGGCTCCGGGGCGGTGGAGGAGGGTCGTCTCTCCGTGCATTTCGCCTCGGGAACGGCCCAAGTGCAGCTCTTCAACCGAGCCGCCTTCGGTGCCGGCGATCGCTTCGCCGGTCCGGCCATCATCTCCCAGCTCGATGCGACGACGCTCGTGTTGCCGAACTGGACGGGTGACGTGCACCCGTCCGGCGCGATCCTTCTGACGATGCGAACGGCCCCCTAAGCCCAGCGACAGAGCGTTCAGTTGGGGCTGGCTTGAGTCTGATTCGGATTTTCAGGGACTACAATCACGGCCAACGTCGTGGTGGTAGTGGTCGTGGTGATGGGTGTAGCCGTATTCGCGACAATGATCGCTTGTATGAGGGCCTGCAGCGTGACTGGGTTGCCGAGGTTGCTCGCGACGAGCGTCTGGATCGCGGCAACCGTCGCTGCGGACGCCGTCGAGTTGCCCACGAGGGTGGCCAGCGCCGCGGCGAGGCTGCCCTGCACGGCGATTGTCGGCGCGCCCGGCGTGCCGCCAGTGGGGGTGGTCACCGACAAGCCCGGCACAGTTATCGTCTGGGTCACGCCGCCTGCGGTTACTGTCAGGCTGTTGCCATAGACGAGGATCGCGGTCGTGCCCCCCGAGTCCGTGGCCGACGGCACGGTGACGCCAAAGACCGCAATGCCGCCGCGAATACCCATCGTTGCCGATGGTGTGGTGACGGTGATTGTCGATGTCTTGCTGATCCTGCCGCCGATGATGCGGAACACGCCCTTGGTGGCGTTGACCGCCAGCTCGCCCTTCTGGGTCGTCGGATCGTAGACGAACTTGTCGATCGTCATTGAGGAACTGGGTCCGATCGTCAACGTCGTCCCGTCGAGAAACACCAGGTGCGCTCGGTCGTCGGCTGCCGTGGAAATGATTTCGTTGGCCTGAACGTCGGTCCCGACGCGGAGCACGCGGTCGAGGCCACCGGGCGGCTTGCCCACTGGATTGTTCTGTATCGACTGAGTGACGCCGATGCGCCCTTGGGCCTGCGCGGTGCTGAGCAGACCCAGCACGGCCGCGCCGACAAGGAGGGCGCGCAAGAGGAGCAGAACGGCGACGTTGGACTTGGACATGACTATTCCTTTGTCGGCCTTACGGGTCAGGTGCGCTTGGACTTGGACTGCTTCGGCATCTTCGCCAGCAGCAGTTCCGCCGGCTTGCGGACATCCGCAGGGAGAGTGGGCGACGCGAGCGCCCCTTCTAGATAGATACGCGACGTGTCGTAGGATTTTAGACGATAATAAAGGATCCCGAGTTCCAGCTTCACCCGCGGCAGGTTGGCGTCGACGAGCAGCAAGCTTTCGTAGGCCCCGACCGCGCCCTCGTAGTCACCGGTCTTGGTCGCCACCTGGGCGTAGGCCATCACCACGTCCAGGTTGCCGGGATCGTTCAACATCTTTTGGAACGCCGCGTTGTACTCGCGCTGCAGCTCGGGCGATGCCTTTTGCACAGGGTCCGGCGATTGGCATCCGACAAGCACCGTCGCCAGTAGCAGAAATGTTCCTAGTTTTTTCAACCCCAACTCCCCAGTCCCACAGGTCCACTTAGCACTAATTTATCACAACTTGCAGCAACAATTACCTTAAAAATCCGACCAGGTTTGCGCTGAATCACCTCAGCGGAGGGGGTAAATAGCCGTCTTCCACAGGCTCAGCCTGACGCAGAGCCTGCCTTCACAGGCGCCCAATCATAGACTTTCTGCAGTGTATGCCCCATGAGCGCGGCGCGATCACTGTCGGACAGGCGATCGGTGACCCGGAACGCCTCGACCCCTTGCTTATAGGTCAGCAGGCCGACCGCCCGCGTCCAGTCGGTGCCCCACATGCAGCGATCGAAGCCGAAGGCATCGAAGATCCGACCGAGCGGATCCCAGATGTCCTTGTAGGGAAACGGCTGGTGGCTCAGCGTGCAGGCGCCGCTGATCTTGACCACGATGTTGTCGTGGGCCGCCAGCGCCAGCAGCTTCGGCAGCTCGGCCCAGGGCTCGGCCGGCGCCGGCGGCTCGAACGGCTGCTGCAGCCCGAGATGGTCGATCACCAGCCTCGTCTCGGGGTGGCGCGCCGCCATCTGGCCGACCTGGTCCAGCCGGCCCCAGCACAGCAGGTTGACCGGAAAGGAATGCCGGGCGGCGGCCGCCAGCACGCGGCCGATGCCGGGATCGGCCGCGTCGGTCGACACGCCCTGGGTCATCATGATGCGGATGGCGACGGTGCCCTCGGTGTCCGCCCATTGGGCGATCGTATCGGCTACCTTGGGATCGTTCGGGTCGACCGGCTTGATCACCGCGAACCGGTCGGGGTGGGCGGCGCGGACGTCCAGCGCGTAGCTCGCGTCATAGCGGTACATGGTGTAGGGCGACACCAGCAGCGCGCCGTCGACGCCGACCGAGTCCATGGCCTTGACCATGTCGTCGCCCGTGACCTCCGCCGGGCCATGCAGAACCGCAGCCCACGGCCGGCCCGGCCGGTCGCGTTCGTAGGCGTGAACCTGGACATCGATCGTCAACATGAGATCCCTCCCGGGTTGATTATTGCTCTGACGGCTGACTCGCAGCCGCAGACGGCTGCTGTGTCACACGAACTGCACCACATTCTCCGTGCCGATGATGTGCCGGCCGACCATTTCGATATGGGGCAGCATCCCCTGGAGGTGCTGGCTGGCGCTCATCGCGTCGCGGAAGCGGCGCTCGAAGGGCGCCTTCTCCGAGATCGCCGCCGTGCCGGCGGCGCGATAGCAGGCGATCGAGACGTCGGTCGCCTCGTTCATGCCGTAGGTGGTGGCGAGCCGCAGGCGCAGGCGCAAATCCACGTCCAGCGTGCCGGTGGCCGACGCGTCATAGACCTGACCCGCCGCCTCGTGCAGGAACGCGCGCGCGGCCGAGAGCTTCGCCTCCAGGAGGCCGACTTCCCGCTGCACTGAATTGTTGCGCGCCATGACCGTGGGCGCCGACCGGCTGTGCTTGCCGCGCGCCAGCTCGGTAAAGGTCTCCAGCATCCGCCGTCCGAGCCCCAAGGTCACGCTGCAGAAGCCGCTGGCATAGAGCAGCGTCGAGCCGATCGGGTAGATCGGCCCCTTCTCCCGCCGCTCGTCCGGCACGTCGCGCGCCGGCGCGTGCGCGTCGGGCACGAACAGGTCCTTGACCGAATAGCTGTCGCTGCCGGTGGCGCGCAGGCCGAGCACATGCCAGTCGTCGATGATCGTCGCCTGCTCGCGCAGGAAGAGGAAGCTGCGGTCGTCCGGCCGGCCGTAGCGGATATGCGGCGTGCCGTCGGCATTCTGCACGGCACTGTGGGCGCCCAGCCATTTGGTGTGACGGCCGCCGCTGGCGAAGCTCCAGGTGCCGGTCAGCCGGTAGCCGCCCTCCACTCGGACGGCCGTGCTGTTGTTGTGCCGGGCGCCCCAGGCAAGGCCCGCGCGCGGGCCGGCGAACATGGCGGCCGCCGCCTCGTGCGGCATGGCGGCGGCGGACGACGCCGCCGAGACGTTCGATTGATTGACGAACCAGGCGGCGCTGGCATCGGCCCAGGCGATCGCCTCGCAGGCCTTGCAGTATTCGACCAGCGGCGTTTCCTGGCCGCCCATGCTTTTGGGCAGCAGCATGCGCAAAAGGTCCTGCCCGGCCAACGCGTCCACCACCTCAGGCGTGAGCTCGCGCCGGCGGTCCATCTCGGGGCCATGCGCGTCGAGCAGCGCCTGCACGGCGCGGGCCCGTTCCGGGGCACTGGCGGCGAGTGCGGGCGGGACAAGAGTCTCCATGAATGTTTCCTCGGCTTTCCAGTCGGTCGGCGCCTAGTGTAGTGGGCTCGCGGCCGCGGCTCGACCTCTGTCATCGCGGATGCTTTCGCCAGCCGGTCTCTGGCTGACCCGTTCAGTGCTCTCGCTTCGGTTCGTATCCGGGCACCCATTCGCGGTGCTGCGGCAAGTCGTCGTTGATTTCCCACCACGGCGCCTTCAACGCAGTGAAGACGTGCAGCCTGGGCCGCACGCCCGGATCATCCTCGAGCAGGCCCGCCGGCACACTCATCGTCGCGAGATAAGGCGCCTGGCCAGGCGCCAGCGAGCCGCAGATCCGGCAGAAGGCGCGAAAACTGCCCGGAGCCGATTCGTAGCGGCTGATCAGTTCCTCGCCGGCCAGCCAGCGGAACTTGTCCTTCTCGACATGGGCGAAGGTGGCGAAGCTTGCCCCGGTCAGCTTGCGACAGGTCGTGCAGTGGCAATGGGTCATCGATCGCACCGCATCGATCTCGAAACGAATGCCGCCGCACGCGCAACCACCCTTGATCATCGCCTGCCTCCCGTCGTCGTTTTTACCCGGCGCCAGGCGCCTTGTCCGGCTCGACGGCGCGGACGACGTAGTTGTCCGCCGCGGGCTCGTAGAGTTCCCACAGGAAGCGCAACTCGACGAGAGGTTGGGGACTGAGATCGACCCGCAAGTCGACGAAAGGAAAGTTTTCGCGGTGGACGACGAGAAGCGCCGCGGACTTCAATTGCTTCAGTTCGCCGCCGGCCGCCTGGCCGGCCTCGATGGCGCGCACCAGCCGTTCGGGAAGCGACTGATTTTCGTTTTCCTCGAAGGTCGAGACCATTGCGTCGACGACGGCCGTGCTGCGCAGGATGTTGCCCGCCGCTGCGCAATTGCGGCCAACCTTCGCCTTCACGATCGACGTGATCTTGGCGCCATTGAAGACCGCGCCACTTCCGTCGGCGGCCATGACGGCGAGCTGTCGCCACCGCAGATCCGGATCGGTTTTTTCCAGGTCATCGATGATGGCCTCGGGCGATGCCCCATGCTTGAGACGCTCGAGGATCTTGGGACCGAGACGTGGGTCGGTACGATGCTGAGTCAGCACCGCGCCGACATTTGCTTCGGCCCACGCGCAACGGCTGCCGACGGAAATCGATGACGTCGTGACGACGGCGCCCAGCATGCCTGTCCTGGGGCACCGCCCGGCGATCGAGAATGTCATGTGTCCTCCGTTCAAGCCTCCAGGGTCCGTCTCTACCTTCCGATACCACGATATGAGCGGCCTCGGGGGACAAGCGATCCGGGCACGAATTTTGCTGCCCTGCCTGAATGTCCGTACCGCGCAAGATGCACCTCGTGGCGTACCTGAAGACCGGGCCCACGGCGAGCTACGCCAGCGCCTGGCGCCACCCGTCCGCGCCGCTGCATGATATCTGGGACGCCGAGCGCTACGAGCATCTGGCGCGGCTGCTGGAGCATGCGCGCTTCGATGCCGGGTTCTTTGCCGACGGCTTGGGCCTGCCGGATTTGTACAAGGGCAGCTTCGCCGACTATGTCGGCCGCGGCGGCCAGCTCAGCCTGATCGATCCCATGACGGTGCTACCGCTGATGGCGCGCGTGACGCGCCATCTCGGCCTCGGCAACACCATCTCCACGACCTTCAACCAGCCCTACCAGATCGCCCGCAGCCTGGGCTCGCTCGACCTGCTGAGTCGCGGCCGCGCAGCCTGGAACGTCGTCACCTCGGCGACGGACTACGAGGCGCGCAATTGCGGCATGGACGGCGTGCCGCCCAAGGACGATCGCTATGACCGGGCCGACGACGTGCTGGAGGCCTGCTACGCCCTGTGGGACTGCTGGGAGCCCGACGCGCTGGTGATGGACCGCGAGAGCGGCGTGTTCGCTGACGCGAGCAAGATCCACTATGCCGACCATGTCGGTCCGTTCGTCCGCACCCGCGGCCCGATGTCCATTCCACGCAGCCCGCAAGGCCGCCCGCTCATCCTGCAGGCGGGCTCCTCGCCGCGCGGACGTGAATGTGCGGCGCGCTGGGCCGACATGATCTTCTGCACGACCGCCACCAAGGCCGACGGTATCGAATTCCGCGCCGACATGCACCGCAGGCTGGCTGCCGCCGGACGTTGCCCGATCGACGTCGCGGTCCTGCCGACCCTGTCCGTCGTCATCGGCGAGACCGAAGCGATCGCCCGCGAGAAGGCGGAGTTCCTCGACAGCCTGATCGACCCCGAGCTGGTGATGGCGTCGTCCTCCACCTTGCTCGGTGTCGATCTCAGCGCGATCAAGACTGCCGAGGAGGCCGAGGTCGCTGCCGGCAATCAGGGCATCGCCGGCTCACGCGACCGCATGAGCCAGGTCGCAAAGGCCCAGGGCATCAGCTTCGCGGCGGCCGTGCGCAAGCCGCGCGGCCTGCTGGCCGGCACGCCCGCCATGATCGCCGACGTGATGGAGGACTGGTTCACCAACGGTGCCTGCGACGGCTTCGTCCTGCCGCCCACCGTGTTCCCGGCGACCTACGAGGAGTTCGGCCGCATGGTGACGCCGGAGCTGCAACGCCGCGGCCTGCTGCGCCACGAATACGCCGGGCGCACCTTGCGCGAAAACCTGGCCAACCCCGGCTGAGACGCCGGCCCATCGATTGAAAGGCACATCATGCCGCTTTCCCGCAGAACGCTGATCGGCTCTTCCCTGGCTGCAGCGACAGCCGTCGCCGTCCGGCCGGCCCATGCCGCGGCCAACGTGCTGCGCATCGGCATCAGCACGTCGCTCAACACGCTCGACCCGATGATGGTGACGACGGGCGACGAGTACATCTACGCCAACCTCGTCTTCAACGGCCTGGCGCGCATGCGCGAAGACCTCGTCGTCGAGCCCGACCTGGCCGAGAGCTGGTCCTTCAGCGACGACCTCAAGCGCTGGACCTTCCGCCTGCGCCGTGGCGTGAAGTTCCATGACGGGCAGGAGATGGTGGCCGACGATGTCGTCGCTTCCTTCCGGCGCCTGCTCGACCCGGCCGGCACGTCGCCCGTGCGCAGCCAATACGACATGGTCGAGAGCGTCTCCGCCCCCGACGCCGCCACGGTCGTGTTCCAGCTCACCATCCCCTATGGCGGACTGGCCGACATCCTTACTGACCGCCAGGTCAAGATCGTGCCGCGCAGCGCCACAGCCCAGCTCGCCACGCAGCCGATCGGCACCGGCCCGTTCAAGTTCGTGAGCTACACGGCTGGCGACCGTCTCGTGCTGGCGCGCCATCCCGGCTATTTCGAGTCGGGCCTGCCCAAGGTCGACGGGGTGGAGCTGCGCATCATCCCGGAGATGAGCGTCAAGATCGCGGCCTTGCAGGCCGGCGACATCGAGGTCCTGTGGGACCTGCCGCTCGAGCAGGTGAAGACCCTGTCCGCCCGCCCCGAGCTCAGGGTAGACAGCGTGCCCACTGCCTCGTGGGACGGCGCGATCCTGAACAACGACATCCCGCCCTTCAACGACAAGCGCGTACGCCAGGCCTTTCACCTCGCCGTCGACAAGAAAGAAATCGTTGAGCTGACACTGTTCGGTCAGGGCGTCGAGACGATCAGCCCGATCCCGCCCAGCCATCCCTTCTACGCCAAGGATATCGTCGTTCCGAAGGCCGACCCGGCCGCCGCCCGCAAGCTTTTAGCCGAGGCCGGCCATCCCAACGGCATCAAGCTGCCGATCATCCTTCCCGTGGGCCGACCGGTGCGCGAGCGGCTGGGCGTCACCCTGCAGCAACTCGCCAAGGCCGGCGGCTTCGACCTCCAGGTGCAGCGCCTGCCCTACTCGTCGTTCAACGCCGAGGTCTCGGGCAAAGCGCCGTTGTACATCGACGGCTTCTTTGCCCGCCCGACTGTCGACACCAGCCTGTTCCCCTTCCTGCGCAGCAGGGGGAGCTGGAACGAACGGCTGTGGCACTACAGCGACGAGGCTGTGGACCGCGCCCTCGATGCCGCGCGGTCGAGCGCCGATCCGGCCGTGCAGAAGAAGAATTACATCGACATGCAGGCGGCGCTGGTCGCGAACCCGGCCTCGTTCTTCGCCTATTCCGTCAACTACGCCTGCGCCTACCGCAAGTCGGTCGCAGGCGTCAAAACGCACCCGATGAAGTGGTTCGACTTGCGCAACGCGACGCTGGGCTAAGCGATGCGGCTGGCCGCCTTCCTGCTGCGGCGTCTTGTAGGCCTGCTCGGCGTGCTCTTGGGCATGTCGGTGCTGATCTTCGGCATCATCCATATCCTGCCGGGCAACGTCGCCTACTCGATCCTGGGCGAGTTCGCGACACCGGCCGCGGTCGCGCAGCTCGAGGCCAAGCTTGGCCTCAACGATCCCCTGCCGGTGCAGTACTGGCGCTGGTTGAGTGCCATGCTGCACGGCGACTTGGGCATGTCGATCGTGATGAACCGTCCCGCCGCGTCGCTGATCGGCGAGGCTCTGGGCCGCTCCGCGCTGCTCGCCGGCCTCGCTTTCGGCCTGATCGCCGCGGGCGGCATCTCGCTCGGCCTGTACGCGGCGACCCATCGCGGCCGCGCCTCGGACAAGGTGCTGACCCTGGCGCAGTTCGTCCTGATCGCCGTTCCGGAATTCTTCTGGGCGATCCTCGCTGTCCTGGTCTTCGCCTCGTGGCTGAATCTGCTGCCGGCCACCGGCTATGCACCGTTCCACGCTGGTGTCGCGGACTGGGCGGCGCACCTCGTGCTGCCGGTGCTGGTGCTGTCGTTCGGGCTGGTCGCCCACGTCTCGCGTCTGACGCGCTCGTCGATGCTGGAAGTGCTCGACAGCCGCTTCGTGCTCGCCGCCCGCGCCCGCGGCCTGCCGGAGCGCCGGGTACTGTGGCGACACGCTTTGCCCAACGCGCTCCTGCCGGCGATCACCGTTCTCGCGATCGACGCTGGCCTGCTGATCGGCGGCATCGTGGTGGTCGAGACGGTGTTCGCCTATCCGGGCCTCGGCCGGCTGCTGGTCTACGCCATCGAGCGCCACGACCTGCCGCTGCTGCAGGTTGGCATGATGGTCGTGACCGCCATCTATGCGCTGGCCAATTTCGTCGCCGAGCTCTTGTACGCCGCGCTGAACCCGCGCATCCGCGTGGCGGGGGCGGCCGCGTGAGCGTGCTGACGCTGCCGCGGTTGCGCATGCCGTCCACCCTCGTGCTGGGCGGCACGCTGCTGGTGCTCATCGCGACCGCAGCCGTCGTGGGCATCTGGATCACCCCTTACGATCCCGCCGCCTTTTCCGTGCGAGTCCGTTTGCAGCCGCCGAGCGCGCTGCATCCCTTCGGCACGGACGAGTTCGGACGCGACGTGCTGTCCCGCGTGCTGGCGGGCGCGCACCTCTCGCTCGCCACCGGCTTCGGGGCCATGGCCATAAGTCTTCTCGTCGGCGTGCCGCTCGGCCTGCTCGCCGCCTTCCACCGCGGCGTGGTGCAGGAGGTGATCATGCGCGGCGTCGATCTGGTGATCTCCCTGCCACCGGTGCTGCTCGGCCTGCTGGTGCTGGCCGTGACGCCGCCCGGGCTGGGCAAGACCATCGCGGCCGTCGGCCTGGTCTACGTGCCCATCATGGTCCGCCTGACTCGGGCCGTGGCGCTGGGACTGCTGGAGGAGGATTTCGTGCAGGCCGCCCGGGCGCGCGGCGAAGGCGCGTTGCCCATCCTGTGGCACGAGATCCTGCCCAATGCCTGGCCGCCCCTCATCGTCGAGTGCGGACTGCGCGTGACCTTCGCCATCCTGCTCGGCTCGGCCTTGTCGTTCCTGGGCCTCGGCCCGCAGCCGCCCGCCAGCGAATGGGGACTGATGATCGCCGAAGGCCGCGACTTCCTCACGCAAGCGCCGTGGGTCAGCCTCGCTCCCGGCCTCTGCCTGTGCGTGCTGCTGGTGTCGGTCAATCTCGTGGGCGAAGGCCTGCGCGAACGGCTCGACCCGCATCTGAGCGGCCGGGCGCATGCCTGACGCCGCCCTGTCCGATATGTCGCTGCGCGACGGTGCTTCACTGCAGATCGAGGCGCTGTCCGTGGCCTACGCGACGCGCACGGGCTGGCTGCAGGCGCTCGACGCTGTGTCGCTGTCCATTCCGCCGGGCGGCGTGCTGGGGTTGGTGGGCGAATCAGGGTCGGGCAAGTCGACCGTCGTGCTGGCCCTGCTTGGCCTGCTCGGGCCCTCTGCGCGCGTCCAGGCGCGGCGCCTCGCCTTCGACGGTCACGACCTGTTGCGCGATGCGCCCGCCTTGCGCGGCCGCCGCGTCGGCGTCGTCTTCCAGGACACGGCCGCGGCGCTCAACCCGGCGCTGACGATCGGCACCCAGGTGACCGAGCCGATGCGCATCCATCTCCGCACCGAGCGCCGCGCCGCCTGGGCGCGCGGGACGGAGCTTTTGGCCGAGATGGGAATCCCCCGCCCCGCCCAGGTGATGAAGAGCTACCCGCACCAGCTCTCCGGTGGCATGAAGCAGCGCGTCGGCATCGCCACAGCGCTCGCGAGCGAACCCGACCTGCTGCTGCTCGACGAGCCCACGACAGCGCTCGACGTGACGATCGAGGCGCAGATCCTGTCCCTGCTCGACGAGCTGCGGACGCGGCGCAACCTCGCCATGCTGCTGGTCAGCCACAATCTCGGCATCGTCGATCGGCTCTGCGATACGGTGTCGGTGCTCTATGCCGGGCGCGTGGCGGAGTCCGGCACGACCCACGCAGTCCTGCATCGCCCGCGCCATCCCTACACCAAGGGCCTGCTGGCCGCACTGCCCCGGCCGGACCGTCCCCATGCCGGCCGCCTCGCGCCCATCCAGGGCAACCTGCCCGACCTCAGCGCGCCCGATCCCGGCTGCAACTTCCGGCCACGCTGCGCCTTCGCGGCCGCCGGCTGCGAGATGCCGCAAGTCCCGAGCCATGAGAGCCACTCGGTGAGCTGCCATCGCGTCGAGGCCATCGCCGACTTGCCGTGGCCCGCCGAGGCCGCACCCTCCGCTGTCGCGCCGCTCGCTTCCCCTGTGCCGTTGCTGCAAGCCGAAGGTCTCAGCATTCGCTTCGATTCCGGCGGCTGGCTGCAGAGCCTGCTCGGCAAAGCCTCCGGCGTGCTGGCGGTGGATCGGGTATCGCTCTCGATCCGCACCGGTGAGGTTCTGGGGCTTGTGGGCGAGTCCGGTTGCGGCAAGTCCACCTTGGGCCGCCTGCTGCTGCGGCTGCTGCCCGCCCGCAGCGGGACGCTGCGCTTTGCTTCCGAGGCGATTGGGGCAAAGCCCGACGCTCGTTTCCGCCAGCGCGCCCAGGTCGTGTTCCAGAACTCCGATACGTCGCTCAATCCGCGCCAGACTGTCGGCGTGAGTCTGGGTCGTGCGATACGCTGGTTCGCGATCGCGAGCGTCAACGCCGAGGTGGCAGCCGAGGTCGACCGCCTGCTCGACCTGGTTCGCCTGCCACGTTCCTACGCCCAGCGCTATCCACACCAGCTTTCGGGCGGGGAGAAGCAGCGCGTCGGCATCGCCCGTGCGCTCGCCTCGCGGCCCAGGTTCCTGGTGTGCGACGAGGCCGTCTCGGCGCTCGACGTCTCCGTGCAGGCCGCCGTCCTGAACCTGCTGCGCGATCTGCGCGACGAGCTGGGCGTCGCCTACCTGTTCATCAGCCACGATATCGGCGTCATCGCCCACATCGCCGACCGCGTCGCCGTCATGTACCAGGGCACGATTGTCGAGGAAGGCCCGGTCGACGATGTGCTGCATCCGCCCTACCACCCCTACACCGAGCTGCTGCTATCCTCCGTCCCGCTGATCGGCAAGCGCCGGGTCGCCCCACCCCCGACGCAAGCCGCGCGCCCCGCGGCGGCGACAGGCGGCTGCAAATTCGCCAACCGCTGCACCCGTCGGGTCGGTCCGATCTGCGATAGTGTCGCGCCGCCCTTGCAGCAGGCCGGGCCCGGGCATGCCATTCTTTGCCACATCCCCCTGCCGCAGCTGGCCGCGGTACCGCATTGGCTTGGCGGATGAGACTCATGTCAACCGGACCGCGGGATCAACGCCAACCTCATGCTGAGGAGGCCGCGCAGCGGCCGTCTCGAAGCATGGGCAATAGCACGACTGGCTCCCACCCTTCGAGACGCGGTCCTGCGGACCGCTCCTCAGGGTGAGGTCCTGTATGATGCGGGGCCGGAGGCCCGCGGTCCGATGAAAGCTTTTTGAGGAGCGTACGCGATGATGAACATTGTCACGATTCCAAACCTGGTCGGCGGCCATCTCGGTGGCTGGCGCCACAAGGATGCCTTCGCCAAGCCGGTGATGAATCTCG
>Ga0193743_1000533_pt1 | contig 29800 bp, 27 predicted proteins | sample L2c2metaG_FD_143038 | JGI IMG/M metagenome (GOLD analysis project Ga0193743, IMG submission 143038) | Soil microbial communities from a riparian zone of the East river system, Colorado, United States - L2c2 | ecosystem: Environmental > Terrestrial > Soil > Riparian zone | place: USA: East River...
GCCGGGGTTGAGCTGCTGCGCGCGCGGCTCATCCCGCTGCCGGTAGCGCCCATCCTTTTGCAACAGGAATGAGTCAGAACCACGAGAGTGATGGAGAACCGCTTAAAGTGCAGCGCGACAGATAAGCCTCAAACGGTTGCCGAAGTGACAGCCGTCATCCTGTATTTCCCGCGGCGGCCGCCATGGGCGTAAAGGCAAAACGATGGATCGCATCCAAGATGGTCTGTTTGCGAACTGGCTTCGTGAGATGCGCCGTACAACCGGCTTCAATGCTTTTGGCGACTTCTTCCGGCAAGGCGTGAGCTGTAAGGGCGAGGATTGGTATAGGCGGCCGGCGATTTTCTTGTTCCCACTTGCGAATGATGCGAGTGGAGGAATAACCGTCCATCTCGGCCATTTGCACGTCCATCAAGATCAGGTCGTATTCTGCCGATGTAGCTCGCTCAGCGGCGATTCTCCCGTTGTCCACCACCTCCAGATCCACAAATTCTTTGGCTAAATAGGATTTGATTAATAAAACATTGGCGGGTGAATCTTCGGCCAACAGAATCCGGCTGCGCCGGGAGCCGGGATGGACGATAGCTTGAGCGCGCACGTGCCGTAAGGCTTCCTCCATCACCTCCAGCAATCGCGAACGTTCAAAAGGTTTTTCCAGAAACGTGCAGACATCTAATTCCCGGGCACGAGCCACGTCGTCTCCGTTGCGGTCCGACGTGAGAATAACCATGGCGGGGACGCGAATAGCGAACTGCCGGATTTTTTTAATCAGGTTCAATCCGTCGGTTTGGCCGAGGTGCCGATCCAGAAGAATCAGATCGAACGGCAATCCTAACGTCTGGGCCTGTTGAATCTGCGCCAGTGCTTCGGCGTCGCTGCCCGCCTCGAAGGGGTGAATGGTCCAGCGGGCTAGCGTTTCGCGCAACAATAGCCGGTTGGTGGGGTCATCGTCGATGACCAGCGCCCGCAGCCCTTCGAGCTGTTGCGGCAAACCTAGTTGCGTGGCGGGGGTGGAGCATTTAGCGAAGTGCACCAGGAAATGGAACCGGCTGCCCATGCCCAGTTTGTTCTCCGCCCAAATGCGGCCGCCCATCATATCGACGATGCGGCGGCAGATGGCAAGCCCTAGACCGGTTCCTCCGTGCTTTCTGGTAACGGAAGTATCAGCCTGTGAAAAGGAATCAAAAATAAATTCCAGCTTGTCGCCGGGAATGCCGGGGCCGGTATCGCTCACGATGAAATGCAACGTGACCGTTTCCGGCTCTTCTTCTTCAACGGAAACTCGAACGGAGACCTCACCGCGCTCGGTGAATTTTATGGCGTTGCCTAGCAGATTCACCAACACCTGTTGTAGACGGTGTGGATCGCCCACAAGCCGCGCGGGCGTGTTTTCTTCAATGCTGAAATCGAGCGTGATGTCTTTTCGTGTTCTGCCCAGAAGGTCTACCGACTGCTGTATGCAAGGCCGCAGCTCGAAAGGCGCGGTGTCGAGGGTGAACCGGCCTGCCTCAATCTTGGAAAGATCGAGTACGTCGTTCAAGATTCCAATGAGGCGGTCGGCGCTGGAGCGGAAAATGGCGGTATACTCGCGCTGCTGTGGAGTCAGATTTGTCTCCCACAGCAAGTCCGCCATGCCCAGGATGGCGTTCATGGGTGTTCGAATTTCATGACTCATGCGCGCCAGGAACTCACTTTTTCCCCGGTTGGCGGCCTCCGCTTCTTCTTTCGCCCGCCGAAGGGTGATTTCATTTAGTTTGCGCTGGGTAATTTCCATCGCGAGCCCTAGATATCCGGTAAGCGCGCCGTTATGATCATAGGCCTGGGTGACTGTCAGGCTGACGAGTTTGCGCAAACCGTTCTTGCAGACGAGCGTCCATTCCCGCTCTTCGAAGCCCTCGCGCGATGGAATGAATGCGAAAACCTCAAGAGGTTCTATGGTTGTTCCATATTGACTGGAGAGTTCCGCGGCGCGGGCCTCCATTTCGCCAGCGTCGTGAAACAATCTGGGCGTCTCCCGGCCCACAAGCTCGCTCGCCGAGTATCCGAGCAGCCTTTCGGCGCCGGAGTTAAAAACCGTGATGAAGCGGTTCAGATCTACCGCAATGATACTAATCTGCGTCGCGGCCGAGAGAACGCCCTCCAAACGCGCATGGGCTTCGCGTTCCCTTTCTTCTGCTCGCACGCGTTCGGTTACATCCTCAATGAAGACATAGTTCCCGTCGAAAGCGCCTTGCGAATCGGTTACCGCCACCAAAGTGGCTTCTATCCATAAAATTCCATTTTGAGGAACCGCATTTCCGGGTCTCTGCATTTTCACAATGCGGGTTGCTCTTCCCACGGCCCGCATTTGCGCATAAGTATTTTCAAATCTTTCATGCTCTTCGTCAGAAGTCAGAGAGAAACCGTATGCCTGGCCAATTACATCCTCTGGCAGGCGGCCTAGCATGCTGCAAAATGCCTTATTTGCAGACCTGACTTTTCTGTCCGTGCCGTAGCGCGCGATCCCATCGACGGCATTTTCGAAGGCATACGAACGCTCATTTAAGACCGTGCTGGCCAAACGAATGCCACGCGCCAGTTTCCCAATCTCGTCATCAGATTCGGCCATCGCGTTCAACGGGCGGCTCTCCGCCAACAGATCAACGTTCTTGTGAATGACCAGGATGCGGCGGACGATGCCGTGTGAGAGCACCCTGAAGGAAAACAATCCTCCAAAGAGTCCGACCGCCATGCTCAGTAGTGCTAAATGTGAGGTACGGTCATGAGCGATCCGTGCCGTATTGTCGCGCATGGTTAAGAAGCGGTCCTCGACGGCCAGCATGTCGCGGAGGGATAGCTGTAACTCGGATAACTGCGTCCCCTCTGCTGATGGAGCCTTGGAGCGATCCCTCTTCTCTGTCAGGCTTTTCAGTTCGGCGGCGAGAGCCGTTTTGGTACTGCGCGCCTTGGCCACGCGGCCGGTTTGTTCGGGGTTCCCTTTTACGAGGCTTTCTACTGCCGTCAATCTGCGCTCTAATTTCGCGAGCGCGGTTTCAACGGCGCGGCGTGTCGCGGGCCTTTTGGAGATCACCCAGTCGCGAGCCGCGGACTGCGCTTCAAACGCCGCGGACCTCGACATCAGAAGCTGCATGCGTACTTCCAGCGTGTGGCGGGCGGAAGTGTAGGCTTGATGTTCTTCGCGATCGAGCGCAAGAAGAGAAGATAACGTAAAGACTAAAAAAAGTCCCGGGATAGCAAGCGCGACCTGTACTTTCCATAAAAGCGGCAGGTTCGCCCACCACGTAAGGGCATTTCTCTTCATACTTGTCTTGTTAATAAGTTATTTCCGGGATTTAGAGGGTGTTTGAGAAATATTATGTGGACGCGAGGCGATTCAGCATGAGGCGTATGGTCGCGAGGTCGCTGCTGGAAGAAGGGGGGAGCAATGAATTCCCCCAAGCTGAATCCACCATGTCCGTGGCGTAAGGATTTGTCGGCATCATTCCTCAGTCGCCAACACTCCCGTGCGTCACCTCAAACAACGACCGAACTTCTCAAACACCCTCTTTCAAGGAAAGGACTTGAATTCTACAAAACTGCGGTCGAAATCTGCGAATTCTCGCCGATTCTACTAATCTAGGAACATCGACACCGTGTGTAGGTGTCATCCCCGGCTCATTCGCGTGGTCGGCCGTTCGCAACGAGCTAATTGAATCTAACACCGACGCCGGAATCGGCCTAGCTGTGGGAGTTCCTGGTAGGCGCTTTGGATGGTGGCTTACGGTTTACGCCATGCCCTCTCGGAACCCGTCGCGCTCAAGCGGCCATCTGCATGGCACCCAGTGCGTCAGATTTCATGGCTGAATACCAGCGACAGAAGGTGCGACGCAATTCATCGTTCAGGACTTGGGCCCGGACTTGTAGTAACAGATGCGCTCCTCGTTCGGTCCAGTGCATCTGTTGTTGCTTCACCATTCTCTTGCTCACCAGATGATTGACTGCTGATTCCACAAACGCCGTAGTGATCGTTTCTCGGTTGCGGTAGCGGTCACCGTAATCCGGGATGAAGGCTTGGTTGGCAGCAATGTAGGCCCCGAATTCGCGGACCGCCTTGAGCAGTTTCTGCCGCTGTGCACAGGCAGAGTCATCGGCGAGCAAAACCAGCAGGCCACTGACGAGTTCCAGGGCCTGATCCACGTTGCCATTCCAGAGGTGCCACTTAAGGCTCTCGAGATCCTTCTCCACTTGTTCCACCAGCGCCGCGGGTTCCACGCTGTTCAGCCCCTTCCGTAACTGCCCCATCACCGTCAACCGCATGGTCACATGAAACCAATCCAACAGGTGTTCCGATTGCGGGCTTAGCCACATTTGCAGCTTGCGAACGGTGTCACCGCCATCGCTGAGAAATCGGACGGGCTGATCCGGCTCCAAGCCTTGCGACTGCAGCACTTCATACAACCGGCGCTTGGGCTTCTGATCATAGTTATGCACAAAGGCTGTGTACTTACCCTCACCTGCTGCCGTCACGCTCTTGCCTACGATCACCTCGAACCAGCCGGCTCGCCAGCCGGCATGCACGTAAGCTCCATCCAACCCCAGTGTGAGCGGCGGCTTGGCGGCGGGGATAGGCCCCTCGGCTTTGCGCTCCGGTTTGGCATCGAGAAAGCTTACGCGTTCTTCTCCCAGCTCCGCTTCGATCCGGCTAGCTACTTTGTGGAGATTGTTGCGTAAGCTGACCGTGTTGAGTTCCTCGCCCAATGGCAGCACCTCCCTGAGCAGATCCAGGCTCACGCCGAACGAAAGCAAGGTGCACCACTTGGCTTCCAGGTATAACAACTCGGGTGCCGTGCGCTCTGGCAGCAACTCCGCCAGCGGACTGAACGTCGTTTCCCGCTCAGATTGGCAATCGCAGCGATAGAGCCGCACGCTCGGCAAGTTGAATTTCCCGAACAGAGTCCGGAATACGATCGCATGGCGCCCTTTCTGCGGCTGGGGCCTTTCGCAGAGTGGACAGTTCTTGCGCGTCGCCTGGTATTCGGCCACTTGCAACCCCAGCATCGAATTCTGCACGTTATGCAGAATCTGCTTGGCTTCCGCCAGATTCAGACCCAGTTCCTCTGCGGTCAGCATTCCTCGCTTCAAGCAGGCCACTTCCTCTACGTCTTGGATATGTCCATCATCGGATTCGATCACAACTTGAATCTCGACTTTCATCGGTTCGCTCCGGCAGCAGCTTCCAGTTGGCGATTCGCCTCACGCTTGCGGAATTCACCGCGAGTCAGCCACGGGCGTAGGTAACGTACTTCTTCGGCAATCCGCCGGTCGTCGTGGCCATGATCCGTCATCTCCGCAAGGTGGTGAAGGATATAACGAAGCGTGAACAGATCCTGCATGTGACGGAACTCTTGCGGGCTGGCGACCGGCTCCGGCGGCGGAGTGCCGGCCCCGGCGATGCATAGTGGGTACGGCCACTGTTCCTGAAGGGCGCGAATGAGAAAACGATGGGGTTGGGTCTCAGACCAGCCAAACAAAGCACGGAGAATCTGATGCAACTGCGCCAAGGTGAATTGACCGGGTACTAACACGCGACGCCAGATGTGGGGACTCGTGCGAAGGAGGGCGATTCGAAGCTGATAAACGCTAACTGATAGATTCGGTTGGCTCATTTGGCCCAAGCGTAACAGCGCTCCCACTCATTCACCAGCCGTTTTGTGCCAGCCCCCGCTCTTTATGAGTTTCATTACGTTCCGTCACTCGAAAACACTCGAATACCAGTAGAGAGAAATGCAGGCTACCCAAAGATCCAACGCGTCCGGCAGCCAACTACATCTGCGATTCGGTAACATTACGCCGTGAGGCAGCCCGCCAGCAAATATGATTGTCGCCAATCCCGGGTCGTACTTCGTCGCGGCATCAACCTGAATGGCGGTGTTCGCATGCATCACCTTTCGGCTCAGCCTAGCGTCAATGCCCAGCGCGCAGCTTGGAAGATCGCAAAGGCGCTTACAATACCGATTCCATCATCCCGCAAATCCCACCACTCGAATACAGGCGCAAATCTGAATGCGAACTGTATCAATTCGATGCCGAAACCGAGCAACAACGCGGTTCCGGCCGCGCGCACCTGATCCTTAGATCGATCGGCCATTAACAGAAACAGCAGAGCAGTCACGCCAAACGTTAGGATGTGAACGATCCGATGCTCAATCGCAACGGGGTGATGTAGAACGTACGGCCGAGTCCCGAGTTGCCGCTTCGCCTCCCCGGGTAGAAATGAGCCAACAACGACTCCCGCCACCCACAGCGGGGTGATGACTTTGATCATTCTCGAAATGGTTGCTCTCATCAGTTTTTAGTTGAAATAGGTGATATCCTACGGCTCAGATATAGAGTTTCTAAGTGGACGTTCGCTTCTGGATTTCGTCCGCATTTCGGCTTGAGCGGCAACTACAGCATCCTACGGCCCAATATTGTTGTTGGGAGGTCGACGGTGCGAATATCTGCTTCGTCCCTCAACCGGTTTGTTTTTCGGGGTTGCCGCAAAGAAACTCTGGCGCCCAATCCCGCGCACCTGGAGCGTGCTTAACCTTACTCTTGACTAAGTAGTATTTGCACGTGCGTATTAACAGTTTCGACTATGAGTCACATAGCGTAGGGCAGAATAGATTTAGCTTCATATCAGTACGAATACGAGATCCGTATGATCTCAATAGTCGCCTTAAGCACTTCTAGTCGATAAGATTAAGGGAATACGGACGGGCCCTTTTTCCGGGTGCTGAAGAGGGATATTTTGGGACAACGCGCAACCGGCGAAGGATGCTATTAGAAATATTGGAGTTATTATTCGCATTAAAAGCTACCGTGAGAAACTAATCCCGTTATTATTTGTCGCGACACCGTGACCAGGACCGGTAGTTTTGAGCCAAGCCAAGCCATGCCGCACTGCGCTACATGGGCAAATTCTGTGAAGATTGGGTTATGGGAAGCCATGGGGCAGAAACTTGCCATAAGGGCGGTCCTAGGTGATCTACTTCACGGCCCAGCACTTATAGATTGGTAAGTTTTTGGATCAGCGGCGTATTTTGCTTCCATCCAGTTTGACAGGCAGTTATTGTCAGTAAAGCAGATTTGTCTTACACCGGTTTTGTGCTCCATTGCTCCCCATAACCCGTAATGCACAGACTCGGGGTGCAGAATCAGACGGAACTCATTCGCGATGCGATGCGCCATGGGATGATTCCATCGGAGGAATAGAAGCAACCGCCGTTTCTTCTCTTCCAAAGGGGTTCACAAAATGGGATTTTCGTTTTTTGCTTTGAGTAGTTATACGGATTGACAATCCCCAGCTACCCTTCTTAACCTTGCTAACAGAGGTAGAGTATTTTCGGGACACGTTCAGTTATATCCTAATCGTGTCGCGTCGGCCAACAAGGCTGGGAGTCCCTGCGGCAGATCCATCCAGATATCGTCGTGTTGGATCAGAACATACCGGAAATCAATGGGATGGCGTTGCTCGGGCGCATCGTCGAATGGGATCCCACCATTGAGGTAGTCATGCTCTCAGGCGAATACTCTTCTGAGCTGGCTGTTAAAGCCATTCAAAAGGGCGCTTGCGATTATCTGACCAAGCCCATCATTCCGGTCGCGCTGCGTGAGCGCCTGGATCTGCTGATTGAGGCCGCGAAGAAACGGCGCCACACCGGAAGGCTCGAAGGAGAGTTGTTGGATGCCAGCAGTTCAGCGACATGATTGGCCGGAGCGTGCCCATGCTCGATGTGTTCGCGCTGGTGCGCCGGATCGCTCCGCATTTTCGCTCGGTCCTGGTCAGCGGCCCTACCGGAACCGGCAACGAACTGGTGGCGCGCGCTCTTCATCAGATGTCGCCGGTAAGAGCAAAGCCGTTCGTGGTCTGCAACTGCGCCGCGATCGTGGAGACTCTCTTCGAAAGCGAGTTATTCGGACATGTTCGCGGATCGTTACCGGCGCGACCCAGGATCGGGCGGGGCACTTCGAATCGGCTGACGGCGGCACACTTTTTTTGGACGAAATCGGTGAAGTCCCGCTCAAAATGCAGGCCAAATTTCTCCGCGCATTGCAAAAGCGGCGAATTTCAGAGGGTGGGTTCTTCGGCCATGCGCCGGGTCAGCGTCAGGGCAATCGCGGCAACCAACCGGGACCTGCGCGCGATGGTTCGGGCGCAGGAATTTCGCGAAGATCTGTTCTTTCGGCTTTCCATGTTGGAGATCCAGCTGCCTCCCCTGAGCGACCGCAGGGAGGACTTGCCGCTGCTCTGCCGGCACTTCATCGACCATTTCGCGAGACAGACGGACAAAGAAGTTTGTGGGTTGACGCAGCGTGCCCAGATGGCCCTTTCGCGGTATTCGTGGCCGGGCAATATCCGCGAACTGGAGAACATCATCGGCCACGCGTGCATGATGACCGAAAAGGACTTGATCGATGTTGGAGACCTGCCGGAATATGTTCGTTCTCGAAACGATCCCAACCGGGGGCCGGATCCGGAGCACCGCGTCTCACTTTTTCACGCAGCCGAAGCGGACTGAGGCGGACAGGCATCTCAACGACCTGATCCTCGATCACCTCCCGACAGTAAACGCGATCGCCGCTCGGTTTCGGCTCCGGCTGCCCTGGCACCTCGAATTCGACGATCTCGTGCAGGCCGGGATCATGGGGCTGCTCGAAGCGGCACGCAAATACGATCCAAAAGCCGACTGCAGTTTTTCCACCTATGCAGCACATCGCATTAAAGGCGCTATTTTCGACAGCCTGCGTGTGCAGGATCCCGGAACGAGAAAGCTCCGCCGCGATCATCGCGAGGTGGAGTGCATTCGCGCCAAAGTCACTCAGGAACTGCAGCGAGATCCAACCGAGGCCGAACTTGCGAACCGCGCGGGTGTCGAACCCGATCGCCTGCGCGAAGTTTATCGGGACGTCGCGATTCTCAAAAGCATGAATGAGTTTGGAAGCGGCGGGCGCCTGGCCCAATTCCCCGCGGCTCAGGCTCAGTTCGAACAGCCGGATGCGCGGCTACAGAGACAGGCGCGCACACGCATCCTCCGCGAAGTGATCGGCAAACTTCCGGAAGCCGACAGAGCCATTGTGAACCTTCACTACGAAGGTGACTTCACTCTCCGGCAGATCGGCGGCAAATTCGGTGTTCCCGAAAAGCAGGTGTCTCGCCTGCACCAGAAAGCTTTACAGCGGATGGGCGGAATGCTGGCCGCGCGGGGTATCACGGCGGCGAGCGGATTTTAATCAGACCAGAAGGAAAACCAAAATGCAGATTCAGCAGGAAGCGGATGTCGTGGTGCTGGCGGTCCCTGGCCCGACCTTTGACGCCAGCAACGCGAAAACTATATTAAGAGCAAAATCGGACCGGTGGTCGAAGCGGCGCCGAAGCTGGTGGTCGACATGACCGCCGTGCGATTCATGGACAGCTCCGGGCTGGGGGGTGCTCGACGCTTTGCGACAGTTGACTGCGAAGGGCGGCGAGATGAAGATCTTCGGGCTCTCGACGGCGGTTCGTTCGTTATTCGAGCTGGTTCGCCTGCAGAAGCTGGTGGATATTTACAACACCCGCGAAGAGGCGCTCGCCTCGTTCCGGAACTAGCGCGGCGATTCCGAGCAACCATTCCGAGCAAAGTATGCAACTGCTGGCGATAGTTCCGGGAATCTGGGCGATAATCGTGGCGTTTTCAAAATCGCCCGAAGCCGCCTTCGTCAATGTCTACATTCCCGTTCTGCTTTGCCTGCCGGATTATTACCGGTGGGTGGCACCAGGGCTGCCGGATCCCAGCTTTAGTCATGCGGCGATCCTTCCCGTCACTCTCGTATTCCTTCTCAAAAACGGCTTGAAGTGGAAATTTTCGCTCGGGGATCTGCTGGTCCTGGGATATGCGAGCTGTGTCGGTTATTCCGAGTTCTCAAACGCCGGCTACGCGGAAGCGCAGAACCTGATGTTCGACATGGTTTGTCTGGTGCTTCTGCCCTATGCGCTCACGAAAGCTCTGGTCGAACCCAAAGGCATGCGCGTCGAATTCGCCAAAAAGCTGGTGATGTGTTTGTTCCTCATCTCAGTGATTTCCGTATACGAATTCAAGTTTGCGTCGACACCATGGCGAATGGTGCTCGACGGCTTCTTTCCTGGTCAGGGAGCCGGCTGGGTAACTACGTTCCGCTGGGGCTTTGCGAGAATCGCCGGGCCATTCGGACATGCCATCCTTGCCGGCACGATTCTGACTATCGGGTTCCGGATTCAGCGCTGGCTCGAATGGAGCGGCCACTGGGAGCCGCAGTTCCGCAAATTCACGCTGCCCATCCCTAAGTCGCGGGCGATCACGCTAGGAATCGCGGCGGGGATCTTCATGACGATGGTGCGCGGGCCCTGGATCGGCGGCGTGCTTGCCGCTGGAATCGCAATGATTGGACGCGCGAAGAACCGGGCACGAGCGGCCGCGGCTGTGGCGTCCGCCATGGTCGTAATCGGCGTTCCCGCGGGAGTCGTTTTTTATAAATACGCATCGGTCGGACGGGCCAATGCAAAAACCGCGGCGCAGGAATCGGCCGCTTACCGCAAGGAGCTTATCGACAAGTACGTGGACGTAGCCGTTGCGCGCAGCGTGTGGGGATGGGGACGCAACACGTGGCCGCGAGTGGATGGAATGCCGTCCATCGACAATTTCTATCTCCTGCTCGCGATCATGCATGGATTGCCGGCGCTGGCCTGCCTGCTGGGCGTCATCTTTGTTACTCCGATCCGGCTTTTCTTTTTTGAAATGAAGTGCCCGCCCGTGGGCCGGCCGGGCAGTTCGATCGGCTTCACGCTCATTTCTATTTACGTGGCCATCGGCTGGACGATCGCCACGGTTTATCTCGGGGCGCAGCTCATGCCGCTGCTTTTCGTTATTACGGGCTGGGCCGAAGGCTACATGCTCAGCGGACGCAGAACGCTCGCCGAAGCGCCCAGCCAGGTCTTTCAGCCTCTGTTTCGCTTCCAAAGGACAATCGCATGAAATCGGTAAAGCTCGGCTATCTGATCAGCCGCTATCCCTCGGTCTCTTACACCTTCATTCTGCGCGAGGTTCTTTTTCTGCGCGATGCGGGATTCGATATCCGCGTGGCTTCGATTAATACTCCCGACCGACCTTCAGAGCAGCTGACGGCTGAGGAACACACCGAGGCCGCAAACACATTTTGCGTGAAGACGGCCGGTGTGGGCTGTTTACCGAGGGCCATGCTGGGCGCACTCACGCGGCATCCGGGCGGTTGCCTGCGCGGACTGCTCTTCAGTCTGCGTCTTGGCGGCTTCGACCTGCGCCGGATCCTGTACGGAATTTTTTATTTCGCGGAAGCGCTGCTGGTGGGCGACTGGATGGAACAAGAGGGTCTCGTTCACCTCCATGTTCATTTTGCTACTCCCGCCGCAACCGTCGCGCTCATCGCGGCCACAGTCTTCGCGGTCAGGTATTCGATCACCGTTCACGGGCCGGACGAATTTTACGACGTCCCAGGCTATCAACTCGCGGAGAAAATCGCGGGTGTCAGTTTCATCTGCACGATCGGCAAGTTTGCCCGCAGCCAGCTGATGAAATCTCTTCTCCGCGCTACTGGTCGAAGTTCGAAGTCGCGCCGCTGGGCGTCGATCCCGAACGTTTCGGGCCGCGGCGGGAAAGCCTTTTCGATATTTTCGAAATGATCTGCGTGGGTCGTCTGGTTCCGGCGAAAGGCCACACATTCTGGTGGCGGCAATGAGCCGTCTCGCACGCGAAGGTCGCAAGGTGCGTCTGCGCCTTGTGGGCGATGGTCCTGACCGCCGATCACTCGAACAGCAGGTTCAGGCAAATGGCCTTATGGACTCCGTAATCTTTGAAGGCGCCGTCAATCAGGACCGCATCCGCAGCCTCTATCGGGCGGCGAATCTTTTTTTGCTGCCCAGCTTCGCGGAAGGCATACCCGTGGTTTTGATGGAAGCGATGGCGATGGAGATTCCCGTCGTCACTACCTTCGTCAATGGCATACCCGAGCTGATCCGCGATGGTGTAGACGGTCGGCTGGTGGCGCCATCGGATGACGAAGGGGCTGGCCGCGGCAATCGCCGCGCTGATGGACGACGCGGAGGAGCGCAATCGTCTGGGACGCGCCGACGCCGGTGAGTGTTGAATCGTTACCACCTGGGCCACAACACCGAGCATCTCGCGGAAATCTTCCGGCAGAGGCTGGGAGCCGCCGCATGAAGTATCTCGCGTTCGGGCTAATCGCCGCCGCAACACTTTGTACCTCGTGTTTCGCCGCGGAAGACGTCGTCAGAATCGATACCGCCGTCGCGGTGCACGACGTTCCTCGTTTCGGCGTCAATCTGGGCTTCCGAACCTCCTGGGGGGCCGAGCAGCTGATGGCGAACGTCGTCATGAACCCAGGCTTTGAAGGCATCGTCGATCGCTGCCTCGTGACCGTCATGCTGCTCGACCGGTATCGTTTCCTCGAACGAAGCCGGCAGCTCTCGCGCGACGATGAGTTCTGGGCTGGAGCGACCTTCGAGGTTCGCACAGGCAGCGCCGCGGGATATACGGGCCGAATCGTTGCCTCCCGAAAGAAGGGAGCGAGTGGACTTCCCGAATTCACTGCAGCGAACCCTTTGCCGGACGACCTCGCGCCTGGCGATCGCATCGCACTCACTCGAACTTCGGACGACGATCTGCCTTCGCAATGGTGGTTTCCGGCCGATTCTCAGAATCGAACTGCGGTCCGGCACGAAGCAAGGCCGGGCAGCGCCGGAATTCGTTCTCTCGAACTGCGCGGCGACCGCGGTGCTCCCGCCGAAGTTCATTCTTATCTCGATGCGATCGGCAGCCGGACAGGCAACCTGCTTCCGCTGGCGGGCAGATGGCGGCTTTCCTTCTGGAGCCGCGCCGTTGGGGGTGCCGGGCTGTCGGTCCGCTTCGGACGTATCGGTGCACCTCTGTCGCTGAACCGGACTGTCACGCCTCATGAGCGATGGCGGGCCAGTGTATTTGAGTTTGACGGCATCGAAACCGGAGTCGCCGGAACGCTCGATCTCAGCTTTCAGACAGAGGGAAATGTGTTGCTCGACGATGTCAAATTGACAAAGGTTGATACCGAGTCTATTGCGTTCCGCCATGAGGCCGTGGAATTATTGCGCAGGCTTCATCCGGGATATCTGCGCGACTGGCAGGGCCAACTTGGTGACACGCTCGCCAATCGACTCGCGCCGCCGCAGGGCCGCCGCGCGTCGCGCTATCGACCGGGGGGCGACGAGGCGACGGACTTCGGATACTCTCTGCCCGAATTTCTCGACCTCTGCCGGACGATTCATGCGCGCCCCTGGATCGTAGTGTCTCCGGCATTTTCCGATCAGGAATGGACCGACCTCGGCCGGTACCTGCGCAATCGCGCGAGTGAGGACGCCTTTCCCGAAATCCTGGTCGAGTTTGGCAACGAAAACTGGAACTCGATTTTTTCCGCCGCAGGCATTGCCGATCCGATCCGGCATGCTGAGACGGCCTCTCGCGGGTTTCGTATGCTTCTGCAAGGCGCCGGAAATCTTCACGTCCGACCGGTGGTAAATGCCCAGTACGCCAATCCGGCGGCGGTAAACGATTTCGCGTCTCAACTCAATTTTCCGGCGATCGTCGCGGTAGCGCCTTACTTCCTTTACGATCTCGACGCGCGTCGCAATCCTTTGGACGTGATTCCTTCGCTGTTCGCACCGCGCGATGAAATGTTGCGGAGTCTTTCCGTTCATCTAGGCGCCGCGGGTCATGAACTCGCATCGTATGAAATCAACCTGCACACTACCGGAGGGAGTGCCTCCGGCACGGAACGCGCGCCGGTTGTGGCGGGTGCCGCATCCGGTAGCGCGCTTGCCGCCCATCTGCTCAATGGCCTCGCGGCCGGCGAACGCAGGCAGTGCGTGTACGTGCTCTCGGGTCTCGATTATAAACTTTCTGGAGACTCAGGCTACGTCTCGCTCTGGGGTATCGCTCGCGATCTGGGGCCAACACGCCGGTTTCGTCCCACGGGCCTTGCCTTGCAGATGCTGAATCAGGCAGTCAAAGGCGACCTTTACAGCGCCCATAGGTCACAGAACGGTCTGACAGTGGCGCCTTTCCGTTCGCAATCCGGCTGGTCTGTCGCAATCGTTTCGTCGTCGCCCGCCGAACGCTCCGTTCGCATCGAATTTCCTCGGGGGGATAATGCGCCGCTTCCTGTTCTCTGCTTCGTTCTGAAATCGGCGAGCCCAATCGCCACCAATGAAGAAAGCGAACAAGTCACAATCGCGCAGCAGCCAGCAGCGATTTCGTCTCACTCAGTCACCATCGTCCTGCCGGCATACGGGTTCGCCATTTTGCTGCCAGCCGGAGAACGGGAGTCATGAATATGCTGTCTTCTCTGCCAAATATTCTTAATATTCTTGGCGACACAGCGGCGATCGCAGCCCTTACAGGATCGATTGAGCTGGCGGCCATCACTGCGGCGGCCCTTTTACCGTCGCAGCGGGTCTTCGGTGCCTCGGTCGGGTTGCCGCGCACCGCGATCGTCGTCCCGGCCCACAACGAAGAATGCGGAATCGAAAAGACTCTGGCGAACCTTCAGAGCGAAATCGACGGCGATCCGAGCGCTCAAGTGTTCGTGATCGCTGACAACTGCACGGACGCGACTGCAAGGGTGGCTCACGAGGCCGGCGCAATAGTAATCGAGCGTCACGACCCCGAACCTGCGAGGGAAAGGCTACGCGCTGAACTTCGCTTTCGGCCGCATCTTCGAGCGCGGCTGCGTGGGTACGCACCGCCCGGCAGAGCGCAAAGGGAGGAAATCTTGACAACGAATCCTGACGTCAGCGTGGTGATTGTCTCGTTCAACACGCGCGACGTGCTGCGGGAATGTCTGAACACTCTGGCTGTACAGGCGGGAAACGTCAGCTACGAAACCTTCGTGGTGGACAACGCCTCCCGCGATGGCTCGGACGACATGGTCGCGCGCGAGTTCCCGGAGGTCCGGCTGTTCCGCAGCTCCGTGAATCTCGGCTTCGCGGGCGCCAACAACGTTGCGTTCCCGCACTGCCGCGGACGCTATGTGGTGCTGCTCAACTCCGACGCTTTTCTTACGCCCGGGGCCCTGGCGCTCTCGGTTGAAAAGATGGATGCCAACCCGCGCGCCGGCATCGGCGGCGCGCGGCTGGTGGGACGTAACGGCTCATGGCAGCCTTCCGCCCGCCTGTTCCCCTCGCCGCTGAACGACTTCCTGCTGCTATCGGGTTTATCTGCCCGGTTCCCACGCTCACGCTTTTTTGGGCGCGTTGACCGCACATGGGCCAGCGATCGGGAGGCGACGGAGACCGACTGGGTTCCGGGCGCATATTCGATCATCCGCTGGAGCGCCCTCGAACAGGCCGGTCCCTTCGACGGCCGCTTCTTTCTCTATTACGAAGAAGTAGACCTCTGCCGCCGCTTTCAGAAGGCCGGGTACACGATTCATTACTGGCCGGAAATCGTTGTGATTCATCTGGGCGGCGAATCGTCACGCACGCTCGAACAAGTCCGCATGTCGAGTGCCGGCCGCCAGCTGACGCTGTGGCGTATGCGCAGCGCGCTGCTCTACTACCGCAAACATCATGGCTGGGCGGTCTGGCTGGCTCGGTATGAAGAGGCGATCTGGCACCTGCTCCGGGCCTTGCGGAACGGAAGTAACGCGAAAAGCGAGGAGTCTCGGGAAATCGTTCAGTTACTGAAGCAGGCGTGGCGCGAAACCCAGGGCGGCCGCGTTTCGCCCCCACAACCCTGGTGAAAGGCATCCTCATGTTCGAAAACATTCGCGAAGACTGGCGGACCTACGAAGGCGACCTGACTCGCCAGGGCCTCTGGGTGATGATCGTCTACCGGTTCGGGCGCTGGCGCTACCGCTTCCAGACGGCTGTGCTGCGCGTACCCTGTCGTTTCTGTACAAGGTTCTGAAGCTGGCCAGCCAGACCCTCACCGGAATCGATCTCCCCTGCGAAGTCGACGTGGGACACCGCCTCACCATCGAGTACGTCGGCGGCATCATTATATCAGCGGCGATACGAAAATCGGTGACGACGTCGTAATCCGCGACGGTGTCACCATCGGACTCCGCCGCACTGGTGTTCGCGGTGCCCCCATCGTCGGCAACCGCGTGGACATCGGGACCGGAGCCAAGATTCTGGGCTCGATCCGGATCGGCGATGATGTCGCCATTGGCGCTAACGCGGTTGTGCTGGAAGACGTCCCCAACGACTCGATTGCCGTGGGCGTTCCCGCGCGGATTCGCCCTCGCGCGCGCAGGCCGGAAAGCCTCGAAAAAAACTGTCCGATGCCTGAAGCGCTGCCGATAACCCCCACAGAGACACGCTAATGGCTATTTTTGTCACCGGCGGTGCCGGCTTTATCGGTTCTCAGTTCGTTCGCGACTGGGTGGAGCGGTATCCATCGAATACGGTAATCAACTTCGACAAGCTCACATACGCCGGCAATCTCGAGAACCTCTCGTCGGTCGCATCGCACCCTTCTTACAGAATGATTCGCGGCGATATCTGCGATGCCAGTGAGGTATTGCGAGCACTGCCGCAAAACTGCGAAGCGGTCGTCCATTTTGCCGCCGAATCGCACGTGGACCGCAGCATCCTGAGCGCCACGGAATTCGTCCGCACGAACGTCCTGGGTACTCAGGTTCTGCTCGATGCCGCGCGCGCCCGCAATGTCCGCCGTTTTCTGCACATCTCCACCGACGAGGTAGGCGGCTCCATCGAAGAAGACCGACTCTTCCATGAGAATTCGCCTCTGGCGCCTTCCAGTCCGTACGCGGCAAGCAAAACGGCTGCCGAACATCTGGTCCTCGCCGCAGTCCACACCTTCGGACTGAATTCAGTCGTCACCCGCACCAGCAATAACTACGGTCCGTGGCAGTTCCCCGAAAAACTTCTGCCGCTCGCGATCTCCAATGCGATGGAAGGTCGCCCGATCCCTGTATACGGAGACGGATTGCAGATACGCGACTGGGTCCACGTGGCCAATAATACGCGTGCTCTGCGACTCGTGCTGGAAAAAGGGCGTCCCGGGGCGATTTACCACATCGGAGGCCGCACGCCTCTTACGAATCGGGAAGTGCTTCGCACCATCCTCGGCAGCCTCGGCCAGATCTGTAGACCTGCTGACTCCGGTCGCCGATCGGCTCGGCCACGACCGGCGCTATGCCGTCGACTGTTCGCTCATCGAATGGAAGCTCGGCTGGCGCCCCAAGATCGACTTTGTCGACGGAATCCGCCAGACAATCGACTGGTATCGCACGAACACCGCGTGGGTCAGCAACGCGAAGAGCGGTGAATACCGCAACTACTACGAGAGACTCTATGGCCACGCGCTCGTCTCTTAGAACCTGGTCCCGGTTTGCGGGGTTCCAGGCACTGAATCTCTGGCTCGCGGTCTGGCCCCTCCTGGCGCAGAACGCGGCTCCGGATGCCGGTAAAGATACGCGTGAGCCGGCTAAGGAATCGTCTTTTCGTGTTCACCTGAAGAGCCGCATGTTTACGAGCGCGGAGATGCTCAAAAATTTTGACAGCAAGCCTTCGGAAGCTTATCAACTCGGCAACGGCGATGAGATAGCACTCGATGTCTGGGGTCGTCCCGAGCTGAGCGGCAAACATCAGATAGGCCCGGACGGCCGCATTACTCTCGAGATCGTCGGCAGCATCGAAGTCGCGAATCTGAGCCGCGAAGAAGCCGCCGCCGCTGTTACGAAAGCGCTGTCGCGTATTTACAACAACGTGTCGGTGACCATCCGAGTCGAGAAATATTCGTCAAACCGAATTTTTATTCTCGGGCGCGTCGCCAACCCCGGAGCCATTCTCTTCGATCGCAGCCCGACTCTGCTCGAAGCCGTGACTCGCGCGGGCGGTCTCCCGGTAGGCGGTCTCGGAGCCGAGAAGGCGGCGCTCACCCGGTGCGCGGTTTTCCGCGGACGGGATCAGGTCGCCTGGATTGACCTGCGCGCGCTTCTGAACGGCGGAAACCTCGCGCTCAATCTTAAACTGCAGCGCGACGACATCGTCTACATTCCGGATGCGGATGATCAGCTCATCTACGTCCTCGGCGAGGTGAAAACTCCCGGTGCGCTTCACCTGACGCCGGACATGTCCTTTCTCGACGCGATTGCGCGTAGCGGCGGAACCACGGAAGACGCGGCGACCACGAAAATTCATCTGGTCCGTCCTTCCCAAGAGCTGAACAAAGAGATTCGTCTCGACAAGCTTCTGCATCCGGATCCAACGCTGAACTTCGCCCTCGAAGAAGGCGATATCGTTTATGTCCCGAGGCGGGCGCTCGGATCGGTCGGCTACGTGGGCCAAAAAATCGGAGCGATCAGCGGCATGGTCGTGGTGGGGTCAGCGCTAGGAAAATGAACTCCGTAATCGAGCCAGTAGCAGCAACAGCCGGGATGAACGGCCAGCCGCCCGGCCCTCTCGAAAGTCACACGGGAGGAGAGCCGCCGAAGCTTCCGTCTCGCGGCATCAATCTGATGCGCAGTGTGAACACCCATTGGCGCCTTGCCTTCTGCATCGCTGCCTTCATCATTTTTGTTCTCGGACCGCCGCTGGTCTGGGTAAAAGGAAAACACTATTACCGGGCTGAAGGCGTCATCTACGTCTCGCCGCGGTTTGCCAAAAATCTGGAGCAGGATCAGGAGCTCGTGCTCGAGTCGAACTCGCAGTATCGCGAATTCGTCCAGCAGCAGGTGCGCACTATCAATCGGTTCGATATAGTCCTCGCTGCTCTCAAAAGCCTCGGCGAGAAGCGCTTCCTCTGGCAACGGCGCAACGAGCAGGATCGTATCGCCGCCGAGCGTCTGCTTGGCCTGCTCGAAATCAAACCGGTGGCGGATACTTATCAGATCACGATCGGCCTCGAGGACACGAAACCGGATGGCCTCGCCGAGGTGATCAACGCCGTCATCTCTTCCTATCTCAACACCTTCAAAAATGAAGAGCTCTTCGGCTCCCAGGACCGCGTTCAGGCACTCGAAAAGGAAAGAACCGGCGTCCGCCAGGAGATCGATGCGAAGACCCGCCGCCGGACGGATCTCGCCCAGCAACTCGCGGTAACCACCTTCAACGACAGCAATCCCAATCCCTACGATCAGCTACTTGTGGCGGCCAAGAGTGCTTACGCGCAGGCGCGCCGTCAGCGTTTTGAGGCCGAAGCGCAGCTGGCCTCGGTCGATGGAAAAAATTCCTTACCCGCTGCCGATGCACTCCGGAGCAATGCCGAAGATATCGCTTCACGCGATCCCGGCCTGACCAGCCTGAAGGCAAATCTCAACCAGCGCCGCGCGGAACTGCTGACAAAACGCAGCGGACTCGCGGATACCCATCCCGGGCGGCGCGCGATCGATCAGGAGATCAGCGAGATCGACGCCGAGATCGACGGCATGAAGACCAAACTGATCGCGTCTTTCTCGAAGATGCTGATCGCTCAGAAAAGCGCTGAGGTGGTCAAACAGCGTCAGATCGAAGAGGAAATGTCTCGCGATGTCGAGCGCAACTCCCGGCAGGCTTCGGAATTCTCCGCAGGCTATCAGGAGGCTATGGCGCGCGGTCGCGATATCGAACGCCTGCGCAAACGCCTCGATGCAATCGACGATCGGATCGGGTTTCTCGGTCTTGAAGGCCATGCCCCGGGATTCCTTCGCGTCTTTTCCCAAGCGCGGCACTCCCTTTTGCCTTCGAAGTCGGGTCATAAAAAGCTCGCTCTGATCGTTGTTTTTGCCGGATTACTGCTGGGCATTGCGGTTCCGGTGGCTGTTGATTTTCTGGACCCGCGCCTTCATGTTGTGAACGACCTGGAGAATCTGCTCGGGTTCACTCCCGCGGGATGGATTCCCGAAAAGCGGCCGGGTACAGAAATGATCGCCCGCGACTGCTGCATGAGGCTGGCGTTGGCGTTGCTGCGGGAGCACCACAAACACTGCGTCACCACATTTCTGCTGACCGCCGTCAAGCCGGGCGCGGGCACCAGCAGCCTAGCTCTGGAACTTGCGACCGAGATGCACCGCCAGGGAGCAAACCCGCTGGTGCTGGAAGCCAACGCCTTCTGCCCGGATGCCCGATTCGGAGCATCGCCCGGACTCAATTCCGCGCTCGTGGGCCGGATTGAGCCTGCTGCAGCTATACTCACCGGTGACCATCTGCCGCCTCGCCTTCCTATCGGAGATCCCGGTTCCGAGCGGCAACTGGCTTCCATTGGCCGAATGGCCGGCGTGATCGCCGATCTGCACCAGACTTACCCGGTCATTCTTATCGATGCGCCTCCGATCCTGCTTTCGGGAGACACGGAATTCCTCGTCAGCCTCGCGGACGTCACGTTACTGATCGCGGATGCCGAGGGCGTGACGAAGGCGGAGACCACCCGGGCCGCGCGCACTCTCGAAAAACTCAATCCGCGCGCCGTGGGCTCCGTGCTGAACCGCGTCGCGGTCTTCGAGTCCGGCGGTTATTATCGCGAAACGCTGCAGGAATATAGAACGGCCGCCCGTTCGATTCCGTCCGTGCTCTTTTCTCCATGGCTCTGGAAATAGCTGATGAAGACCCCTCTAATATACGCGCTGCACAGCGGCAATCTCTACGGCACGGAACGCATGGCGCTGGCGACGGCTGAAGTGCTTTCATCGGACTTCGCGCCCGTCATCATCGCTCCGCCCGGCGCGGCGCTCGATCGGGCTGCCGCCATGGGGTTCGAAACCCGGGATTTCACCGGCGCGGCGTCATTTTTTACGATTATCGGGCGGCTTCTGAAGCGCGGACGTAAAACAGCTTTCCTCGCCACGGGGCTGGTGCACTCTCTCTCCGCTATCTCCTGGAATACCGTGCTGCGCTCACGCCTCGCGCACCTCCATGTCGTGCATGGCGGGACCGACGAAAGACTCAGTTACGGACGAAAGCGACTGCTGAATCGCGCACGAGTGAAGCTCGTCGCGGTTTCGGAGTTCGTTAAAAGCCGGCTGCTCACTCATGGTGTTTCCGAAAACAAAATTCGTGTGATTGAAAATTTTCTTCCGGAGTCGCGCACACGAACCGCCCCGCGTCGAAGCAAATTCGACTCCGAAGGTATCCGCCGCATCATCGTCATCTCGCGGCTCGACCCGAACAAACGTGTCGATCTGCTGCTCGATGCCTTCGACCGCTGCGCTCAGTTTCGTTCCCTGCCCGTCCGCGTCTTCGGCACCGGCTGGAACGAATCGGAACTGCGCGAGCGCGCGCGCCTGCACAATCCCAACATTCAATTCGAAGGCTTTCAGACTTCGCTCGAAGGGCAAATCGCGGAATCGGACCTGCTGGTTCATCTCTGCCCCACTGAGCCGTTTGGTCTCGCCATCCTCGAAGCGATGGCGGGCGGTGTGCCGGTGCTGGCGCCGTCATCCGGCGGGGCTGCGTCGCTCGTAAAGGAAGGCCACTCCGGTTTTCAATTTCAGGCCGATGATGTGGACTCGCTGGTATCGCGTTTGCTGATGCTCTCACGCGCTCCCGCGTTGTTGCTCAATCGTGCCGTTGAGGGCGCCGACGAGGCTCTCGCCACGCGCTTCTCGCCGAAGGAGCGGATCGCCGACTACAGACGTCTGATCGAGGAGGAGCTTGCATGAGTCCGACCTATACCGTTCCGACGCTCTCCGTCGTAATCATCGGCCGCAATGAGGGCTCGCACCTCGAGCGCTGCATTCGGTCGGTAAAGGCGATTCGGAACTGGGCTGGCCGGATCGAGATTATCTACGTCGACTCCGGCTCGACCGATTCGAGCTGTGCGCGCGCCCATGACCTCGGCTGCACCGTTATCAACGTAACCAGCGATCGCCCGAGCGCCGCGAGAGGACGTAATGCCGGATGGCGCCGCGCCTGCGCTCCATTGGTACTCTTTCTCGACGGCGACACCATCCTCGATCCGGATTTTCCCGCGACAGCTGCCGCCGCACTCGCCGAACCGAAGGTCGCGGCCGTTTGTGGCAGACGCCGTGAGATTCATCCCGACGGGTCGCTCTACAATCGCGTGCTCGATCTCGACTGGATTTCTTCCCCTGGATCCGTTGAGTTCTGCGGCGGTGATGCTCTGATCCGGCGCGAGGCGCTTCTCGCCGCAGGCGGATATGACGACACGCTGATCGCCGGCGAAGAGCCCGACATGTGCCGCCGAATGCGCGGTCTCGGGTGGCAGATTCTCCATCTCGATTGCCCGATGACCGGTCACGATCTCGCGATGTATCGCTGGCAGCAGTACTGGAGCCGCGCCGTTCGCACTGGTTACGCCTACGCCGAGGTCTCTGAGCGTTACGCATCCACGGCAATGCCGCTCTGGCTCTCCGAATCACGGTCCAATCTTAAACGCGGAGGCTTCTGGGCTTTCGTTTCGCTCACCGCCATTCTTGCCGCCGCGTTCGGGCGCAGCTCGCTTCCGCTGGCCGCGGCGTTGCTGCTTTTGATTGGGATGTCGGTGCGCACCGCGCGCCGGTTTTCGTGGAAGTCGTCCGAAAAAGTCACCCTATTCCTCTATGGCCTGCACTCCCACGTTCAGCAGCTGCCGATCATGGTTGGGCAATTCAGCTACTGGCGGGCGAAGCGGCGAGGGCGCGGAAGGCGGCTCATCGAATACAAGGAGAGCGGGGCATGACAGTGCTGAATCAAATCGTGCGCGAAGAGGTTTCAGCCTCCGTGCGTCGCCCGCGCGTCCTGTTAAGCGCCTATCAGTGCGCGCCTGGGCTGGGCTCGGTCTCACAGATCGGATGGGAGTGGTATCGGCGGCTGTCACGCCGGACTCCGGTCACACTCGTGACCCATGTGCGAAATCGCGCGCACCTCGAGGCCGCGGGCGCGCCTTTTGAAAACTCTGAAATTATCTATATCGATACCGAATGGTTCGCCGGCCCGCTGTATCGTCTGGCAACTCGTTTATTCCCGAAGAGTCAGCACGCGGTTTTTCTGCTCTCTTCGCTCGATTTTTATGTTTATGATCGGGCGGCCGTGGCGGAAGTGCGCAGGCGCCGGAGCCACGGAGCCGACTGGGATCTGGTCCATGCTGTTACTCCGGTATCCCCGGTCGCTTCGACGCGCCTGCACCGGCTCGGTCTGCCGCTGATCGTCGGACCATGGAACGGCGGTCTGCGATCGCCGGCCTGCTTCCCCGAAATCATGAAACAGGATTCTGCTTGGCTTTACCCCATTCGCAATGCCGGGAGAATACTCGATTTCCTTCTCGGAGGCTCGCGCCGGGCTGCGGCAATTCTCACCGCCACCCACGCGACGACGGAAAGCCTTCCCTCCCGCGCACGCCGCCGCTGCATTCCGATGCTCGAAAACGGAGTCGACCTCGACCTGTTCCGGCCGAAGAGCTGGCCGGATGCACCTTCGGGAGATCGCCCGCTGAAGGTTCTTTTTGTGGGACGTCTGCTCCCCTTCAAAGGCGTTCCCATGCTTCTCGAAGCGGTAGCGCAATTCCGCCGCGAATCGGCGGTCGAGGTTCGCGTGATCGGCGAAGGGCCAATGAAATCCGAATGGACTCAACTCGCGAAGGGCCTAGGGATCTCAGACATCGTGACGTTCTGCGGACCCGCGCCGCTGGCTGCCATATCTGACCACATGGCCTGGGCTCACGTCTTCTGCTTGCCGTCGGTTCGCGAATCCGGCGGCGCCGTTCTGCTCGAAGCCATGGCTGCGGCCCGCCCCTCGATCGCAATCGGATATGGCGGCCCGGCCGAACTGATCGACGACGAGATCGGCAGCGCGCTGCCCCCGGCGGGGAAACACGCGGTCATGTGCGGCTTTATCGAAGCCTTCCGCGACATCGTGCGCCGGCCCGAGCTCTGGCGGAAACGCGGCCTCGAAGCTCGCCGGCGTGCGGAATCGCTTTATAGCTGGGAGAGCAAAATCGACTCCGCGCTCTCAATCTACAACCATCTCCCGGAGGCAATGTGACGACTGTGAGCGGCCCGATGCGCTACCTGCTGGTTACCCACATCCCGTTCGTTCACGAGAGAAACGGCGCCGTCAGCGTCGACGGCCTCTGGGCTCGTGACCTTCACGGCCTGGTTCAATCGATCGGACCCGTTCGTGTGGCGGCTCCGGAGCTCGCACATGACGACGCACATCAGACTTGGGGACCATCGGCAGCCACTCTGTCGCCTCAGGATGGGGTAACTTTCGCAGGTTTTCCGGCCATGCGATCGCGGCGCGATTTGTGGCGCTGGCCGGCCGTTCGACGCGTCCTCCGCCGTGAAGTCGAGCAGGCGGACCTCGTCCATACTTCGAATCTTTTTCCGCCTTACCTTGGCCTCTCCTACGCCCACGATCTGGCGGTTGCACGCGGCCGGAAGACGCTTTTTGTTATCGCCGAGGACTTCCACGACATGCTCGAGTGGGAATGGGTGCGCATGAGCCGGAACGGCATCGAGCGCTTCCGGCGAGCACGGCTCGTACGCCGTCTCGAAGAAAGAGTCCTTCGAAGCACGCGTACCGCCTCCCTTACGTTCTTCCATACGCCTGCGGCCGTCGTCCGCTACCGGCTCGACGCCCGCAACGGCATCGCGATCCGCCAGCCGGGGCATGAGATCGAAGATGTGATCGGCGCCGCCGACTTCGCTCGGCGCTGCGCGGAGGTTCGCGCGGGCGGACCACTGATCGTTACCGCGGCCTGCCGCCACAAATCGCTCAAAGGCATCGACCTTCTGATCTCCGCCATCGGAGTTCTTCGGGGAGATGGCGTTCCGGTCGAGGCCCGCATTTACGGTCAGGGTGAGAGCACGGAAGCCTGGAAGTCTCTGGCCCGCCAGCTGGGCGTCGCCGACTGCGTTCATTTCTGCGGAACACTCGAGCCCGGGCCTGCGGTCTACGCCGCCATCGGCAATGGGCACGTTTTCGCAATGCCGCATCGCACCAACGACTTCGGCCGCGCCTTTTACGATGCGCTAGCCGCGGGCGTGCCGATCGTGGCCTTCCGCAATGCCGCCAGCAGCGACACACTGCGTGATGGCGTGGATGGATTTCTCGCGCCCCCCGATGACGTGGAAGGGCTGGCCGCCGTACTGCGCCGTCTGCACTCCGACCGGCAGTTGCTGACCTGCGCTTCGCAAGCCGCGCGCGATCGCGCCCTTCACAACACAAGAAGCCAGTGGTTTCAATTGCGCGCCGGCTGGATTCGTTGTCTCTTCGACGACGAACGTGCCGATAACCATACTGAGGTGAAGGCCGCATGACGGGTCCACAGACTGACTCCGCCAAAACCGTGCGCGAAGCACTTTCGCGCAACGTGACGATTACGATTGTGGCCCGCGTCGTTTACCTGCTGACGCGCTTCTTCGTGCCGCCGTTTCTCCTCGCCCGCGTCTCTATGGAGGCTTACGGGTTGTGGGCAACCGCTTTCATCCTCGTCTCTTACGTCGGTATATCGACGATGGGACTTTCCGCGGTTTACTCCAAATACGTTGCGGAATTTTCGGCCCGCGGTGAATATAAGCGGGCGAATCAGCTCCTCTCGACCGGGCTGTTTATCGCGGTGCCGCTCTGCGCCGCATTGTTTGCTTTGATTTACCTGCTTTGGCCGTGGCTGGTGCAATATCTGCACGTTTCGCCTCGCCTCGCCCTTGAGGCCCGCGTCGTCGTGCTCATCGTCATCGGAAGCTTTCTGCTTTCTTTATGCACCTCCGCATTTTCCGACGCGCTCACCGGAGTGCAGATGGAATCCTCCAACCAGTTCATCTGGATCGTCGCCTATCTGTTTGAAACCGCATTGATCTTCGGTCTGGTCGGCTTTGGCCGTGGCATCGAGGGACTCGCCGAAGCGTTTCTGCTCAGAACGCTTCTCGAAGAAGGCCTTTCCACCGTCGTGGCGTTCCGCAGAATCTCGTGGCTCCGTATCTCACCCACGCTCGTCAACCGCGATTCTTTACACCTGATCTGCTCGTTCGGCGGCGTCGTTCAACTGACCAGCCTGTTTGCGATCGGGCTCAACTCGATCGAACGAGCTCTGGCCGCACCCCTCGCGGGACTCTCAGCGTCCGGCCTCCTCGACGTCAGCAAGAAACTGCCGGGCATGGCCGCCTCTATCCCCAATGCATTCACCAGTTCTCTGACTTCGGCAGCCTCGTACCTGCAAGGCTCGTTGATTGAAGATAGCCCTGAAGCGCAGGCGCCGATCCGGAAGCTGTTTCTGAAAGGCGCGCGCTATATGAATCTCTCTTCGGCTTATTTCTGTGCGTTCATCGCCACGGCTTCGGCGCCCATCCTCACAGTCTGGCTGGGCAAGCATTACCACAATGCGGCGATTCTCGCCAGTCTGTTCGCGATCAGCACGCAGATGCACCTCCTGACCGGGCCCGGCACGTCGCTCCTGAAAGGACTGGGGCGGCCCAAAGAGGAGTTTTACTACTGCATTCCGAACGTCATCGCGCTCGCCGTATTCGTGCCGCTTTCGTACCCATTGTTCGGCGGCTGGACTGCGGTCGGTATTGCCTGCGCGGTGGTGCTTTCCACCTTCGTTTCCGCTGCGATATTCATCCGCCATGCCAACCGCATACTTGCTCTGCCCGCGGCGCACTACTGGAAACGAGTCGTCTGGCCAGGCATCGTTCCGTACCTTGTTGCGCTGCCATTTGCGCTCGTGCTAGTCTCGACCGTCAGTCTGACGGCGCGCTGGACCGGCGCGGGAATCGTGTCGCTTGCGGGTATCGCATACACAGCTCTTTTGACCGTGGTCGTCGACCGATGGGTGTTCGATGAAGGTGAGCGGCTCTGGTTCCGGGCGATCCTGCATCCTCGTTTTCGCCGCGCGGCTCGGCGAGCTCAGGAGGTTGCGACATGAACGCATACACTCCCGTGAAAGCCCGCGCGGAACTGCTGGTAGACCTGTCCGCGCGCTATTCCGATGCCTCCGGACACGCTGCGCGTCTGAGATTCCTCTGGAAGAAACATGCCTGGAATCTCGTCGTAGGGGGCGCTTCGGCGTTGCGGAAGTTCGCGGCGGCAAAGTCATCGGCATCGAAGAAAAGGCCGCGCATCCGAAATCGAACTATGCGGCGACCGGCATTTACATGTACGACCAGACCGTATTCAGCAAGATTCACACTCTCGCGCCGTCGGGGCGAGGTGAGCTCGAAATCACCGACGTCAACAACATGTACATAAAGGAAGGAACCATGACCTCCGCGCTCCTCGAACGCTGGTGGACCTACGCGGGAACTTTCGACTCTCTTCTGCGCGCCACCAACCTGGTCGCCGAGTCCCGAATTCTGAACAAAGTCGAGGTGCCGGCCGCATGACCCGGCTGACAACCAACTTTGTCGAAAAGCTGATTGCCGTTTCCGGCGAGCTGCAGGTGATTGTTCCCGAATGCGAAAAAGGCATCGGCAACGTGATTCTCTTGCCGGAAGCGCCGACCCTGATCGATGGTGTAAAGGTCAAGTCCGTTTCGGTATGGCCCGACGATCGTGGATACTTCCTCGAGATTCTCCGCACCGGCCAGGGACTGCCCGCGCAGTTCGATCTGACTCATACGCAGGTTTCGGCAGCCCTCACCTATCCGGCGGCGATTAAGGCCTTCCATTACCATCAGCATCAGACCGACTGCTGGATGGCGGTCGCCGGAATGCTTCAGGTTGCGCTCGTGGATCTGCGCTACGGCTCGCGCACCTTCGGCGTGCGCAACACCATGTATGTCGGCGCGCTTCGTCCCTGGCAGATCCTGATACCGCCGGGAGTCGCCCACGGCTACAAGGTGATCTCTCTCGATCCATCAATCCTGGTCTATGCAACCGATCAGTACTACAATCCGGCTGACGAGGGACGCATTCCTCACAATCATCCGTCGATTGCCTACGACTGGGAATTGCAGCACAAGTGACTTCATGCCCGCCCGGTCAGATCTGTTAGATGAGACCGCTGGCCCGTCCCGGAGAGTGATCGCAGCTTTCCGGCGGCCAGAAGTCCTGCTTGTGGCTTCGATCGACGCTGTCGGCATCGCCCGCCTGCCGCGGTTGTTCCACGAGGCGGGTTATCGCGTCTCGGTTCTGGCCAGCCCCAGGCTGGCAGTCCTTCGCAGCAGGTACGTCAGCCAGCGGATCGTAACTGCGCGCGGCGTCGAGTTACTCGTCTCGGAGCTTGGGAAAATGCTCGACTCCGGGGATGCACAAGGCAAATGGATTGTCCTGTGCGACGAAATCGTCATGCGTCATGTGGCGAGCCTTCCGGATGCGGAGCGTTATGCCGCGGCTTTCCCTGTGCCATTCGCCGATCGGCACGTCGCGCTCTCGAACGTTCGGTTCATGTATCGTGCGGCTGCCTGCGAAATGGCGGTGCCCGAATTTGAAATTTGCAGCGGAGAAGCCGAGGGCCGCTCCGCCGCCGGCCGGATCGGCTATCCGGTTATGGCGAAACTCGACTACGGGATGACCGGATCCGGTGTGCGTCTGCTGGAAGGCGAGGAAGACTGGGACGGAATCGGCCTTTCCCTTGAGGGCGATTTTCTTGTACAGAAGTATGTCGCTGGCGAAACCGGAACGACCAACATTCTCTTCGATCACGGCGTTCCGGTCTGCTGGTTCTCGTTTTACGTCCGGCATAACTGGCCGAATCGCTTTTGCGCCAGCGCGGGCGGCGAGTTTGTGGATGACATCCAGATTGAAAAGGCCGTTCAACAGCTTGGTATAGTTGTGCGGTTCCACGGGCTCTGCGGTTTCGATTGGGTGCGAGAAGAAAGATCGGGTCGGATTTTCGTAATCGAGCTTAATCCGAGACCGACTCCCACCATTCATGCGGGGGTCTGGACGGGTGTGAACTTCGCGGATGCGATCCGACGACTGGCTGATGGCAAGGTCGTTTCACGGCATCTGGCAAAGACGAAAGACGAATTCGTGATGTTTCCCGAGATCGCTTATAGCGCAATCGACAATCGGAATCTAGGGCAGTTTCTCCGCGGAATAAAGACCGCTCCTGTCGACGATCCCGTGCTCTTGTCAGCCATATTGCGAAGGATTCTTACCCACTATCTGCGCCGTGCAATCAGGGCATGGGCCAGGTAGCACAACGAGCCACCGATATTTTGGAGATCGTCGACCATGCGATTCGCACGAATCCGGGCTGGCTGGTAAACCATTCTTTGATGACATGGCTGCTCAAAGTCAGTAGGTGATGTCTTCCGGCCATTCACTCTCTCGAAACGCATCCTATCAGTGTTTCTGACACTCGCTTGTCGCGCATGAGACGGAGGCTGCTAGGCAGCTATCGCGCTGTATCGAAACGTGAAAACTACGCATTAGTGTTTTCAAATACTTATCATAATTTAAGCAAAAATGGCGTTCGTGGGAACCGGTTTCCGACGTGGATTGGCGTCTTGCAATGGAGCGGGAATTCGTGATTCGCCCGCTGGCCGCGGAAGCCAAACTGACGAGCGAGCAGGTGGAGGAGGCAATGCTCCGACTAAGTCTCGGTCGAAGCGTTTTATATAAGCTTGTACACCGCTATAAGCAGCGGCCGCAGACATCCTTCCTGGCCTTGTCACATTGAGGTCTCGTGGCAAGTGGGATGCTGAATGAGTGTCTGGCAACCCGTACCGTGGTCATCGATTCTCGAAAGAAATCATCTCGTATTGCGTTTGGTTCTACTTTCGTTTTCGGGGTGAGCTTTCGGGATGTAGAAGAGGCGATGGCGGCACGCGGAGTAGTGGTCAGCTACGAAACGGTCCGGCGCTGGTGCGACAAGTTCGGCACACAGTACGCCGATAGCCTGAGAAGACGGCGTACTCGG
>Ga0193743_1000534_pt1 | contig 29783 bp, 28 predicted proteins | sample L2c2metaG_FD_143038 | JGI IMG/M metagenome (GOLD analysis project Ga0193743, IMG submission 143038) | Soil microbial communities from a riparian zone of the East river system, Colorado, United States - L2c2 | ecosystem: Environmental > Terrestrial > Soil > Riparian zone | place: USA: East River...
GATGGTGACCACCCCACCGAGGCGCTGCAGCAGGTCCTCGTTGCGGGTCAGCGCGTCGGCCAGGCGGACCACGCCCACCATGATCACGCCGAACACCACGGTGAAGCCGAGCACGAACAGGGCGGCGGCTCCAGCCACCCGCCACCGCCCGGCGCGCGGACCGCTGGCCGCCTCCAGCTGGGTCACCGGTGGGGCGTCGGCGCCGACCAGCCCAGCTAGGTAGGCCAGGTATCCGGGCACCAGCGGAACCACGCACGGCGAGGCGAAGCTGACCGCCCCAGCGGCAAGCGCCACCAGGACCGCGAGCAGCGGCGGTCCGGAAATGGCGAGGCTGGTGGACGGATCCATCAGGTTGAGGGTAAGCAGCGCGAACTGAGGAGCGCTCGGCGGGTCAGCACACCCCGAGCTCCGGGATCAGGCAGCCGACTCGGCGGCCAGCCGCTGCAGCGCGCCGGCGACCTCGGCGAGCCGGATCCGGGTGAGGTACACGATCGCCACCCGGTGCTTCCGGTCCAAGACGATGGTGGACGGCACGACGTTGCGCGGGTAGCCGTTCAAGCTGAACAGCGCCCGGCCAGCGGGATCGAAGATCGACGGGTAGGTCGCCTTGTCCCCGCGCATGAAGTCAGCGGCTGCCTGCCGATCGTCCCGGATGTCCAGCCCGAGCACGGCCACCCCCCGAGCGCCGAACTGGTCGTGCAGTAGCTGCAGGTCGGCCATCTCGGCACGGCACGGGCCGCACCAGGAGCCCCACACGTTGATCAGCACGACCTGACCGGGGAAGTCCTGTATGCCGATCTGCTTTCCGGGCTCGGTGAGGCTCTCCCCGGAGAACGTGCGCAGCAGGCCACGGGCCGCCGCGGGTTCGTAGCTGATGGTCGTCTGGTTGCCGGGCGCGACGAACTGGAATTCACCGCCGCTGGCCACCGCGTCCGAACCGGTGCTGCAGCCGGACAGCGCGAGCGCGGCGACCGCCGCCAGCGCCGCCCAGCGGGCCGCCCGCCAGGCCGCCCTCGGCCGACCCCGGCCGCCCGGCCGACCGCGATCCCCCGGCCGGTCGGTCCGTCCGTTCATGCCCCGGTCACCGTGGGATCGCTGGATCCGGCCGGCTCCCGATAGCGCAGCTCGGCCAGCTGGTCACCGTCGAACACCAGGGTGGTCAACGACGCCAGCGCGCACTGGCGCTGCCGGGGGTCGTGCCACATGCGCTTGCCCTCCAGGTTGCGCCGCACGGTCCAGATCGGCAGCTGGTGCGACACACAGACCGCGGTGTGCCCGGCGGCCAGGTCCCTGGCGCGATCCACCGCCGCGCGCATTCTGGCCGAGATCTGCGCGTACGGCTCGCCCCAGGACGGGCGGAACGGGTTGCGCAGCTTGACCCACGTCGCCGGGTGGCGGAGCACGCCGTCGCCCACCCCGAACGCCCGGCCCTCGAAGTCGTTGGCGGCCTCGATCAGGTTCGGCTCGGTGATCACCTCCAGCCCGTGGGACTTGGCGATCGGCGCGGCGGTCTGTTGGGCGCGCTCCATCGGTGAGGCCAGCAGAACGGTGATGTCCTCGTCGGCCAGCGCCTCGGCCACCCGATCGGCCTGCCGCTCACCGCGATCGGACAGCCGAAATCCGGGCAGCCGCCCGTAGAGGATCCCCTCCGGGTTGTGCACCTCGCCGTGCCGCATCAGGTGCACCATGGTTCGAACGCCGGGCGGCACGCTCACCGGCCGCTCCCCTCGGCCGGCTCCGCCTCGGTGGGCGCCGCCGGCCCCGGATCCGGCTCGGGGGGCGGGGTGGCCTCGGCTGCGGCCCGCGCCGCCGCCGGCAGCGCCGAGGCGATCACCTCAAATGCCTCGTCGTCCAACGCGGCGGAGACGAACCACACCTCGAACGCGCTGGGTGGGCCGTAGACCCCTCTCGCCAGCAAGGCCTGGAAGAAGGCGGGGAACCGCCAGGTCTGCGCGGCGCTGGCGGCGGCGAAGTCGGTGACCGGCGTCTCGGTGAAGAAGACCGAGAGCATGTTCCCGGCGAACTGCACCCGGTGCGGCACGCCGGCGGCGCTGAGCGCATCTCCCATCAGGCCGCCCAGCTTGGCCGCATTGGCGTCCAGCGCGGCGTACACCGCGTCGTCGGCGGCCCGCAGGGTGGCCAGCCCTGCCGCCACCGCGAGCGGGTTACCGGACAGCGTGCCGGCCTGGTAGACCGGCCCGGCCGGGGCCAGCCGGGACATCAGCTCGGCGCGGCCACCGAACGCGGCCGCCGGCAGCCCGCCGGACATCACCTTGCCGAACGTGTAGAGGTCGCCGGGCACTCCCTCCAGGCCGTACCAGCCTGACCGGGACACCCGGAACCCGGTCATCACCTCGTCGATCACCAGCAGAGCGCCGTGCGCCGTGGTCAGCGCGTGCAGCCCGGCGTTGAAGTCCGGCAGCGGGGCGACCGCGCCCATGTTGCCCGCCGCCGCTTCGGTGATCACGCAGGCGATGTCCGCGCCGCGCTCGGCGAACACCGCGGCCGCCGCATCCAGGTCGTTGTAGGGCAGCACGATGGTGTCCGCCGCCTGGGCGCCGGTGACTCCGGGGCTGGTGGGCAGCCCGAAGGTGGCCACCCCGGAGCCGGCCTGGGCGAGCAGCGCGTCCACGTGCCCGTGGTAGCAGCCGGCGAACTTCACGATCACCGGCCGCCCGGTGACCCCTCGGGCCAGCCGGACCGCGCTCATGGTGGCCTCGGTGCCCGAGTTGACCAGCCGGACCTGCTCCACCGGGTCGACCCGGTCGACGATCACCTCGGCCAGCTCCACCTCCCGCTCGGTGGGCGCTCCGAAGGACAGCCCGTCCTCGGCGGCGGCGCGCACCGCGTCCACCACCGCCGGGTGCGCGTGGCCGAGGATCATCGGCCCCCACGAGCACACCAGGTCGACGTAGCGGGCGCCGTCCGCGTCGGTGAGCCAGGGTCCGTGCCCGGACACCATGAACCGGGGGGTGCCGCCGACCGCCTGGAAAGCCCGGACCGGGGAGTTCACCCCGCCCGGAATGACGCGGTTGGCGCGGTCGAACAGTTCGGCGGAACGGGTGTGCACGCGGGGTGATGTGGTCGAGGAGCTCACGGCCGCCAGTCTCGCAGAGTCAGCCGGGACGGGCTGCGCTAAGCCCGCGCGGTGATGAACTCCTGAGAGCGCGGCAGGTACAGCAGCACCGTCCCGGCCACCGCCAGCAGCACGATGCCCAGGCTCACCGGGTCCACCCCGGCGACCACCATGGCGCCGGCCAGCAGCACGACTTCCAGCACAGCCAGGGCGGTGGCGATCGGTCGGGCGCCGCGCCTCGGTCGCACGGCCAGCCAGGCGAACAGCAGGAACAAGAAGGAGAGCACCACAATCGTCGCCCCTGCGAGGCGGAACACGGTCAACAGGAGGTCGGTGCTGACCGTGCTGTTCGCGGCTTCGATCCGGGCACGCAGGTTGACCCCGATGTTCCCTGGCTGCACGGCGAGCAACAGGCCGAAGACCGCGGCGGGCAGGCCGGCCAGCGTGAGAAATACCGCACCCGCCCACGCCTCGGGTGGCCGGCGGACCAGCTGGGCGGCAGTGCTCGCGCGGGGCGCCGATTGCGAACCGTAGCCGTTCTCACCGGGGGATGAGTGGCCGGAGCGAACGTGGTCCTCGGCTGCCCCCGACTGGCGGGGGTCGGACGGTGTGGTCACGCACGCACCCTAACGGTCCCCCGCCGGGCGCCGCGGACAACCGACTCGGACGGGTGGGTCAGTGGAAATATCCCCGGGTGCTCGGCCGGTACATCAGCGCCGTCGCCGCGATAATCATGGCCAGCTTCGCCGCCACGTAGATCAAGGTGAACAGCACCAGTCCGTCCATGTGGTTGCCGAAGGCACCGTTCAGCCCGAGCATCGCCAGCAGGCTCACCCCGGTGAACACCCACGCCACGCTCATCAGGGTCACCCGGGCCCAGAGTCGGCCGGCGCGCATCTGGGTGCCGAGCAGCACGAAGAGCACGGCCTCGATCAACGCGCCGACCACGGTGGTGGCGCCGCTGAGCCGGAACGCGACCTGGACCACGGCGTTGAGCAGGGACAACACCACCACGCCGAGGAAAAGTGCGAACGATGCCCGGACCGGGGTGGGTGGCAACGGTCCAGAGTCGATCATCACAGCCAGGCACCGTACCTGATCACCCAGAGCGGCGATTCAGTGGCCGCGGCGGCACACCTGGGTCACGCTTCTCCGACGTAGAGATCCACTTCGGGCTGGTAGCACAGCACCACGCCGGCCAGCGAGCAGAGCACCACGGCCGCGCCGAAGACCAGCCAGCCGGCACGGGGGGTGTCGGCCAGCAACACCATCACCAGCGCCACGTCGAACACCGCGGTCAGCGTCACCACCGCGATGCGCGCCCAGCCTCGTCGCTGGTAGGCCAGCACGGCGAGCACCAGGTACACCCCGGCGAGCAGCAGCAATCCCAGCCCCAGCAGCGGATACCCGGTCATCCCGTCGGACATCCGGGGCCACGGGCCGGTATAGCGCGCCCACCGGTGCACCGGCAGGGCCACCGCCGCGACACCGAGCGCCACGAACGGCAGCGCGGAAACCAGCAGCAACGGGAACCCGACGCGCAGCGCAACCGGTCGGGCCGATTGACGGCCGGACCGTGCCCGAACCAGGGGCTGACCAAGCTGGTCGGCTCGAACCGTAACCACGCCGGCACCGTACGGAAGATCTTCGACACGGTGGGATGGCGGAACGCGAACGTGTGGTCCGGAAGCCGGCAAGATCACCCGACTCGGTGTGCCGAAGATCCCGACGGTGTGCTGAGAACGCCGACTCAGTGTGCTGAGAGCGCCGACTCGCGGAAGGTTTTGGGGCGGTTAGTCGAGCCAGGTGGTGACTTCGGTTGCCCAGTATGTGAGGACGAGGTCGGCGCCGGCTCGGCGGATGCCGGTGAGGGTCTCCAGGATGATGCGGTCGCGGTCGACCCAGCCCTTGGCGGCCGCCGCCTCGATCATCGAGTACTCCCCGGAGACCTGGTAGGCGGCCACCGGGACGTCGGCGTTCTCGGCCACCGTGCGCAGCACGTCCAGGTACGCCATGGCCGGCTTGACCATCACCGCGTCCGCGCCCTCGGCCAGGTCCAGGGCCAGCTCGCGCAACGACTCCCGGAGGTTCGCCGGATCCTGCTGGTAGGTCTTCCGGTCGCCCTTGAGCGAGGACTGCACGGCCTCCCGGAACGGTCCGTAGAACGCTGAGGCGTACTTGGCGGTGTAGGCCAGGATGCCGGCGTCGGCGAGCCCGGCGGAGTCCAGCGCCTCGCGGATCACCCCGACCTGGCCGTCCATCATGCCGCTCGGCCCGATCAGGTGGGCCCCGGCGGTGGCCTGCGCGACGGCCATTTCGGCGTACAGCGCCAGGGTGGCGTCGTTGTCCACCCCGCCCCCGGCGTCCAGCACACCGCAGTGGCCGTGGTCGGTGAACTCGTCGAGGCAGCAGTCCGCCATGATCACTGTCGCGTCGCCCACCTCGGCGTATACGTCGGCCAGCGCCACGTTGAGCACGCCCTTCGGGTCGATCGCGCCGGACCCGGTGGCGTCCTTGTGCTCGGGCACCCCGAACAGCATCAGCCCGCCGACCCCGGCCGCCACCGCCTCACTTGCGGACTTGCGCAGTGAGTCCCTGGTGTGTTGGACGACGCCGGGCATCGACGCGATCGGCACGGGTTCGGCCGCGTTCTCCCTAACGAACATGGGCAACACAAGGTTGCGGGGGCGCAGCTCGGTTTCGGCGACCAATCGCCGGAGGGCGGGCGTGCTCCGCAGCCGGCGGGGACGTTGCGTCGGGAACATACCTTCGAGCCTACGACTCCGGGCCTGAGCGCCGAACCCCCTCGCACCCCCAGTTTCCTGCCACTTCTCCCTGCCACTTCGCATACCGGAGGCACACTCCGCATACCGCGTGCGCTATGCGAAGTGTGCTCCCGGTATGCGAAGTGCGGAAAACGGCGACCCCGGGGCATGGCGAGAACCCGCCGCGGCGGCCGGTGAGGGCTGCGTGCGACGGGTTCTCGGGACGGCGGTGGTTAGCGGCGGCGGGCCTTGGCCTTGCGCGGCGGCGGCAGGGCGCCCTCGGCGCGCAGCCGGGCGGCGTGGTCGGCCAGCGCGTCCACCAGCGCCGGGACCTGGGCCACCTCGGGCTGGACGTCCACCCGCAGGCCGAACTCCCTGGCCGTCTCCGCCGTCTTCGGCCCGATGCAGGCCACCAGCGTGCGGGCGTGCGGCTTGCCGGCGATGCCGACCAGGTTGCGCACCGTGGACGACGAGGTGAAGCAGACCGCCTCGAAGCCACCGGTCTTGATCGCCTCGCGGATCGGGGCGGGCGGCGGGGCGGCGCGCACCGTGCGGTACGCGGTCACGTCGTCGATCTCCCAGCCGCGGTCACGCAGCCCGGCGGCCAGCGTCTCGGTGGCGATGTCCGCCCGAGGCAGCAGCACCCGGTCCACCGGGTCCAGGATGTCGTCGTGCGGCGGGAAGATCTGCAGCAGACCCTCCGAGGAGACCTCGGTCATCTCGGTCTCCATCGGCACCAGCTCGGGGTGGATGCCGAAGGAACGCACCTTGGCCGCCGTCGCGGCGCCCACGCAGGCGATCTTGACCCCGGAGAACGCGCGGGCGTCCAGGCCGAACTCGGCGAACTTCTCCCACACCGCGCGGACCGCGTTGGTCGAGGTGAACACCACCCACTGGTAGCGCCCGTCGACCAGGCCCTTGACCGCGCGTTCCATCTGCGCGGGGGACCGGGGCGGCTCCACCGCGATGGTGGGCACCTCCTCCGGGATGGCGCCGTGGATCCGCAGCCGCTCGCTCATCGCACCGGCCTGGTCCTTGGTGCGCGGCACCAACACCCGCCAGCCGTACAGCGCCCGCGACTCCCACCAGGACAGCAGGTCGCGGCGGTCCACGGTGTCGCCCACGGTCAGTACCAGGGAGCCACTCAACGCGCTCGCCTCGGCGACCAGCCCGGACACCGTGCTGATCACGGTGCGCTGAGTGGAGCAGGTGCCGTCGCCGGTCACCGCGACCGGGGTCTGCCCGGGCACGCCCTGCTCGGTCAACCCGGCGGTCACCTCGGCCAGGTGCGCGGCGGTGGCGTGCAGCACCACCGGCTCCGGGCCGCTGGCCAGCCTGGACCAGTCCACCCCGGAGCGGACGTCGGCCACGGTGTGCGCGGAGCCCAGCGGTACCCCGGCGTACGCGGGTACGGCGGTGGCCGAAGGCACCCCCGGCACCACGTCGAAGGGCACCGGGCCCTGGGCCACCTCGAGTGCTTCGGCGACCACCGCGTCGGCGGTCAGCGGGTCGCCGGCGACCAGGCGGACCACCGAGCGCCCGGCGTTGGCCTCGGCGATCAGCTCCTTGGCGACCTGGGTCGGCTCGCCGACAGCGGGGCGGACCTCGGCCCCATCGGCGGCCAGCGCGAGGACCTCCTCCGGCACGTCAGGGTCGGTAATGATCAGCGGCGCGGCGCTGATCATGTCCCTGGCTCGTACCGTGAGCAGGCCCGGGTCGCCCGGGCCACTGCCCACGAAGGCGATCCGGCTGGTGGTGTGCGTTCGGCTCATCAGGAACTCCCGATCCAACGGTGCGCGGGGCGCCCGGCCGCCGGAAGCGGCTCGGCGCCCAGGTCGAGCAATTCGGCCGCCAGGGCTCGGCCCAGCGACTCTGCTTCGGATGTCTTTCCAGTAATCGAGGCGCGCACCAGCGCGCCGTCGGAGGTCGCCGCCACAGCGCGCAGCGACAGGCTTTCAATAATCTTGGCAGGGCCGTCACCGCTGTCGTCGAGATCCTCGACGACCTCGGCCAATGCGGCGATGGGCGAACTGCACGGAGACCCCAGCCCGACCAGCACGGCCCGCTCGGCGGCCACCGAGATCCGGGTGGCCGGGTCGTTCAAGGCACCGAGCCGATGTTCGGTGTCCAGGTCATCGGCCCGACATTCGATGGCGAGCGCACCCTGCGCGGGCGCGGGCAGCATCTGCAGCGGGTCGAGCACCTCGGTGATCTCGTCGAGCCGACCCAGCCGGGCCAGCCCGGCCCTGGCCAGCACGACCGCGTCCAGCTCACCGTCGCGGACCTTGCGGATCCGGGTGTCCACGTTGCCGCGCAGCGGCACCACCTCTAGCCCCAGCCCGAGCGCGCGCAGCTGCACGGCCCGACGGGGAGAACCGGTGCCCACCTTCGACCCGGCCGGGAGCTCGCCGAGCACCATGCCGTCGCGGGCCACCAGCGCATCCCGGGGGTCTTCCCGCACCGGCACGGCGGCCAGGGTGAGCCGGGGGTCCGCCGCGGTGGGCAGGTCCTTGTACGAGTGCACCGCGAAGTCCACCTGCCCCAGCGCGAGCGCCTCGCGCAGCGCGGTGGTGAACACGCCAACGCCGAGCTCGGCCACCGGGGCGAGCGACTCATCGCCGGTGGTACGCACCACGATCAGCTCGACCGGGCAACCGGCCGCGCGGATCGTGTCCGCGATGTGGCCGGCCTGGGCGAGCGCCAATGCGCTGCCGCGAGTGCCGATCCGTAACAACCGCTGGCTCATCGGACTCTGTCTCTCATCGGACGCCGTCCTGGGGGATCTGGTCGAGGGTGATGCCGTCCACCGGGCCGTCGGCCAGGCCGGTGGACTCGGTGGCGCGGGCGGCGGCCACCGCGGCGGGGGCCTGCGGGTCCAGCTCGAACAGCTCGCGCAGCGCTTCGGCGTAGGTGTCGCCGCCGGGCGCCTCGGCCAGTTGCTTGACCCGGACGGTGGGGGTGTGCAGCAGCTTGTCCACCACTCGGCGGACGGTGTGCGCGAGCTCGTCGCGGACCTGGGGGTCCAGGTCGGGCAGCCGGCCGGACATCCGCAGCAGCTCGGCGTCGACCACCTCGGCGGCCCTGCGGCGCAGCGCGGTGACCGTCGGGGTGACCTCGGCGGAGCGCTGCGCGGACAGGTAGTGGGCGACCTCGTCGGCCACGATCCGCCGGGCGGCGCGCACCGTGTCGCCCTCGATCCCGTCGGCCAGTCGCTCGTTCAGGCTGGCCAGGTCGATCACGGTGACCCCGGGCAGCTCGCCGACCGTGGCGTCCACGTCCCTGGGCAGCCCCAGGTCGCAGATCACCAGCGGGCGGCCGTCCCGAGCGCCGAGCGCCTCGGCCACCATGTCGGTACTCAGCACGGTGCCCACCGCGCCGGTACAGCTGATCAGCACATCGGCCAGCGCGAGCTCGGCCGGCACCTGGTCCAGCCCGACCGCCCGGGAGGCCACGCCGTCGGCGGTCAGCGTGGCGGCCAACCGGGCGGCCCGCTCCGGGGTGCGGTTGGCCAGCACCAGCCCGCCGATCCCGGCCCGGCGCAGCTGGGCTCCGGCCAGGCCGCCCATCGAACCAGCGCCGATCACCAGCGCGCGGCGACCGGCGAGGCCGTCCAGCGCGCTCGCGGCGTCGGCCAGGGCTTCGGACACCACCGAGGCGCCGGCCGCGTCGATCCCGGTCTCGGAGTGCGAGCGCTTGCCCACCCGGAGTGCCTGCTGGGCCAGCTCGTGCATGACCCGGCCGACGCTGTCCGCCTCGATCGCGGTGTTGTACGCGGTGCGCAGCTGGCCGAGGATCTGGGCCTCGCCGATCACCATCGAGTCCAGCCCGGCGGCCACTGAGAACAGATGCTCCACCGCGGCGGCGGCGTAGTGCACATATAGATAGGAGCTCAGCGCGCCGACGTCCATCCCGGTGTGCCGGGCGAGCACCCCGGAGACGTCGGCCAGGCCGCCGTGGAATGCCTCGACGACCGCGTACACCTCCACCCGGTTACAGGTGGACAGCACGACGGCCTCGCCCACCCGACCGGACCGGGTCAGCTCGTCGAGCAGCTTGGGGACGTCCTGGCTGGACACCGAGGCCCGCTCCAGAACCTCGACCGGCGCGCTCCGGTGCGACAGCCCGACCACGAGAACGCTCATTACGGCATCACCGCCCGACCGACCAGGCCGTCCCTGGACACCGCTGGGTCTCGCAGAACAGAAGGGTTCACACTTCCATTAACCGGACCGCCGGCCGCGGCGTCCACTGGCTTGCTGAGAATCGCGGTGCCGTTCGCCGAACCGCTGGCCGGCGCGCCGTTCAGCGCGGGCTCGCCGTGCCGGCGGGCCACGTGGAAGGACAAGATCTGCATCTCCACGGCCAGGTCGACCTTGCGGACCTCGACCTCCTGGGGCACCTGGAGGACCACCGGGGCGAAGTTCAGGATGGAGCGGACGCCGGCGCCGACCAGCTGGTTGCACACCGCCTGCGCGGCCGCGCCCGGGGTGGCGATGACTCCGATGGTGACCCCGCGCTGGACGCAGACCTCGGAGATCCGGTCGATGTGCTCGACCAGGATGCCGGCGATGTGGATGCCGACCAGGTCGGGGTCGACGTCGAACAGCGCGCACAGCGGGAAGCCCCGGCCGGCGAAGCCGGTGTACCCGGCCAGCGCGTGGCCCAGGTTGCCCACCCCGACCAACGCCACCGCGTGCCGGCGGGTCAACCCCAGGGTCTGCTCGATCTGCTGCACCAGCCGCGCGACCTCGTAGCCGACGCCACGGGTACCGTTCGAGCCGATGTAGGACAGGTCCTTGCGCAGCTTCGCCGAGTTCACCCCGGCGGCGGCGGACAGGTCCTCGCTGGAGACCGTCTCGCTCCCGGTGGTGGCCAGCTCGCCCAGCACGCGGAGGTAGACCGCAAGCCGCGCCACGGTGGCTTCCGGAATCGCCCGGTCCAGCTTCACCGCGTCCTCGCGGGCCGGATCCTCGCCGGACGGATCAGCCTGCGGATGCAACGTCACGCTGGCGTCTCCTCGATCCCTACGACTAGTAAGTTGCGCCGACGCGGCGATTGCGGCGCCCGCGGAAAATTGCGTGGCCGCCATGCGTCGTGGCGTGCCGACTACGGTAGCCGCTTGTGAACGCAGGCACAAAGTAGCGATCTTGGTCGGCGCTCGTGTAAGCGATTCTACCCGCCGTGACCTGGGTAAACATCGAATCGATGCTCAGCCAGGTGTGCGCCGCACCTCATGTGGAGCAAGTCACCCCGGGGCGGTGTCCGGGGCCGGACACCGCCCCCGATCGGTACCCGCGAAGCCCACCGTGAAACCGGTCCGGGAACGACAGCGAGGGGCGGCCCGAAGCATCGGGTCCGCCCCTCGCCGGTAGGTCCGCCCCGTCGCCGGTGGCGTCGCCCGGTCGGTCAGGGGTTCTTGGGCTGCATCACCTGATCGATGATGAACAGGGTGGCGTTCGCGGTCGGGATGTTGCCGCACAGCACGTGCGAGGTGACCCCGGTGTTGTCGGTGATCTCCATCGTGTCGCCGGCATCCTTGATCCGCACGCTGCCGCCTTGCAGCGTGGTCACCGTTCCGGCGGCGACCAGTCCCGCGCGGTCGTACCGCTTGGCCACCACGTGGTACTTGAGCACGTCGCCCAGCGTGTTCTGGTCGGCCAGCACCGCGTTGAACCGGTCCGCGCCGAGGTTCTGCTGGAAGTTCTCGAATCCCCGGTCGTAGGGGGCGAAGACGGTGATCTCCTTCTGCTGGTTGAGCGTGTCGATGAGCGCGCCCTTGCGCAGCGCGGTGGTCAGCGTGCGCAGCAGCGGGTTCGCCTCGATCGCGGAGGCCACCGGCACCGAGGCCACCCGCACCGCGGAACCTGGCTGACCGTCCTGGGGCAGCTGGTTGCACGCCGGGCCGAAGACGTCACCGGGCTGGGTGACCCCGCCCGGCGCCGCGCTCACCGAGGTCGGCGCGGCGGCCGGTGCGGTGGATGTCGGGGCCGCAGCGGTCGGAGCCGGGCCACCGCAGGCGGCAACCGCGACGGCGAGCACCGCCACGGCGCCGGCCACACTCGCGGGTCGAAGACGCTGGATCTTCCTCACGTGTCTGTTCCTCCTTGAACATCCGCCTCAGGCCGGACTCGAAGTCACGTCTTCGCAGCCGGGACGCCGTCACTCGAACACGGTCGGTCACCTGCCGAACACGGACCGACGTCGGATGAGGCTAGCGCTGATCGTTCCCGCCCAGCTCCCGGGGCTGCCGTTGCCTAATGCGCATTCAGTTCGATGCTCGGCCAGCCGCTCGCGCCATCGGGCACCGGCGGCGCGGGAACCGCGGTCTGTGTCTCGCCGGTGGTGTCGGTGGCCCGGCACTCCAGGGTGTGGTCACCCGGCGGCACGGTCAGGTCCACCCGCCACATCCGCCAGGTGTCCGCGCTGACCTCGGTGGACAACTGGGCCTCCTGCCACGGGCCGGCATCCACCCGGACCTCCACCTTGGCGATGCCCCGGTGCTGCGCCCAGGCGATGCCCGCGGCCGTCACCCGACCGGCGGCCACCGAATCACCCGACCGGGGCCGATCGATCCGGGACTGCGTCTTGATCGGTGCCAGCTGCGCCCAGCCGCGTTGCAGCCAGTACGCCTGCTTCGCGTCGAAGGTGGTCAGCTCCAGGTCGGCCAGCCACTTGGTGGCCGAGACGTAGCCGTACAACCCGGGCACCACCATGCGCACCGGGTAGCCGTGTTCCAGCGGCAGCGGCGCGGAGTTCATGCCCAGCGCGAGCATCGCGCCTCGGTCCGGCTCCATCACCACATCGGTCGGCGTGCCGGCGGTGAAACCGTCCAGGCTGGTGCTGAACAGCTGGTTCGCTCCGGGGCGCACGCCGGCTTCCACCAGCAGGTCACGCAGCGAGACGCCGATGAAGTTGGCCGTCGAGATCAAGTCCCCGCCGACCTCGTTGGACACGCAGGTCAAGGTGACCGACCGCTCGATCAGCGGGCGGTTGAGCAGGTCCTGGTAGCTGATCGTGAGTTCCCGGTCGACCATGCCGTGCACCTTCATCGACCAGTTCGCCGCCGCCTTGGCGGGCAGCCGCAGGGCGGTGTCGATCCGGTAGAAGTCCCCGTTCGCGGTGAGGAAGGTGGGGGTGCCCTGGGCGGCGAAGTCGGCTCCGGCCGGAATGGGCGCCGCCGGCGAGCTGGGCCGCAACTGGGTGGCCACCGCCGACTGGGACTGGGCCACGTCCACCCCCGCGCCGAGCAGGTAGCCGCCGAGTCCGGCCCCGGCCGCGCCCGCCCCGACCACCGCCGAGGACACCAGCAGCCGTCGCCGGGACAGTTCGGCGGCCGCACCCGGACCCGCGTCGGAATCCGCCTTCGGGGGACCCCCGTCCGGGCGACGCGGGTCGCGGGGACTCGTGTCCGGCGGGCTCGTGTCCGAACGGCTCGTGTCCGAACGGCTGAAGTCCGGTGGCGAGCTCGCGCCGGGTGACGGGGTGGTGTCCGGACGGGCACGCACGGCGGCTGCTCGGTCCACGGCGAGCGCCATGGCCTTCTCGTGCAGCCACCGGAACGTCCACAGTCCGGCGCCCAGCGAGGCGAGCGGAGCGACCACGTCGGGCAGGGTGAACACCGGTGAGCTGACCACCGCGGCCAGCCCCAGCAGGCCCAGCAGGATCACCACCCGCCGACCCGGCCGCGCAGTGCGCCTGGAGGCCAGGCCAGCCAGCACCGCGACCGCCAGCACGACCACGCCCACCCCGAGCAGCAGTCCGAACTTGTCCGCCCGGCCGACCGGCAGGCCGGGCAGCGTCAACGACTTGCCGAACTCGACCAGGGCGGGCGGCGCGATCCGCACCACCGCGTCGGCCACCGCCTGGTACGGCGAGGAGAGCGGGGAGACCACCCCGGCGACCAGGTGCCCCACGCCGAGCGCCGCGCCGAACGCGAGCACCGAACCGACGGCCGCCTCGGCAGCGGGGATCCGGGGTTCGGTCGACGTCTCGGCGCCCGGGGTGACCGCGAGGGTGCTCATGACGCCCAGTCTGTACGTCTGACACCCGAGTCCATGCTCATGACACCGAGTCGTACCAGCTCATCGGCCTGCGCGGGGGTCTGCGCGGCAGCCGTTAGCGATCGGTAAGCCGCCGCTGCAACGCCGCCCGGAACCGGTCCTCCTCAACCGCCCAGTACCCGTGCTCCTTGCCGTCGATCAGGATGACCGGCACCCGGTCGCCGTACTCCGCGCGCAGCTCCGGATCGGCGTCCACATCCTCCGGCCGCCAGCTGACGTCCAGCTCGGCGCAGATCCGCCGGACCGCGTCGATGGCCTTCTCGCACAGCGAGCACTCCCGCCGGGTGAACACGGTGACCTCGGCCGAGCCAGGCGCCGACCCGCTAGTCACGCTTCGCGCTCCCCGCGCAGCGCCAAGCGGGTGATCTTGCCGGTGGCCGAGCGCGGCAACTGGTCGGCGAACTCCACGACCGAGGGGATTTTGAACCGGGCCAGCCGGGTGGCGCAGTGTTCCCGCACCTGCTCCTCGGTCAGCTCGGCGCCCTCGCGCAGCACGATGACCGCCTTGACCGCCTCGCCGGTGCGCGGGTCGGGCACCCCCACCACGGCCGACTCGGCGACCGAGGGGTGCTCGTCCAGCACCCGCTCCACCTCGCGCGGGTAGACGTTGAACCCGCTCACGATGACCAGGTCGTTGGCCCGGTCCACCAGGTGCAGGTCGCCGTCCGCGTCCACGAACCCGACATCGGAGGTGCGGAACCAACCATCCGCGTCCGGGCCACCGGCGCCGTCCGGCCAGTACCCGGAGAACAGGTTCGGGCCGCGCACCGCGACGAACCCGGTGTCCGTCTCCCCGTCGTCGAACTCGTCGTCCTCGTCCGGCTCGACGTCGGCCAACCCGTCGGCGTCCACCAGCCGCAGCTCCACCCCGGCGACGCCAGGGCCGCCGGGCAGCGGTCGGCCGACCGAGCCGGGCTTGGGCCGGCCGCCGACCAGCGTGGTGGTCAACAGCGGGCCGGCCTCGGTGAGCCCGTAGCCCTCGAACACGCTCAGCCCGGTCGTCTCGGCGAACTCGCGCAGCAGGTCAGCGGCCAGTGGAGCGCCGCCGGCGGTGCACAGCCGGACGGTGACCAGCGCCGCGCGCAGCTGTTCCGCCGGCAGCTCGAGCATGGCCCGGTAGCGGGACGGCACCCCGGCCAGCACGGTGATCCGTTCGGCGCGGATCGCCTCGACCACCTCGGCCGGGTCGACCCGGTCCACCAACACCCCGGTCGCGCCGGCCCAGCACACCTGCAGCAGCCCGGCGCCGAGACCGTAGAGGTGGAACATCGGCAGCTGCAGCAGCACCCGGTCGGCCGGGCTGACCGGAACCGGCCGCAGCTGCGCGATCTGCACCCGGTTGGCCAGCAGCGCCCGGTGCGACAGCCGCACGCCGCGCGGGACCCCGGTGGTGCCCGAGGTGTAGCCGAGCACCGCGATGTCTTCGCCACCGCCCACCGAATCGGCCGACTGACCACTCGACGGGATGGACTTCGGGTCGGGCGGCGGGAGCACCGTGGCCGCGCCGGCGGTGTCCGAGGCGGCGGTGTCGTCCGGTTCGGCGACCAGCACCGAGGGCTGACAGTCCGCGACGATCACGCCCAGCTCACGCTCGGTGGTTTGGACGCCGACCGGTACCGCGATGGCACCCGAGCGCAGCGCACCGAACAGCGCGATGCAGAACCGGGCACCGTTGCCGAGCCGGATCAGCACCCGGTCACCCGGTCGAACGCCGGCGCCGACCAGCCGACCGGCCTCGGCGGTCACCGCCGCGTCCAGCTCCGACCAGCTCAGCGCCAGGCCTAAGCCGGGCTCCAGCAGCGCCGGATGATCCGGCCCGCGCTGGGCGGCGGTCGCCACCAGGTCGGCCACATTTCCGGCGAGAACGCTCTCGCCGGCGCCACCGCCGGTGCCCGCACCGGCGCCGGTCCCGTTCGACTGACTGGCCACGCCGCAGTCTGTCACGCCGGGCCGGCTCCGGCCGCGCGGGCGTACCGCTCGCCGGCGCGCGGACCGCCCGGCCGCGGCCCCTCGCCACCGTCCGCCAAACGGGTAACCCCGCCCGTCTCGCTGACCACGCCGGCCACTCAACTTGCGAAGCCGCCGCTGATCGGCGGAACCTCGCTAGAGCGATCAGCCGTGGTGATCCCGTTCACCGGCGGTAACCACCCGTTCGTCGGGCCGCGACACGCCCACCAACCGCCGAACGACACAAATGCCGCGCCGACCGCGTGTTAGGGGCCGTTCACCGGCTGCATTCGCGGAACGCGGGGCTGCGTTCAAGGCGCTGACACGTTCGGCCCTATGCTCCCCACCACGGCCGGCTGGGCAGGCTTGAGCGCCAGCCACCCTGGCACCGTCGATCCCGAGGGAGCGCCACATGCTGAACGTCACCGGCACACCGCCGGTCCCGTCTCGGGTCTTGGTTCTCTCGACCCGGGTCGCCCCGACCAGCCCACCCCAGGAATCGTGACCCGGCCGTTCCGACCAACGAGGCTTCTGCGGTCCGAGCAACGCTCGGATGCGGAAGTCGGTGGTCAGCTCGCCTCGTCCCGGGTGGACCCCGCCACCCAGCGCATGGACCAACGCGCAAATCACCCGGGTCAACCGGCCGGTCGTCGGCCTGGTTACCCGGTCCCGGTGCTACCTCGGCCCCGCCCCGACGAGGGTCCCGCGCCGCAGGTCCCGGAAAACGCCGCGCCGCCGCCCGCCGGGCCGGCCCGCACCCGATCAGTACCGCGCCCCGAGGGGCCGAGGGTGACTGAGCCACGCGCCGCGCAGCGCTCACACAGCACCGCAACTCCGCCACCTACCCCCGAGGTGCCGGAGCACCAGGAGGAGCTGGCCACCCCCGCCGCCCCCAGCAGCGAGGGTCCGACCGCCGACGGCAACGGGCTGGCCGGTTGGGACCTGGTCCGGGCCACCCAGGCCGGCGACCAGGAGGCCTTCGGCCAGCTCTACGACCGGTACCACGAAATGGTGTTCCGGTACGTGCTCTTCCGGGTGGGCGACCGCCAGCTCGCCGAGGACCTGACCGCCGAGACCTTCCTGCGCGCGCTGCGCCGCATCGCCTCGGTGAGCTACCAGGGTCGGGACATCGGCGCCTGGTTCGTCACCATCGCGCGCAACCTGGTGCTCGACCACGTGAAGTCCAGTCGGTACCGGCTCGAGCAGACGACGTCGGAAATCGCCGACCTGTCGCCGAGCACCACCGGGCCCGAGCAGCAGGTGCTGGACGGCGCGACCCACGAGGAGCTGCTGCGCTGCGTGGCCAAGCTGAACTCCGACCAGAAGGAATGCATCGCGCTGCGCTTCCTGCAGGGGTTGTCGGTCGCCGAGACCGCGCGACTGATGGGACGCAACGAGGGCGCGGTCAAGGCGCTGCAGCACCGGGCAGTGCGACGACTCGCCCAGCTACTCCCGGAAGGCCTACGATGACCGGGGGTTCCCAGGGGCAGCGATCCACGCCCGTGATCACGTCCTGCAGGGATTCAAACCCCTCATCACCCGAACTGATGAACGTCGTCACCCCCGTAACCCTCCGTCCGCTGACTCGTTGTGTAAGTCAGGGTCGGGGAAGCACGGTGACGCAGTGAGGACGGGAGACATGTTCTCGGGAGGCCAGGACAGCGAGCGGTTCGCCGCCGCGGTGGATTTCGGCGCAGACGCCGTGCCACCGGGTGACGAGCAGTTGCGCCGCGAGCTCGATGTGGTCGCGCTGCTCCGAGAGAGCCGGGCGACGGCGTCGCCGGACGCCGATGCCTCCGCTCGAATGCGCGCCAGGGTGATGGCAGCGGCCGCCACCATGTTGCCGGCCCCGAACGAGACCAGCACCGGAAACTCCGCCGCCACCACGGTGACCGGCATGGCGACCGAGCGGCCGTCCTTCGAGGACGCCCCCACCATGGTGGACACGCCGATCATCGAGGCGATCGAGGACGAGGAGCCGGCCGAGGCCGAGCGCTCGAACGTGGTCGCCATCGGCCAGGCACGCGGCCGGCACCGCTTCCCGACCAGCAAGGCACCCAGCCCGCAGCGGCGTGGCCTGCTCGGGATCAGCGCGGCCGCCGCCCTGATGGTGCTCGCGGTCACCGGCGGTGGCGCGATGTTCAGTCAGGACGCACTGCCGGGTGACAGCCTGTACGGGGTCAAGCAGACCACCGAGTCGGCGCTGGTCGGGCTCACCCCCGGCCAGGGCAACAAGGCGCAGCGTCAGCTGGACTACGCGGCCACCCGGATCGATGAGGTCCAGCAGCTGAACACCGAGCAGGTCCCGGCCAACAACCGGGGCGCGGACATCAGCCAGGCGCTGTCCGGCTTCAACGAGCAGACCGCCGCCGGATCCCGGCTGGCGCTGGCCTCCGGCTCGGGGAACAGCGCCGAGTTGGGCGCGTTGGCGAACTGGGCGGAAACCCAGTCGCAGAAGCTGTCCGCGCTGCGCTCGAGCATGCCGGCCAGCGCGCAGCCCGACGCGGACTACTCGTTGCGGATGCTGGAAGACCTGCGCACCAGGGCCCAGTCGCTGAGCAACCGGCAGGGCTGCGACAAGGTCACCTCCGGCGAGTCGGACCAGCTGGGTCCGCTGCCGGCCAGGGGCCTGTGCGACAGCAAGGAGTCCACCACCGGGCCGAACACCACGGTGGTACTGCCGCCCAGCGGTCCGAGCAGCTCGGACCGCTCCGGCGAGCGGTCCTCCGACTCGAGCAGGTCCTCAACCGACTCCTCGGACGAGTCCGACGGTTCGACGAAGAACAACAAGTCGAAGCAGGACGGCGAGACCGGGCTGCCCGGCCTGTCCGATCTGACCGGTGGTTCGGATTCCGGGGTGGGCAAGCTGCCCAGCAAGGAAACCACCAAGGGCACCGGGCTGCCGAGCACCACCGAGTCGACCCCCAAGCCGGGGTTGAACCTGCCGTTGCTGCTGCCGATCTTGCTCCAGCCGCTCAGCCATCCCGCGACCGGGCCGAAGACGTCCGGCTGACACCACACCCCGAACCGCGACCGCGCCGCCGCGACCCCAGTAGTCTGGGTGGGTAAGGATGCACCCCGCTGATCGGAGGCGTTGGGTGGCTGTACCACCTGATTCTGGACCGGCGACGCATGCCGCCGAGCAGCCCGTCGCGACCTCGGCCGAGATCGCCGGCGAGGCCTCGGCCGCCGCCGCGGTGGCCAACCTTGACCCAGAGCTCGCGGTCAGGGACACCACCGGTGCGGTGGTTCCGCTCGATCTCACCGCCGCCGCGTTTTTCGACGTGGACAACACGATGATGATGGGCGCGTCCATCTTCCATTTCGCCCGAGGGCTGGCCGCCCGCAAGTTCTTCGACACCTCGGATCTGGCCGGGTTCGCCTGGCAACAGCTGAAGTTCCGGATCGGCGGCCGGGAGAACCCGCAAACCGTGACGAACAGCCGGGAGAGTGCGCTGTCCTTCGTGGCCGGCCGCTCGGTGTCCGAGGTGGTGTCGCTCGGTGAGGAGATCTACGACGAGCTGATGGCCGATCGGATCTGGCCGGGCACCCGGGCGCTGGCGAACATGCACCTGGACGCCGGCCAGCGGGTCTGGCTGGTCACCGCCACCCCGGTGGAGCTGGCGCTGATCATCGCCCGCCGGCTGGGGCTGACCGGGGCACTGGGCACGGTGGCCGAGAGCGAGGACGGCAAGTACACCGGTCGGCTGGTCGGCGAGGTGCTGCACGGCCCGGCGAAGGCGCACGCGGTGCGCTCGCTGGCCGCCCGGGAAGGCCTCAACCTGCGCCGCTGCTCTGCCTACTCGGACTCGGTGAACGACGTGCCGATGCTGTCCGCGGTGGGCACGGCGGTCGCGGTGAACCCGGACTCCGAGCTCCGCGACATCGCGCGGGCGCGGAGCTGGGAGATCCGCGACTTCCGCACCGGCCGCAAGGCGGCCAAGATCGGTGTGCCCTCGGTGCTCGGCGCCGGCGCGGTGGCCGGAGCGCCTAACCCCCAAAACCTGTGAGTGGTATTGGTCGCTATAGCGACCAATACCACTCACAGGGTCTGAGCTGGGAAAACTCCGCCGCGTGGTCAGCCGGTGAAGGCGTTGCGGCGCTGGCTGAGCAGCCGGTACAGGGTCTGCTGGATGGTCTCCCGGACCTGGTCGGTGATGTTGAAGACCAGCATCGGGTCGTCCGCGTCGCTCGGGGTGTACCGGTCGGTGCGAATCGGCTCGCCGAACTCGATGTACCACTTGGACGGCAGCGGCACCGCGCCCAGCGGGCCAAGCAGCGGGAACGTCGGGGTGATCGGGAAGTAGGGCAGCCCGAACAGCCGCGCCAGCGGCTTGAGGTCACCGATCAGCGGATAGATCTCCTCGGCTCCGACGATCGAGCAGGGGATGATCGGTACCCCGCAGCGCATCGCCGCCGATACGAAGCCGCCCCGGCCGAACCGCTGCAGCTTGTACCGGTCCTTGAACGGCTTGCCGACGCCCTTGTAACCCTCCGGCCACACCCCGACCAGCTCGTTGGAGTTGAGCAGGCGCTCGGCGTCCGGGTTGCAGGCCAGGGTGTGCCCGGCCTTGCGGGAGATCGAACCCAGCATCGGCGTGCGGAACAACAGGTCAGCGCCCAGCATCCGCAGATGCCGGCCGGACGGGTGGTGGTCGCGCAGCGCGACCGTGGTCATCATCGCGTCGATCGGCAACGTGCCGGAGTGGTTGGCCACCAGCAGCGCGCCCCCGGTGGCCGGCACGTTCGACATGCCGATGGTCTCGACCCGGAACCAGCGCTCGTAGAGCGGGCGCAACACCGGCATCACGATGTGGTCGGCGAACTCGCGGTCGAAGCCGAACTCGTCGATGTGGTAGTCCCCGGAAATCCGCCGGCGCAGGAAGCCGAGCAGGTCGGACAGCCGTTCCTCCAGCTCAGACCCGGTGCTGCCGGCCGGCGCCGGCTCCGGCCGCTGGTCGGCCACCGCCGGGCGGCGTACCACCCGGACCGGGGCCAGCTGTTCGTCGGTGGTCGGCTCCTGGAGCGCGTCCGGCAGCGGTATCGACTTCGATGGCGGCGTCACGCCCGGACGTGCTCCGGGGCGGACCGGCTCGCGTAGGACTCCATTGCGGCCCGCCTGGGCCCGGGCGGCCTGAGCGCGCGACTGGGCGCGGGAGACCTGGACGCGGGGCGACTGCTTGCGCGACGACCGCGTGCGGGTTGGATCGGTATGGGATGCCTCGGCGTGTAATGGGATCACTCGTGCCTCGGTCACGGGGTTCTCCCTCAAAGTAGGGCTCGCGCGGTGGCCATCACGCCCTGCTCCACCGCGCGGACCTGCGCGGGAGAGATCACTGGGCGAAGGTTGTGGCCGTGCACGAAGTCGTCGAAGGCCTGCATGGTGGTCCACCTCGGCGTGAACCCGAAGGTGTCACGCAACAGGTCGGTGTCCACCACCCGGCCGAAGTTCAAGAAACGCATCTGCTCGGGCGTCATGTCGACCAGTCGGGCGCCGCGGATGAAGCGGCTGACCGGGCCGACCACCAGGCTCGGCAGGGATACCTGCACCCGCCCGGCTCGTCGGATCGCCTGAGAGAGCAGCAGTACGCCGGGGGCACCGACATTGAACACCCCGGGCAGATCCTGCCTGGCCGCCTGCTCCAGCACGGCCAGCGCATCCTCGGAGTGCAGCAGCTGCATCCGAGCGTCGTAGCCCAACACCGTAGGCACGACCGGCAGGGCGAAGTACCTCGTCAGCGAGGTGTCGACACGCGGGCCGATGAAGTTGGCGAACCGCAGCACGGTCACCGAGACATCTGGGCGGCGGCGCCCGAAACCCCGGACATAACCCTCGATCTCGAACGCATCCTTCGCCCAGCCACCGGACGGCAACGCCTTCGGCGCCATTGCCTCGGTGAAGATGGCCGGGTCCCTCGGGCTGGAGCCGTACACCGCGGTGGTCGACTTGACCACCAGCCGACGCACCCTCGGCGAGCGTTGGCACGCCGCGAGCAGCTGCATCGTCCCGATCACGTTCATTTCTTTCATCGCGACCCGGCCGCCGGATGCCGCCGGGCTGGATGACAACGAGGCGTGCACAACGGTGTCCACCTCGGCCGACGTGATCACCTTGGCGATCAGCGGGTTGCGAATGTCGGCCCGCACGAACTCGGCCCGGCCCATGCCGCGAAGCAGGTCCCTGGGCGGCGGAACGGTGTCCACCCCCAGTACCCGGTCAATGCTCGGGTCAGCCGCCAAGCGGGCAGCCAGGTGAGCACCGATGAACCGGCTCACGCCGGTCACCAGGATTACTGAAGGACCCACCAAGATCTCCTGAACCGTCGCCCGCCTGAACCGCGACGCCCGATGCTAGTACTCGGGCCGGCGGCCGAGGCAAGGCAAGCGGCCGAATTCACGCACCTATTACGTGCGGCTACCCCGAGGAGACCCGTAGGTTACCTGTCGGATGGCGGCCGCCGCCGCGCGCGCCAGCACGCCCGGCGACCCACTCCGGCCGGGCCCGAGATTTGCCCTCTGAGGCCGGTATCCGCTGGTCTGAGCTATCGGCCCCGGCTCACTTGCCGAGCTTGCGCCGCTGCACGCGAGTCTTGCGCAGGAGCTTGCGGTGCTTCTTCTTCGACATACGCTTGCGACGCTTCTTGATGACCGAGCCCACGCGGCGGCACCCCTTCTGTTTGCTGGCTTGTTGATGCCGCTCCATGCGACCGACGACCATGGAGACGCTCCACGGTGACGGCGCCGGCGGGCACTAAAGGACGAGTCTACCTGGCCGGATTCCCCGCCCGTGCACCCCTCACCCGGGCGACCGGCTTCGGCGCCGGGTGTCCGGGGTGTTTCCGGTAACCGGCCGTCAGCCAGCGTCGTGGTAGGCGTTGCGCAGGTAGTCCTGCACAGCCTCCCTCGGCACCCGGAAGGACCGCCCTACCCGGGCCGCCGGGAGCTCGCCGGAATGCACCAGCCGGTACACGGTCATCTTGGACACCCGCATCATCGCGGCCACCTCGGCCACGGTCAGAAATTGGACCTGCCCGAGATCCGGACGGTTCGTCTGCTCTGCCGCCATGAAGCCCCTCGCCTCAACCGTGTGGCTCGATCGCTACACACCCACGATCGGGTCAATTGTCTGCGCATGAGACTAGCGTGGCTGCGGTTACTCAAGCGAATATTATAACAATCCTATCGGGTGTAGAGTACCCGAATGGACTAGCGTGATTCGGATGATGATTACAGTGTGTTAATTTTTCCTAGCTCTATCGACCGATTGCGCGCCGCTTCGAGCGCCGCCGTGATCGCCGCGCGGGTGCGATGCAGATCCAGCTCGCGCAGCGCCATCGCGGTCGTCCCCGCCGGGGAGGTGACCGCCTCGCGCAGGACCGCCGGGTGCTCCTGGGTATCCCGCAGCATGTGCGCCGCGCCCACCGCCGACTGCACGATCAACTCGGTGGCCAGCTGCCGGTTCATGCCCAGCAGGACCCCCGCCTCAATCATCGCCTCGACGAGGTAGAAGAAGTAGGCCGGCCCGGACCCGGAAAGCGCCGTGACGTTGTCCTGCTGCGACTCGGGTACCCGCACCACCCGGCCCACCGCGCTCAGCATCCCGGTGACCGCAACCAGCTGTTCCTCGGTGGCGTAGCGGCCCGGCGAGATGGCACTCATCGCCTCGCCGATCAACATCGGGGTGTTCGGCATCACCCGGACCACCGCGGTGTGCTCCGGCAGCCGCTGCTCGAACAGCGCGGTGGGCAACCCCGCGCAGATCGACACCACCAGGGTCCCGGGACGGATCGCGGACTTCAGCTCCGCCAGCAGCGGCTCGATGTCCTGTGGCTTCACCGCGACCACCAGCACGTCGGCCACCTCGGCGGCGCCGGCCACGTCCACCCAGCGGACCCCGTGGCGCTCGGTCACCTCCCGAGCCCGGTCCAGATGGCGCTCGGTGAAGCACAGCTGATCGCTCGGGTGCCCCGACTTGACCAGCCCGGCCAGCAACGCCTCGCCCATCTTGCCTGCGCCCAGCACCGCAATGGTCTTCATGACCGGTCACGCTAGTCCGAACACCCGGCCGGCCCCAGCTGAAGGTAGGCCCGAGCCGCCGCTCAGCCCTTCGGCGTGAGGGCGAGCTGGCGGGCCTGGCAGATCAGCCGGCCCTCGCTGTCGATGATCGTGTAGTCCTCGTCGAACCAGTCGCCGCGCAGCACCCGGGAGGTCGCCTCCATGCGCAGCCAGCCGGGCGCGGGACGACCTCGCACCAACGCGGTGAGCTGAACGGTGGGCGTCCAGCCGGGTCGGCCCAGGTTGAACATCAGTGGCGGCAGGATGTCGCCGGCGAGCAGCGCGAACAGCACGTCGGGCTGCTCACCGATCGGCCGTACCCAGCCGCGCAGCACCAGGTCGCCGATCTCCCCACGCAGAAAGCTGGCGGTCTCCGGGTCCAGCACCACGTCGCAGGCACGGGCCAGGGGCGCCACCCGGTCCGGGGCCGCTGAGGTCAGCGTGGCACCGGGCGGCGGCTCAGGAGACAGCTGAGGCAGGTTCGACCAGGTTTCCGGCCCGTCCGGTAGCCGGCCGGTGGTGACCGTCCCGGTGAGCGCTGGGCGGCCGTCCTGACGCAGCGCCACACGCACCACCGACGCGGTGCGGCCCACCTTCACCACCTCGGTGGCCAGCTCCACCTCCCCCAGGGCGGGGGCGCGCAGGAACTCCGCGCTGACCACGACCGGCTCGGCCGGCTCCGCGCTGACCCCGGAGGCGCCGGTGTGCGCGTCCAGCCCGGCCAGCCCGGCCTTGGTGAGCAGCGCCAGCAGCAGGCCGCCGTGCACCCGGTGGCCGCCGACCGTCCACGCCTTGGACAGCTCGGCCCGGTACCCGCCGGAGCCTGCCGGGGTGAGCGCCAGCGCCGAGGAGAACGGAGCGGCCGCCGGGGCCGCAACGGTGCTGGCCGGGGCTTGAGAGTTCATGTAGTAGCTCTATCACCTCGCCCGGACAGGGCGGGGGTCAGCGGGCCCGATCTGTGCCCGGCATCACTGCCGCCTCCGGGCGCGCCGCCGGCGCCTGGGCGGGCACCCTGGCGCGCCGCCCGGGACGGCTCGGGCGGCCTGTCCCGTCCCGGCGCACCGCGCGCGCCGAGGGCACCGCCGGCACCACCGGCTGCGAGGGCTGCAGGCTCAGCCTGGCGAACAGCAGCGACTCGGCCAGCAACGCGGCCCGATCGTGCCTGGTCCGGGCGCGGCGGGTGCTCACCTCGAGCACCACCACACCGGTGAAGAAGTTGTTGACCAGTCGCTCGCACACCTCGGCGCAGGGCTGGCTGCCGCGCCCGGGGACCAGGTGCTCGTCCCGGGTGGCGCCGCTGCCGTCGGTGAGGTGGATGTGCGCCAGCCCATCGCCCATCCGGTCCATCATGGCCAGCGCGTCCACCCCCGCCGCCGCGGTGTGCGACAGGTCCAGCGTGTAGTACCGGTGGCCGACGTCGGTCGGGTCCTCACTGGGTGCGTAGGGCACCGCGCGCAGCCCCGCCCGCCGCACCGGGAACATGTTCTCCACGGCCAGCGCCACCCCGTACTGCTGGGCCACCTCCTCCACCGTGTCGGCGAAGGCCAGCGAGTAGCCCCGCTGCCAGCGGAACGGCGGGTGCACCACCACCGTGCCGGCGCCCAGGTAGTTCGCGGCGGCCCCGCTGCGGCGCAGCCGCTCCAGCGGATCGGTGCCCCAGACCCGCTGGGTGACCGCCAGGCACGGCGCGTGCACCGCCAGCACCGGGACCCGGTACCGGGCGGAGAGCCGCTCGATCGCCTGGATGTCCTGGGATACCGGATCGGTCCACACCATCAGCTCGACGCCGTCGTAACCGAGCTCCGCGGCCAGCAGGAAGCCGACCTCGGTCGACTCCGGATAGACCGACGCGGTGGACAGCGCGACCAGCGGGGCGGGTGGTTGCACAGGCGCTACCTCAATGAAGGGCGAGCAGGAGTACCGCGGGCGAGATCGTGACTATCAGGCCGACCAGAACCGCGAGCATAGTCGTCTGCAGGTCGTCACTTCCACGGATTGTGCGCACCACCAACACCAGGCCCGCGGTAGCCACCACGGCGGCGGCCAGTGCGACCACCGGAAGGTTCAGCCACAGGTAGCGGAATCCGACCCAGAGCAACGCGCCGCCGACCGCGCCGCCGATGCCCTGCGCGATGAGGATGGCCCAGGCCTTCCAGCCGGACTCCACCTCGTCCAACTCCGGCTCGTCGGCGCCGAGACCGGCGGGCACGTCCACCATCGGCACGGCGGCCGCCGCGGCCGCCCTCGCCCGGCCTTTGCCGCGACCACGCGGCGCGGCTTCCACCTCGTCGTCACCGTCGTCGAACAGATCGGCCGGCGCGGAGATCGCGGTGCTCGGCCCGCTGTCGTCGACAACCTTGCCGGCGCCGGTACGGGTGGCGCCGCCACGGGTGGCGCCGGTACGGGTGGCGCCAACGGCGCCGGGGCTGATCGCTCCGGTACCGGTGGCCGCGCCGGGGCTGACGGCTCCGGTACCGGTGAGTGATTCGGCCGCCGGGCGGATGGCGGGCTGTGGCAACGGATCGGTGATCGGGCCGGTGCTCGGCCCGCCACGCCGGTTCGCGTACCGAGGCAGCTGCTCGGTGGTTATCTCCGGCGGCTTGGTCAGCCCCGGCTCAGCCGGGTACGCATCCGGCGGGTAGGAGTCCAGCGCGTACGAGTCCGCCGCGGCGCCGCCGTTGGGGGCGCCCAGCGGGTAGCCGCCGGCGCCGCCGAACGTGCCGGCCGGGGGCAGCGGCTCCGCGCCGGGGCGCGCCCAGTCGGTGGCCCCTGGCCGGGCCCACTCCGAGCTACCTGGCAGGTCGCGCGAGGAGGCGCTGTTGCGGGTGTCGTCGGCCGCCGCGGCGCCCGGCGAGTACCCGGAGAGCCCGGTCGAGCTGTAGCCACTCCACGCCGAGTCCGCCGGCGCATCGGCGCCCGACGGTCCGCTGGGCGAGCCGTTGGTCGGCGGCTCGTGCGCCACGGCGGAGAACGAGGACCAGGTCTGCTCGGCGGCGGCCTTCTCCGCGCTGGTCGGCTCCTCCGGCCTGGACGCGCCCGCCGGCGACTCCGGCTCCACCTGGCCGCCACGCCGACGCCGTCGACCACCGCCGCCGCCTTCGCCGCCGTACTGCTCAAGCAGTTCGGCGACGGTCCGCTGACGCCCCGAATCGGAGCTGTGGTCCGCTGTCATCCCGTATACCGTGCCTCCTGTGGCGCGACCAGTCCAGTCGCGGTCGTGCCCTGCGACGAAAGGTCACTTCGGGTCGCCCCGTCAAGCCAGTCCAGGCGTCGCAGGATAACGCCCTCGCGCAAAGCCCACGGACAGATCTCCAGTTGATGGATCCCGAGGGCCCGCATAGTCGCTTCGGCGACCACCGCGCCGGCCACCAACTGGTGTGCCCGGCTGGGGCTGACCCCCTCCAGTTCGGCCAGGTCGGCGGCGGACATCCGGCTGATGAACGCGCCCACCTGGCGCAGCCCGGCGTCGGTGAGCACCCGGCGCGCCCTCGGCCCGGCGCTGGACGGGGCGGCACCGGTGAGCCGGGCCAGCGAGCGGAACGTCTTCGACGTGCCGACCGCCCGATCCGGGGGGCCCTCCTCCGCCAGCCTGGCCGCCACCGGGGCCAGCTCCGCCTCCACGTGGGCGCGAAGCGCATCGATCTCCCGGCGGGGCGGCGGGTCGGAGCTGAACCACTCCCGGGTCAGCCGCCCGGCACCGAGCGGCAGCGACTCGGCCACCGCCGGCAGCTCATCCAGGCCGGCGGCCAGCTCCAGGGAACCACCGCCGATGTCCAGCACCAGCAGCTGCCCAGCTGACCAGCCGAACCACCGGCGGACCGCCAGGAACGTGTACCGGGCCTCGTCCTCTCCGGGCAGCACCTGCAGGGCGAGCCCGGTCTCGGCGTGCACCCGGGACAGCACCGCGGCGGAGTTGGGCGCCTCGCGCAAGGCCGAGGTGGCGAACGCCAGCACGTCCCGACAGCCGGCCGCCTTCGCCGAGCTGCGCGCCGTGCGCACCGCCCGGACCAGCGCGTCCGCCCCGGCCCGGCTCAGCCGACCGGAGGAATCCAGCGACTCCGCCAGCCGCAGCGCGGTCTTCTCCGAGGCCATCGGCGTGGGGTGGCCGCCTCGGTGCGCGTCCACGATGAGCAGATGCACGGTATTGGAACCGACGTCGAGCACTCCGAGGCGCACGGTGATCTACCGTACCCCGGGCGCCGGAGCGCCGGCGGTGGGTAAGCCGGACACCCTCAGGTCTCGAACTTGTAGCCGAGGCCACGCACGGTAACCAGGTGCCTGGGCGCCGACGGATCGGATTCGATCTTCGAGCGGAGCCGCTTGACGTGCACGTCGAGCGTCTTGGTGTCGCCGACGTAGTCCGCGCCCCACACCCGGTCGATCAGCTGGCCTCGGGTGAGCACCCGCCCGACGTTGCGCAGCAGGTACTCGAGCAGGTCGAACTCCTTCAGCGGCAGCGGCACCTCGCCGCCGGCCACGGTGACCACGTGCCGCTCCACGTCCATCCGCACCGGGCCGGCCTCCAGCACCGGCGGGGACATGTCCTCCGACTCACCGCCCCGACGCAGCACGGCGCGCACCCTGGCGATGAGCTCCCGGGCCGAGTACGGCTTGGTGACGTAGTCGTCCGCGCCCAGCTCCAGGCCGACCACCTTGTCGATCTCGCTGTCCCGCGCGGTGACCATGATCACCGGGACGGCGGAGCGCTGGCGCAGCGCCTTGCACACATCCGTGCCGCTCATGCCCGGCAGCATCAGGTCGAGCAGCACGATGTCGGCACCGTTGCGGTCGAACTCCTCGAGCGCGTCCTGGCCGGTGCCGGCCACGGCGGCGGTAAAGCCTTCCTTGCGGAGCAGGAAGGCCAACGGGTCGGCGAAGGACTCCTCGTCCTCGACAATCAGCACCCTGGTCACAGCACTCCTCCTGGTTCGGTGATGCGTTCGGGGACGCGGCCGGCAGCCAGATCCGACGCCAGGTGCCGCGCGGCACCGGATCCGGAGTGGACGCCGTTGTTTCCACCGATGGGAACTCCGTGGGGGGCGCCACCGCCATGCGCGGCGGTCGCCCCGGAGCCGGGCACCTTGTCCACGCCGTGCGCGGGGAGCCGCAGCGTGAACGTGGAGCCGGTGCCCGGATGGCTCCACAGCTTGACCTCGCCGCCGTGGTTGGCGGCCACGTGCTTCACGATGGCCAGCCCCAGCCCGGTGCCGCCGGTCGCCCGGGAGCGCGCCGGATCCACCCGGAAGAACCGCTCGAACACCCGCTGCTGGTGCTCCGGCGCGATGCCGATGCCCCGGTCGGTGACGGCGACCTCCACCACGTCGTCCACCCGACGCCGGCTGACCGACACGGCGGTGTTCGGCGGGGAGTAGGCGATGGCGTTGTCCAGCAGGTTGGACAACGCGGTGACCAGCAAGGTCCGGTCACCGTCGACCACCAGGCCGCTGGCCTCGTCGACGGTGATGCCGATGCCGGTGGACTCGGCCACCAGCCGGCACCTGGCCAGCGCCTCGGTGATCACCTCGTCCATCTCGACCTGGGCCAGCTCGGGCAGCCGCTCCGCGCCGGTCAGCCGGGACAGTGCGATCAGCTCGGTGACCAGTGCGCCAAGTCTGGTGGCCTCGTTGAGGATCTTGGTGCTGAACCGGCGGACCTCGTCGGGGTCGTCGGCGGCGTCCAGCACCGCTTCGGCGAGCAGCCCCACCGCGCCGACCGGGGTCTTGAGCTCGTGGCTGACGTTGGCCACGAAGTCCCGCCGGGTGGCCTCCAGGCGAACCATGTCCGAGGTGTCCTCGGCGTCCACCACGGCGAACCCGTCACCCAGCGGTCGGACGTGGCCGAGCACCGCTTCAGGCTGGCGGCCCCGGTGCTCCAGCGGCG
>Ga0193743_1000535_pt1 | contig 29781 bp, 28 predicted proteins | sample L2c2metaG_FD_143038 | JGI IMG/M metagenome (GOLD analysis project Ga0193743, IMG submission 143038) | Soil microbial communities from a riparian zone of the East river system, Colorado, United States - L2c2 | ecosystem: Environmental > Terrestrial > Soil > Riparian zone | place: USA: East River...
GCTGGCGGGCGGCGGGCGGCGGGGTGCTGGGCGGGGGGGCCTGGTCTGGGTGCGCGGGGGGTGGTTAGAGGCGGTGTTGGAGGGCGTCGGCGGCGGCTAGGAGGTTGGCTGCCCAGCGGGCTCCGGGGCGTCGGCCTATGCGGTCTACTGGGCCGGAGACTGAGACGGCGGCGACTACTTGGCCGGTGGAGTTGCGGACGGGGGCGGAGACGCTGGCAACTCCGGATTCTCGTTCGGCCACGCTTTGCGCCCAGCCGCGTCGGCGCACCTCCATCAGGGTGCGCTCGGAGAACGTGGCGTCGGCCAGGACGGCTCGCTGGGTGGACGGGTCGGCCCAGGCGGTGAGCACCTTCGCTCCTGATCCCGCGCCCATGGACAGCCTGGTGCCGACCGGCACGGTGTCGCGCAGTCCGCTGACCGGCTCTGAGGCTGCCACGCAGATGCGCTGCATGCCGTCCCGTCGATACAACTGCACGCTCTCACCGGTCAGGTCGCGTAGCCGGGGCAGTACCGCGGCGGCCGCCTCCAGCAGCGGGTCGCCGGAGCGGGAGGCGAGCTCGGTCAGTGTGGGGCCGGGCCGCCACCGGCCGTCCGCGCCCCGGTGCAGCAGACCGTGCACCTCCAGGCCAACCGCGAGCCGATGAGCGGTGGCCCTGGGCAGGCCGGTGCGCTGGCACAGTTCGGAAAGCCCGCAGGGCTCAGCTGCGGCCGCCCAGAGCACCCCGACGGCCTTGTCCAGCACCCCAATCCCGCTATGCTGTCTCACGAACCGATACTAACTTCCCGATATGTGGGAAGTCTAGATCGACGGTCACACGGAGGAAGCGATGGGAAGGACGCTCGCGGAGAAGGTATGGGACGCCCACCTGGTACGCCCGGGGCAGGGCGCGGAGCCGGACCTGCTCTACATCGACCTGCACCTGGTGCACGAGGTCACCAGTCCGCAGGCGTTTGACGGGCTGCGGCTCGCCGGGCGCCCGGTGCGCCGACCGGATCTCACGATCGCCACCGAGGACCACAACGTGCCCACGAAGGACGTCGACCTACCGATCGCGGACCCGGTATCCCGGATCCAGGTGGAGACGCTGCGACGCAACTGCGCGGAGTTCGGCGTCCCGCTGTATCCGATGAACCACGCCGAGCAGGGCATCGTGCATGTGGTCGGCCCGCAGCTCGGGCTCACCCAGCCGGGGATGACGGTGGTCTGCGGCGACAGCCACACCTCCACGCACGGCGCGTTCGGTTCGATGGCCTTCGGTATCGGTACCTCCGAGGTCGAGCACGTGCTGGCCACCCAGACGCTGCCGCTCAAGCGGTTCAAGACCATGGCGATCAACATCAACAGCGCGGATGGCACGCTGCGGCCCGGGGTGACCAGCAAGGACGTCGTACTGGCGGTGATCGCCAAGATCGGTACCGGCGGCGGCCAGGGCTACGTGCTCGAGTACCGGGGCAACGTCATCGAGAACCTCTCCATGGAGGCCCGGATGACGATCTGCAACATGTCCATCGAGGCGGGCGCCCGGGCCGGCATGATCGCCCCGGACGCGACCACCTATGAGTACCTGAACGGTCGCGACCATGCCCCGAAGGGCGCGGAATGGGACGAGGCGGTGGCCGACTGGGAGCAGCTGCGCACCGACGACGACGCCACCTTCGACGAGCAGGTGACCATCGACGCCGACACGCTCACCCCCTTCGTCACCTGGGGAACCAACCCGGGGCAGGGTCTGCCGCTGAGCGAGCGGGTGCCCGACCCGCAACAGATCGCCGACGAGAACGAGCGAATCGCCGCCGAGAGGGCGCTGGCGTACATGGGTCTGGAGGCGGGCACTCCGCTGCGCGAGGTCCCGGTGGACACCGTGTTCGTCGGGTCCTGCACCAACGGCCGGATCGAGGACCTGCGGGCCGCCGCCGAGGTGATCAAGGGGCGCAAGGTCGCGGACGGGGTGCGCATGCTCGTGGTGCCCGGGTCGATGCGGGTGCGCTTCCAGGCTGAGAAGGAGGGCCTCAGCGACGTGTTCACCGCCGCCGGCGCGGAGTGGCGCTCGGCCGGCTGCTCCATGTGCCTGGGCATGAACCCGGACCAGCTGGCTCCCGGCGAGCGCAGCGCGTCCACCTCGAACCGCAACTTCGAAGGCCGCCAGGGCAAGGGGGGCCGCACCCACCTGGTGTCCCCGCTGGTCGCGGCGGCCACCGCCGTGCGCGGCACCCTGTCCTCACCCGAAGACCTGGACTGACGAAGGAGGGCCCAGTCATGGAGCCATTTACCAGGCACACCGGCATCGGTGTGCCCCTGCGGCGGTCCAATGTGGACACCGATCAGATCATTCCGGCGGTCTACCTGAAGCGGGTCACCCGCACCGGGTTCGAAGACGGGTTGTTCTCCGCATGGCGGCAGGACGAGCACTTCATCCTGAACGTCGAGCCGTTCTCCCGGGGAAGTGTGCTGGTCGCCGGGCCGGACTTCGGTACCGGATCGTCCAGGGAACACGCCGTCTGGGCGCTGATGGACTACGGGTTCCGGGTGGTCATCTCCGCCCGGTTCGCCGACATCTTCCGCGGCAACTCCGGCAAGGGCGGGCTGCTCACCGCCCAGTGTGCCCAGGACGATGTCGAGCTGCTGTGGAAGCTGCTGGAGAACGAACCGGGCACCGAGGTCACCGTCGACCTCGCCGAGAAAGTCGTCAGCGCCAAGGATCTGTCCATGCGCTTCGACGTGGACGACTACGTGAGGTGGCGGCTGCTCGAGGGGCTGGACGACATCGGCCTCACTCTGCGTAGCGCGGATGCGATCGATCAATTCGAGGCGGATCGGCCCGCTCGGATGCCGCGAACGGTGCCCAGCGCCTCGGGGTGATCGCTTTTGGGCGAGCCGACTGGCAACTGACCAGCCAGAACCTCTACGGTGATCCCGATCTGCTCGGCCCAATTGGGGCCGAGAATGCGGGAAGGGGCACGAGGTGAACAAGGCTGAGCTCGTCACGGCGCTCGCCGAGCACCTGGATGGGGACCGTAAGACCGCCGCCGCGGCGGTGGACGGACTGCTCGACGTCATTGTCCGGACGGTGCACGCCGGTGACTCAGTGTCATTGACAGGATTCGGGGTATTCGAGCGGCGGGAGCGGGCGGCGCGGGCTGGCCGCAACCCCCGCACCGGTCAGGTGATCGAGGTGCCTGCGACGGCCGTGCCGGCGTTCCGGCCCGGTACCGGCTTCCGGGACGTGGTCAGCGGGGCCCGTGAGCCGGGCGCCGGGCCCGCCGCACCGGCCGCCGCGCGCCCGGCACCGACCCGGTCCCGGGCCGCCCGCCCGGCGGTGGCCCGCGCGTCGACCAACAAGGCGTCCACCAACAACGTCGCGCCGGCCCCGGTCGCCGCGGCAGCGGCGAAGGCGGCGACCAAGACCGCTGAGAAGGGCGCTGAGAAGGGCAAGGCGCCCAAGGCCACCGCGAAGGCGCCCAAGGCCACCGCGAAGGCGGTGAAGGCCAAGCCCTCGGCGAAGGACGCCGCCAAGGATGACGCCGCCAAGGGCGCCAGCAAGAATGGCAAGGCGGTCAGCGGCAAGGCGCCGAGCAAGAAGAAGACCAAGAAGTAGCCGCACCACGAAGTAGCCGCACCACGAAGTAGCCGCGCCATCCGGCGTCGGTCGAGCCGACCCGGGCAACCGGGCGTCGGCCGAGGCCGGATGGGCGTCAGCCGGTTGGTTCCGAGTAGTAGTCGGCGGTGACCACCCGGTCGCCGGTGAAGCCGAGCACCCACGTGCTCGCCTTGCGGGCCGGTGGCTCCTCCTTGCCGGTCAGCCGGGTGATCAGGTCCGGAATCACCCCGCCCTGGCTGCACACCACCGCGACCTCCGAGCCGGCGGACAGCGCGAGGAACCGGGAGAACGCCGCATCCGGGTCCTTCCAGTAGTCCTCCTCGCCCAGCAGCGGCTCGGGGGTGATCGGCAGGTGGAGCCGGTCGGCCAGCGGTTGGATGGTCTGTGGACAGCGGATCGGCGTCGCCGCGTATGCCCGCGTCGGGCCGAACAGGCGGAGCAGCTCGCTCAGCTTGCCGGCCTGCTCCCTGCCCTTCACGGTGAGTGGGCGCTGGTAGTCGTCGCCGTCCCAGTCGTACCGGCTGCCCGCCTTGGCGTGGCGGACCAGCAGCAGCGGCCGGGGCGGCGGCTCGAGCTGACGGAACCGGTCCAGGATCTCGCCGTCCCTCGAGTAGCTGAGCAGCCCGCCGGCCAGCTCGGGGCGCAGCCAGCGCAGCTCGTCCACCTCGTCGTTGGGTGCGAACTCGCCGCCGGATTCACGCGCGCTCCAGTAATGCACCACCTTGTCGCCCTGCGGCACCCGGTAGTGGGAGTCGCCGAGCTGGACACCGAGCACCGCGGTGGAGCCGGTCTCCTCGGCCACCTCCCGGACCGCGGCGGCGGGCACGGACTCGCCGCGCGCCAGCTTTCCCTTCGGCAGCGACCAGTCGTCGTAGCGCGGCCGGTGCACCACCGCAACCTCGACGCCGTCGCTGGCGGGGCGCCAGAGCACCGCTCCGGCGGCGACGATCTCGGACATGGTGCTGGTCCGTGCGGATTCCACCTGGATCACTCTGCCAGTGCCGGCGCGTGTCGGCGCAGCAGGTCGGCCTGGTGGTCCCGGATCGTGGTGCCGGTGCCAGTTGTCGGCGATGGCGACCAGGTGCCGTCCGGCTCGAGCACCCAGCAGCGGGTGCGCGGGTCCAGAGCGGAGCGGAGGATATCGTCCAGCTGCTCGCTGAGCGCCGGGTTGACCCGCAGCAGCACCTCGACCCGTCGATCCAGGTTGCGGTGCATGATGTCCGCGCTGCCGATCCAGTACTCGTCCGCACCTTCGAAGTGGTAGACCCGGGAGTGTTCCAGGAACCGGCCGAGGATCGACCGCACGTGGATGTTCTCGCTCAGCCCGGGGCGCCCGGGCACCAGCGCGCAGATGCCCCGGACCACCACCTCGACCTTCACCCCGGCCTGCGACGCCCGGTACAGCGCGTCGATCACCTGCTCGTCCACCAGCGAGTTCATCTTGAATCGGATGCCCGCCGGCCGGTCTGCCTTGTGGTGGTCGATCTCCGCCTCGATCCGCTCCAGGAGGCCGCGGCGGACGCCGTACGGCGCGACCAGCAGGGTGCGGTAGCGGCTCTGCCGGGCGTAGCCGGTGAGTGAGTTGAACAGGTCAGCGACGTCCGCGCCCACCGTGGGGTCCGCGGTCAGCACGCCGAGGTCCTCGTAGAGCCTGGCCGTCTTGGGGTTGTAGTTGCCGGTACCCACGTGGCAGTAGCGGCGGATCCGGGAACCCTCCTGGCGCACCACCAGCGAGGTCTTGCAGTGCGTCTTGAGCCCGATCAGCCCGTACACCACGTGCACGCCCGCCTTCTCCAGCTCACGGGCCCAGCGGATGTTGGCCTTCTCGTCGAACCGGGCCTTCAGCTCCACCAGCGCGACTACCTGCTTGCCCGCCTCGGCGGCGCTGACCAACGCGTCCACGATCGGCGAGTCGCCGGAGGTGCGGTAGAGGGTCTGTTTGATGGCCAGCACCCTCGGGTCGGCGGCGGCCTGCTCGATGAACCGCTGCACGCTGGTGGAGAACGAGTCGTACGGGTGGTGCACCAGCACGTCGCCCTGGCGCAGCGTGGCGAACACGCTCTTCGGCGTCTCACCCTCGGCGAACGCCGGGTGCGTGGCCGGCACAAAAGGGGCGTCTTTGAGCTCGGGACGATCCACCCCGTACACCCGCCAGAGCATGGTCAGATCCAGCAGCCCGGGCACCACCATCACGTCGTGCGGGTCCACGTCGAGCTCGCGCAGCAGCAGCTCCAGCACGTGCTCGCTCATCGTGTCGGTGACCTCGAGGCGCACCGGCGGGCCGAACCGGCGCCGGGCCAGCTCCCGCTCGAGGGCCTGCAGCAGGTCCTCGTCGCGGTCCTCCTCGACGTCCAGATCCGCGTTGCGGGTGACCCGGAAGGCGTGGTGCTCGGCGACCTCCATGCCGGTGAACAGCTCGCCCAGGTGCGCCGCGATCAGGTCCTCGACCGGCAGGAACACATCGTTGCCGCCGTCCGAGATGACCGGGACCAGCCGAGGCACGTTGTTCGGCACCTTCACCCTGGCGAACCGCTCGGTGTGCGACTGCGGGTCCCGCACCGTCACAGCCAGGTTCAGGGATAACCCGGAGATGTAGGGGAACGGGTGCGCCGGGTCCACCGCGAGCGGGGTGAGCACCGGGAAGACCTGCTCGAAGAAGTACTCGGACAGTTGCTTGCGCTGCGACTCGGTGAGGTCGCGCCAGCGCAGGATGTACACGCCGTGCTCGACCAGCTCCGGTTGCACCGAGTCGAGGAACACCTTGGCGTGCCGCTCGGCCAGCGCCTGGCTGCGCTCGGAGATGCGGGCCAGCTGCTCGCGCGGGGTGAGCCCATCCGCGGAGCGGACCGCCAGCCCGGTCTCGTCCCGGCGCTTGAGCCCGGCCACCCGGACCATGAAGAACTCGTCCAGGTTGGAGGCGAAGATGGCCAGGAACTTGGCTCGCTCCAGCAGCGGCTGGCTGGTGTCCTCGGCCAGGGCGAGCACCCGCGCGTTGAAGTCCAGCCAGGACAGCTCCCGGTTCAGGTAGCGGTCGTCCGGCAGGTCGTTGCGCACCTCCGCCGGGGTGGGCGCGGGCGGTGCCGCCGGGTCCGACTGGCCGACCGGCACGGCGGGGCGGGGCGGTGGCCGGCGGGTGCCGACGGTGCTCGGGACGAGCCTCGCCGCGACACCGTTGCCCGCCGGCGCGTCCTTGCCAGGTACCTCGCCCTTGATCCGGGCGTCGTTCTTGTCAGCCGCCTCGTCGTTGACGGGGGCTTCGGCCGTGGCCGGCGCGGTGATCTTGGTTGGCGTGGTGCCCTTGGTCGCCGAGGTCCGGGTCCGGGATGAGTTGCTGGCCCGGGTCGAGCCGCTGGCACGGGCGGAGTTCCGGGCGGACGCGGTCTTCGCGGCGGGACGCGCGCCGTCGGACCGCGCGCCGTCGGACCTGCCGTCGGACTGCGCGGGGACCTCGGGTTCCGGGGAAGCATCGCCCGAGGCAGCCGTGGTCACCGACGACCGCCCGGTCCCCGGAGCGGAGCGCGGCGCGGGAGTACCCCGGCGGGTGGTGCCACGCGTTGTCCGTCGACCGTTCTGCCCATCGGGAGTCACGGAGTCATTCTTGCCCACTCGCGGCCGCGGCGAAGCCCCCGCCAGGATGGGTAGCGGGTGAATAGCAGGTCACGATCGCCTATCGGCGTGCCCAGGCGTGCTGAAGAGGGGTAATGGGCCGGTGTCAACGGCGCGGGCGCGCGGTGGTGCGCAGCGCGGCCAGGGTGGCCGGACCCAGGCCCAACTCGGCGGCGCGTCTGAGGTCCTCGGGCGTGTCCACATCCTGGCGCAGCCCGGGCCACTCACCGCGCAGCCGCAGCGCTCCGGCGCGCTCGTGCGCCTCGGCGGAGCCGGGCCCGAACCGGGGCGCCAGCGGCACCCCCGCGGCGGATACCAGCAGCGTGGTGCCCTCGCCGAGGGCGTCGGCGCAGAAGGCGCGGGGCGCGGTTCCGGCCTCGAGGATGAGGCGCGCGTGCGCCAGGGCGTCGGCCAGCTCGTCGGGGCGCAGCGCGGGCAGGTCGGCCTGCAGTGCGCCGATCGGCCGGCCCGGGTTCCTGGCCAGAAGCGCCTCGGAGCCGAAGCGCAGCGCGGCGTTCAGCCCGGCCTCCGGGCGGTCGGCGAGTACCTGCACCCCGTCGGCGGTGAGCACCGAGGTGACCTCGGGGTCCGACGTGATAGCAATCACCTCGTGCACCCCGCGCGCGGACCGGGCGGCGGCGATCGTGTCACGGGCCAGCGCGAGGGAAAGCCGGCTGTGCGCGACCGGGTCGCCAACCCCCTCGTCGGCCGCGCCACGCAGCCGCGTCTTAGCCCTGGCCAGGGATTTGATCGGGACGATGAGGTCCACCGCGGACATGCGATCCACCTTTACCCTCGCGGCCACATGTTCATCGTTCCACCAGTCGGCGGCCACGCCACCGGGGATGGTTGCTGGACCGGCGGCGCCCGGCCGGTACAGACTTCCGCCGGTGGCCACTGGGTACAGACTTCCCGGGGTCGAGGAGACAGATCCGGACACGACCGGGTCGCACGGCCGCAATCGAGGAGGTCTGCGGGTGGCGCGGGAAAAAGGCGGCTTCTGGGTCGGACTGTGCGCGGTGGTGTTCTATCCGCTCACCTGGCTGGTGAGCCGTTGGCGGGTGGAGGGGCTGGACAAGGTCCCCACCACCGGGGCGGTGCTGATCGTGGCCAACCACGTCTCGTACCTGGATCCGGTGTACTCCGCCGTGTTCGTGCACCGGGCCCGCCGGGTCCCCCGGTTCCTGGCCAAGGCCAGCCTGTGGAAGGTCCCGGTGCTGGGCGGGGCGATGGGCGGCAGCGGGCAGATCCCGGTCTACCGCGATTCGGCGGACGCCCAGCACAGCCTCAGCGCCGGTGTGGAGGCGCTGCACGACGGCAAGGCGGTGGTGATCTACCCGGAGGGCACCATCACCCGGGACCCGGCCGGCTGGCCGATGGTCTCCCGCACCGGGGTCGCCCGGCTGGCGCTGGCCAGCGACGTGCCGGTGGTCCCGATGGTGCACTGGGGCACGCTCGCGGTGTACGACCACTACAACAAGAAGTTCCGGCCGCTGCCGCGCAAGGACGTCGTGGTCCGCGCCGGCGAACCGATCGACATGTCCGCTTTCCGCGGTCGCCCGGTGGACGCCGCGCTGCTGCGCGAGGTCACCGACTACCTGATGGCCTCGGTCCGTCAGCTGCTGTCCGAGGTTCGTGGCGAACCGGCGCCGGCGGACTTCTACCGCAGAGGTAGCGCCGCCGGCGGCCCGGTCACCGGTGACGCCGCGTCGTGAGCGATGTGCCGGAGTTGGAGCGGTCCGGGGTACGCCGGCTCGCGGTCCTCGGAGCCGGGTCATGGGGAACCACGTTCGCCAAGGTGGTGGCCGACGCGGGCCGACAGGTCACACTGTGGGCCCGGCGCCCGGAGGTGGCCGAGGACATCAACGAGCGGCACACCAACCACGAGTACCTGCCGGGTATTCGACTGCCCGGGGCGATGCGGGCCACCACGGACCCGGCCGAAGCGATGGACGGGGCGGACGCGGTGGTGTTCGCGGTGCCCTCGCAGACGCTGCGCGTCAACCTGACCGGGTGGCGGGACTTCCTGCCGGCGGACGCCACCCTGGTCAGCCTCGCCAAGGGCGTCGAACTGGGCAGCCTCTGCCGGATGAGCGAGGTGGTCACCGAGGTGGCCGGGGTGCCGGCCAGCCAGGTCGCCGTGCTCAGCGGCCCGAACCTGGCGAAGGAGATCGCCGAGGAGCAGCCGACCGCCACGGTGATCGCCTGCACCGACCACGACCGGGCGGTCGCGCTGCAGCTGGCCTGTACCACCGGCTACTTCCGGGTGTACACCAACACCGACCTGGTCGGCGCGGAGCTGGGCGGGGCCGGGAAGAACGTGATCGCGCTGGCCTGCGGGATCGCCGCCGGGATGGGCTTCGGCGACAACACCAGGGCATCGCTGATCACCCGTGGGCTGGCCGAGACCGCTCGGCTCGGGGTCCGCCTCGGCGCCGATCCGCTCACCTTCGCCGGGTTGGCCGGCCTGGGTGATCTGGTGGCCACCTGCTCGTCGCCGCTGTCCCGCAACCGGAGCTTCGGCGAACGGCTGGGCAGGGGGGAGAGCCTGGCCGAGGCGGAGGCGGCCAACCACGGCCAGATCGCCGAAGGGGTGAAGTCCTGCCAGTCGATCTGTGAGCTGGCCGCCCGGCACGAGGTCGACGTCCCGATCGCCGACGGGGTGCGCCGGGTGTGCCACGAGGGCGAGTCCGCCGCCGCGATGGCCAAGGGCCTGATCACCCGCACCCTCAAGCCGGAGTGACTCCGGTAGCCCGGCAGCGGGAGTGACCGGCGGCTCAGCGGTGGGGAGTGACGCGGACTGCCCGCTCCGTGTGCGCCGTCTCGCTGCTTACACAGCGCGTGTGGCTCGACACAGCGCGTGTGGCTCGACACAGCGCGTGTGGCTCGACACAGCGCGTCGGGCGGCTGTGTGAGCATGCCGCGGGCTGTGTGAGCGCGCCGGGGAGGCTGTGTGAGCGTCCGGGGGCTGTGTGAGGCTCCCTTGGTCGGCTGCGAGCGGTTTGGGTGCGAGCGGTTTGGGTGCGAAGTCGCGTCGGCTCAGCGGCCGGACTGCCCCCGGGCTCGGCGACCGGGAGTGACCCGGCGGCCCGGCAACGGGAGTGACGCGGACAACCCGAGCGGGACGGATCCGCTCACGTAGCGTGGCACCGTGATCGAACAGCACTCCACCGCGATCGGGGACGGGACGCGTTGTGTGCACGCCGGGCGCGCCGGCGACGGGATCGGCGAGCCGCTGCACGCGGGGCCGGTGTTCGCCGCCGCCTACCACCTGGGACCGCCGGAGGCGCCGACCCCGGTGGACTTCTACGGCCGTTCGGCCAACCCGACCTGGCGGGCCCTGGAGGCGGCCATCGGCGAGCTGGACGGCGGGCACACGGTGCTCTTCGCGTCCGGAATGGCCGCCGTCTCGGCGACCCTGCGGCTGCTCTGCCGGCCCGGCTCAGCGGTGGTGCTGCCGGCGGACGGCTACTACCTGGCCCGTGCGCTGGCCACCGAGGAACTCGCGCCGCTGGGCGTGCAGGTGCGCGAGGTGCCGACTGCCGGGCCGTGGCCGTCGTCGCTGTTCGACGGCGCCAGCCTGGTGCTGCTGGAGACCCCGTCCAACCCCCGCCTGGACGTCTGCGACATCGCCGAGCTGGCCGATCGGGCGCACGCCGCCGGCGCGCTGCTCGCGGTGGACAACACCACCGCCACCCCGCTGGGCCAACGGCCGCTGGCGCTGGGCGCGGACCTGGTGGTGGCCAGCGACTCCAAGGCCCTGTCCGGCCACAGCGACCTCGTCCTCGGCCATGTGACCAGCGCGGACCCCGAGCTGGCCGGGCGGCTGGCCACCGCCCGCAACCGGGGCGGCGCGGTACCGGGGCCGTTCGAGACCTGGCTGGCCCACCGCGGCCTGGGCACCCTGGACCTGCGGCTGGCCCGGCAGGCGGAGAACGCCGCCGCGCTGGCCACCGCGCTGGGTGAACACCCCGGGGTGCTCGAGGTGCGCTGGCCCGGCCTGCCGAGTGACCCGTCCTTCGAGCTGGCCAGCCGGCAGATGCGCCGATTCGGCGGGGTGCTGTCCTTCGAGCTGCCCTCCGAGGCCGCCGTCGGCCGGTTCCTGGCCACCAGCTCCCTGGTGGCCTCGGCAACCAGCTTCGGCGGGCTGTCCAGCAGCCTGGACCGCCGGGCCCGGTGGGGCGACCTGGTCGGGCCGGGCTTCGTCCGCATGTCCGCCGGCTGCGAGGACACCGCCGACCTGCTAGCCGACGTCCTCAAAGCGCTAGACGCGGCAGCCGGCTAACCCGCCGTCAGCGGTTGCGGTGATGCGTGCGCCTACGTGCAGAGCGTCGGCTAGACCCGGGCTTGGGCGGCGCCGAGTTCGGCGCCGGCCCTGGTCACCAGGTGCTCGGGGACGCTGTGGCCGGGTGCCAGGTCGGGTGCCGGCTCCGGCTCGCCGAACACCGTGCGCACCGGCAGCACTCCGGCCCAGGCGGATCCGCTCTCCACGTCGGCCTCGTCGTCGATCGGTGGCCCGGTGCGGACCTTCACGCTGGCCTCCTCCAGGTCCAGGGCCAGCAGGGCGGTGGCGGCCAGCTCCTTGGGATTGGGCTGGCGGGCGTGATCCCAGGAGCCAGGGGTGGTGTGCTCCACGATCGCCCGCAACCCGGCCAGCCGCTCCTCCTGGTCGGTGACCAGCCGGGCCGTGCCGTGCACCACCGCCGAGCGGTAGTTGGCTGAGAAGTGGAACACCGAGCGGGCGTAGATCAGCCCGTCGATCAGTGTCACGGTGACGCACACCGGCGTCCCGGACCCGCTGCTCAGGCTCTTGGCCCCGGTGGATCCGTGCAGGTAGAGCACGTCGCCGAGGACCCCGTAGCAGGTCGGCAGCACCCTCGGAGCGCCGTCCACGACCACACCGAGGTGGCAGATGAGTGCCTCGTCGAGCACCGCGTGCAGGTCGGCGCGGTCTTCTCGGCCGCGCTCCTTGGCCCGACGGAGGGTGCTGCGTGGGGTGGGGGACAGCGGCCGGTCCCGGGTCGTCGTCACAGTGCTCATGCATCCGATGGTGCGACAAATAAGTGGCATCCCGGTAGGGCCATTCCTATAGGTTCTGAGCAGTCCACTTGACGGAGGTGGTGGGGCCGTGCCCGCCGACGATCTGCCCATCGTGCTCGACCGGCGCGGCCAGGAGCCGCTGGCGGTGCAGGTGGCGGACGCGCTGCGCACCGCGGCCGGCAGCGGCGCGCTGCGCGTCGGCGACCGGCTCAGCTCGACGCGCGCGCTGGCCGCCCGGCTCGGGGTGAGCCGCACGGTGACCGCCGCCGCCTACGACCAGTTGCTCGCCGAGGGGTGGCTGGCCGGCAAGCGCGGCTCCGGCACGTTCATCACCGCCGCCCCGCCGATCCACCGGGTGCGGGCACAGGCCTCCGCCGTCAACGAGCAACCCGCCGGTGGAAACCTGGCGACGGTGGCCCCGGCCGACTCGGTGGATCTGTCGGCGGAGTCCGAGCTGGTTGACCTCACCGCCGGCCGCCCCTGTCTGGACGTGCTGGACCGGGCGGCCTGGCGGCGGGCCTGGCGAGCCGCGGCGGACCGGCCGCCGGCCCGGGTGGTCGACTACGCCGGGCATCCCGAGTTCCGCCGCGCCGTGATCGACCACCTCCTCCGGCACCGGGGGCTGGCCGCGCGGCCGGACCAGCTGCTGGCCACCTCGGGTACCACCGCCGGGCTGGACGAGGTGGCCGCCACGCTGCCGCCCGGCGCGCGGGTCGCCCTGGAGGAGCCCGGGTACCAGCGCGCGGCGGTGACGCTGGAGGCCAGGGGGCTGCGGGTGGTGCCGGCCGAGGTGGACTCCGACGGCCTGCGGGTGGACCGGCTGCCGAGCGGGCTGTCCGCCGTGTACTGCACCCCGGCGCACCAGTTCCCACTGGGCTCGCGGCTGTCCGCCGGCCGCCGGGTGGCGCTGGTGGAGCGGGCCCGGGCGGAGGGTTTCCTGGTGCTGGAGGACGACTACGACGGCGAGCTGCGCTACGACGTGGCCCCGCTGCCGCTGCTCGCCGCGCTCGACCCGGATGTGGTGGCCTACCTGGGCACCAGCAGCAAACTGCTCACCCCGGCGCTGGGCGTGGGCTGGCTGGTGGCCCCGCCGGTGCTGCACGCCCGGTTGTTGGCCGCCCGGCAGCGGGCCGCGATTCGTCCCTCGCCGGCCGGCCAGCTGGTGTTCGCCGCGTTGGCCGAGTACGGCGACCTGGCCCGGCACCTGCGCCGGCTGCGCGCCGAGCTGACCGAGCGGCGGCAGCGGGTGGTGGAGGCGATTGCCGGCACCGGCGCCCCGGTGCTCGGCGATGCGGCCGGCGGGCACCTGCGGATCGGTCTGCCCTCGGCGCGGGCGGAGCAGGCGGTGATCGACGGAGCGGCCCGGGCCGGGGTGCTGGTGCCCGGCCTGAGCGAGTACCACTGGGGTCCGGCCAGGGTGTTCGGGGTGTCGGTGGGATATGCCGGGCCGACCCGGGGCGAGCTGGAGCCGGCGGTGGCGGTGGTCGCCGAAATGGTCCGGCGGGCCTGGGCGGAGTGCTGATCGGGGCGGGCGGCTACGCTCGCCGGCCATGGAGCAGCGCCAGGGTGGACCACACGGACAGCAGCGCATCCGGGTCGCGGTGGTGTTCGGCGGGCGCAGTAGCGAACATGCCATCTCCTGCATCTCGGCTGGCAGTGTGCTCGCCTATCTGGACCGGGAGCGGTTCGAGGTGCTGCCGGTCGGGATCACCAGGGACGGCGGCTGGGTGCTCGGCCAGGACGACCCGAGGGCGCTGACCATCCAGAACCGGGAACTGCCCGAGGTGGACACGACCGGCACCGCGCTGGCCCTCTCGGCGGACCCGACGCGGAGTGGCCTGGTGCGCCTGGACGAAGGCAGGGCCGGCGAGCTGCTCAGCGGGGTGGACGTGGTGTTCCCCGTGCTGCACGGGCCGTACGGCGAGGACGGCACTATCCAGGGGCTGCTGGAGATGGCCGGCACGGCATACGTGGGCCCGGGCGTGCTGGCCAGCGCGCCCGGGCCCACGTATGAGTTCACCAAGAAGCTGCTCGCCGCCGAGGGGCTGCCGGTGGGGGAGATGGTGGTGCTGCGTCCGGGCACCGCAACCTTGACCGAGGCGCAGCGCGCCCGACTGGGCCTGCCGGTGTTCGTCAAGCCGGCCAGGGCGGGTTCCTCGGTGGGCATCACCAAGGTGACCAGCTGGGCGGACCTGGCGGACGCGGTCGACCTGGCGCGCTCGCACGACCCCAAGGTGCTGGTCGAGGCCGCCATCCCGGGGCGGGAGATCGAGTGCGGCGTGCTGGAGTTCCCGGACGGCTCGGTGCGGGCCAGCGTGCCGGCCGAGATCCGGCTGGTCGGGGCTGGCCAGGGCGGCGCGGTGCCGGAGTTCTACGACTTCCAGGCCAAGTACCTCGACGATGTGTGCGAGTTCGACATCCCGGCCAAGCTGGACGACGCCACCGCCGAGCGGGTCCGGGAGCTGGCCGTCGCCGCGTTCCGGGCGCTGGACTGTCAGGGGCTGGCCCGGGTGGACTTCTTCGTCTCCGAGGACGGCCGGGTGGTGATCAACGAGTTGAACACCATGCCTGGATTCACCCCGATCTCGATGTACCCGAGGATGTGGGCGGTGACCGGGATCGACTACCCGGCCCTGCTCAGCACGCTGGTGGAAACCGCGTTGGCCAGGGGCACCGGGCTGCGCTGAGTCCGGGTTACTTCGCGTTGGCGGGCAGCGTGGCGCGCACGATGTCCGACACGGTCTGCACCGGCCCGGTGCCGAGGCCCCTGGGCACCGTGACCGCCAGGTACACCGGCCGGTCCACCGCGATGAACGTGTCCCGATCCGGCTGGGACAGATCCAGCCAGCTCACCCCGTTGATCACGATCAGCGCCGAGGTGGGAGTCAGCTCGGCCGGCCGGGGCAGCCCACAGCGCAGCACCACCGGGTCCCCGCCGCCCGGCCCGGCCCAGGCCGCCGCACCGGTTGGCGCGGGCGGGCGCAGGGCCAGCCGGGGAAGCGGCGCGGGGCTGGCCGGCAGGGTGGGTGGCAGCGCGGCCAGCAGCTGGGTGCACGGTGGTGTGCCGGCGTCCGGTGCCTCGACCGGTGGCAGCGCCAGCGGCCGGGTGTCCGGTCGGGCGGTTCCGGTGCTGCCGTTGGTGTCGGTCCCTCGGCTGACGACCAGCCCCAGCACCGCGGCCACCGCCAGCAGGAGCAGCGGAAGCACGTAGATCGCCACGGTGGCGGGGTGCCGGCGCCCGACCGGCGATGCTCCGCCGGTGGGTGATCGTCGGCCAGGGGCGGGTCCTGGGCTGGGGTCCGTGCCGCTCAGGACAGATGCACCACCGGGCAGGTCAGCGTGCGGGTGATGCCGGGGACGTTCTGCACCTGCGCGACGACCAGCCGCCCGAGGTTGTCCATGGTGTCCGCCTCCGCGCGCACGATCACGTCGTAGGGGCCGGTCACATCCTCCGCGGCCAGTACTCCGGGCAGCCCGGAAATCTCCGCCGCGACGGCGGAGGCCTTGCCGACCTCGGTCTGGATGAGGATGTATGCCTGGACCACGGCGCGCCCCTTCGCTATGCCATGTCGCCTCTCGGGTAGGAACGACAGCGAGAGCAACGTACCGCGGCGCAGGCATATGTCCGACACATGATCGGACGAAGGGAGCGTGGGCTGTGGCCGACCAGCTGCCAGGGCGGGCTGGCAACCAGGCTCCACCGGTCGCGGCGGAGCTGCCGACGGTGGCCGACCTCGGCGAGTTCGGATTGATCAGTCGGGTGACCGAGGGCCGGGTGCAGCCGGGCAGCACGCTGCTCGGGCCGGGTGACGATGCGGCGATGGTGGCCGCGCCGGACGGCCGGGTGCTGGCGAGCACGGATGTGCTGGTGGAAGGCGTGCATTTCCGGTTTGACTGGTCCACGCCGGAGCAGATCGGGCGCAAGGCGGCGGCGGTGAACATGGCCGACATCGCGGCGATGGGTGCCGCGCCCACTGCGCTGCTGGTGGGCCTGGGCTGCCCGCCCAGCACCTCCTCCGCGCTGGCTGAGGAGCTGGCCGCGGGGCTGTGGGCGGAGGCGAAGGCGGCCGGCGCGGGAGTGGTCGGCGGCGACGTGGTGTCCGCGCCCCAGGTGGTGCTGTCCGTGACGGTGCTCGGTGATCTGCGCGGGCGGGAGCCGGTGACCAGGAGCGGCGCCCGGCCAGGGGACGTGCTGGCGATCGCCGGCCGGCTCGGCTGGTCGGCGGCGGGGCTTGCCGTGCTGCGCCGGGGGTTCCGCTCCCCGGTGGAGGTGGTGGGCGCGCACCGGGTGCCGACCCCGCCGTACGCCGCCGGGCCGGCCGCCGCCGCGGCGGGCGCCACCGCGATGATCGACGTATCGGATGGGCTGCTCGCCGACCTGGGACACGTGGCCAAGGCCTCCGGCGTGTCGCTGGACGTGCGATCCAAGGCGGTGCCGCTGGCGCCCCGGCTGGCCGAGGTAGCCACCGCACTGGGTGCCGACGCCATGCGCTGGCTGCTCACCGGCGGCGAGGACCACGCGCTGGCCGCCGCGTTTCCGCCCGACGCGGCGCTGCCCGAGGGCTGGTTGGTGATCGGCTCGGTGGCCGAGGGCAGCGGGGTGACCGTGGACGGCCGGCCCTACGACGGAACCGCCGGCTGGGACCACTTCGCGCCGAGTTGACCCAGGTTCCGCGCGCCGCCGCTGACCGGCCGGAGTCGGGGTCCGGGTCGCCCGGGCGCCGGTCGCCGGAGTCGGGTTGCCGCCGCCGGTACCGCGGTCAGCAGAACGGTAACCAGCCCGATCGGCAGCACGACCACCGCCGAGAGCAGCACCGCGGGGATGATCCCCAGCACGTTGAACTTCGACATCTCATTTCTCCTCTGTCAGCGCTCCCGCGCCTCGGGTGCTCCGGAGTTGCCGGAACGTCGACTTGACAGAGGTTGCCGGGTCTGAAGATCGAGAACGATGGCGCTGGCCCTAGACCTGACCCGCGGAAACCCCCCATCCCATGTGGGGGACAACCCGCAGCCGGCACCAAAACCGCAGGTCAAGACAGGGTCTAGCCCAAGCTGGCCGGCACGCCCCGAATCGACGCGTCCAGCAGCTGCACCGGGTGCATCAGCGGCAGCGCTGTGCCGCCCGCGGTGCCGGCTTCGGGGGAACCGAGGTGGCGGCGGATCTGCAGCAGACAACCCGGGTTCGCGGTGACCACCAGGTCGGGCCGGGCCGCGCGGATGTTCGCCGCCTTCCGCGCGCCCAGCTCGGCCGCCGCTTCCGGCGCCACCAGGTTGTAGATGCCGGCGGAGCCGCAGCACAGCTCGGGCTCCGCCACCTCGAGCAACTCCAGCTCCGGGATGGTGCGCAACACCGCGCGCGGCTGCACCCGCACACCCTGGGCGTGCCCGAGGTGACAGGCGTCGTGGTAGACCACCCGGGCCCGGATCGGGTGCCGAGGGGCCGCCGGCTCCAGCTCTGCCAGCACCTCGCTCACATCCCGGACCTTCGCGCTGAACGCCGCCGCCCGCTCGGCCCACTCCGGGTCGTCGGAGAGCAGGTGGCCGTACTCCTTCATCGACGAGCCGCAGCCGGCCACGTTGGTGACCACCGCGTCCACGTCCAACTCACCGAACAGGGCGATGGTCCGGCGGGCCCGGCCCAGTGCGTCCGGCTCCCGACCGGCATGCAGCTCGAGCGCGCCGCAGCAGCGTTGGCCGCGGGGGACCAGCACCTCGCAGCCCTCGGCGGCGAGCACCCGGGCGGTGGCCTCGTTCACCGAGTGGAAGAACACGTCCTGCACGCACCCGGTGAGCAGCGCGACCCGCCGCCGCCTCGCGCCCACCGCCGGGATCCGCTCAGGCAGCCGGGCGAACGCCTCGCGCAGCCGCACCGGCGGCAGCAGCGACTCCATCGCGCCGAGCCGACCGGGCAGCTTGCCGGCCAGTCGGGCCACCGCTGGCACCCGGCGCAGCCGCTGGTACAGCGCACCCGGCACAGCGGCCGCCCGCAGCCGGCGCCGGTAGGGGAACAGCGCGAAGATCGCGCCCCGGAACAGCCGGTCGGACCGCGTGCGAGGCACGTTGCGCTCCAGTTGCGGGCGGACCGACTCGAGCAGCCGGTCGTACTGGACGCCGGACGGGCAGGAGGTCACGCAGGCCATACAACCCAGGCAGGCGTCGATGTGCTGGTGCAGCGCGCCGTCCAGCCCGATCTCTCCCTTGGACGCCATGTCCATCAGGTAGATCCGGCCGCGCGGGGAGTCCATCTCCTCGCCCCACAGCTGGTAGGTGGGGCAGGTCGGCAGGCAGAAGCCGCAGTGCACGCAGTCGCCAAGCAGCTCCGGCGACGGCGGGCGGTGCGGGTCGAACGCGGACGGCCCGGTCTGTGGCAGCTTGCTGTCCGCGGATCCGGCTGGGGTGGTCACGGGTGCTTCTCCTCGGGGTCGGCCGGCCGGTCACAGCCAGGGGGCGAAGCGGCCGGCGCCGAGCCGCCCCTTGGGATCGAGTTCGTCCCGGACGGACCGCAGCAGCCCCACCGACGACGGCGCGGGCCCCCAGCCCGGCGCGCTGGCACCGGCCGGGCGGGCGCGCAGTACCGACGTGCCGCCGACCCGATGTACCAGCTGGTGGGCGCGGGCGACGATGTCCGGTTCGGCGGGCAGGGTGAGGGTGCCGATGCCGGTGGCCAGCCCGGCGGTGACCGCGCTGGCCCCCAACGTCGCGGTGAGCTCACCCAACAGCCCGGCCAGCCGGGACGGCCGCGCGCCCACCCGCAGCACCGCGGTGCCCTCGGGCGGCCGCCCGGCGGGACCGCCGACGCTCGCCCGGCCGGTGACCCGCGCGGCGTGCTCGGCCCAGGCGTCCGACTGCTCGTCCGGACGCAGCCGCACCGCGCTCAGCCCGAGCAGGCTGACCAGCCGCTCCGCCCGGGCGTCCAGCGCCGCCGCGCCACCCGCCAACCGCACCAGCAGCCCGCCGTCGTTCCACTCCAGCGCCACCGGCTCCAGCGGGCTGGCCAACACCTGGCCGGCCGCCCGGGCCGCGTCGGCCAGCGAACCGGCCAGTCGGATGGTGGCGCTCGCCTCCGGCAGCGGGTGCAGCCGCAGCACCACCTCGGCGAGCAGCGCGAGCGTGCCGTAGCAGCCGTGTACCAGCTTGGCCAGGTCGTAGCCGGCCACGTTCTTGATCACGTGCCCACCGGTGCGGGCCACCGTGCCGTCGGCGAGCACCACGGTCGCCCCGATCACCAGGTCCCGCGGTGTGCCGTAGACCAGCGCACCGGGCCCGGAGTCGGCGGTGGCGATCAGCCCGCCCACCGTGGCGCCCAGCCCGACCCTGGCCGGGTCCAGCGCGACCTGTTGACCGTGCTCGGCCAGCAGAGCGTTCAGCTCGCGCAGCGGGGTGCCGGCGCCTACCTCGACGGTCATGTCCCCCGGGTTGTGCGCGCGCACCCCGGACAGGGCGGTGGTGTCCAGCACCAGGTCGGCGGGTTCCGGCTGGCCGGCCCAGTCCGCGGCGGTGCCGGCGCCGCGGATCAGCACCCGTCCGGCGTTGTCGGCCAGCGCGGCGGACGCCTCGGCCAGGTCGGTGGGGCGCAGCGTGGTGGTCGGCGCGTCAGTTGAGGTCATAGCCGTTCGATCACTCCCGCCTCCTCGAGCGGGTGCGGCCGGAACTTGCCGGGCCGCTCGCCGCACAGCCGGGGGGTGGGCAACAGTTTGCCCGGGTTGCACAGCCCGGCCGGGTCGAAGGCGGAGCGCACCCTGGCCATTACCGCCAGGTCGACCTCGCCGAACATCTTGGGCATCGAACAGGCCTTGTCGGTGCCGATGCCGTGCTCACCGGACAGCGATCCGCCCAGCTCCACGCACAGCTCGGCGATCTTCCCGGACAGCTCCTCGGCGCGCTCGGTCTCCCCGGCGGCGGCGTCGTAGAGCACCAGCGGGTGCAGGTTGCCGTCGCCGGCATGGAACACATTGGCCACCCGAAGGCCCGCCGCGGCGCCCATGTCCGCGATCCGGCCCAGCACCTCGGCCAATCGGGTGCGCGGCACGACCCCGTCCTGCACGAAGTAGTCCGGGCTGATCCGTCCGACGGCGGCGAACGCGGACTTGCGCCCACGCCAGATCGCGGCGCGCTCCTCGGCGTCCGCGGCGACGTGCAGCCGGGTGCAGCCGTGCTTGTCGCAGATCGCCCGGACCCGTTCGAACTGCTCGTCGCACTCCTCGGCCGGCCCGTCCAGCTCGACCACCAGCGCCGCCGGCACGCCCCGGGTGTACCCGGCGTGCACCGCCTCCTCGGCCGCTTCGATGGCCAGGGTGTCCATCATCTCCACCGCCGCCGGCACGATCCCGGCGGCCACGATGTCGCTGACCACCTCGCCGGCCGCCTCGATGGACGGGAAGTCGGCGAGCAGCGTGCGGACCGATTCGGGGGCGCGCAGCAGCCGCACGGTGATCTTCGTGGCGATCCCGACGGTGCCCTCGGAACCGACGAACACCCCGCGCAGGTCCGGGCCGAGCTGCTCGGCGCTGTCCCCGCCCAGGGTCACCACCGAGCCGTCGCCCAGCACCACCTCGAGCGCAAGGACGTGGTTGGTGGTGAAGCCGTACTTGAGGCAGTGCGCCCCGCCGGAGTTCTCCGCCACGTTGCCGCCGATGGTGCAGACCTGCTGGCTGGACGGATCGGGCGCGTAGTACAGCCCGTACGGCGCCGCCGCCCTGGTGATGTCCAGGTTGGTCACCCCCGGCTCCAGCACCGCGCGCCGGTCCACCGGGTCGACCTCGAGCACCCGGCGCAGCCGCTGCAGGCTGATCACCACGCCGTCGGCCACCGGCAGCGCGCCGCCGGACAGGCCGGTGCCGGCGCCCCTGGCCACGAACGGGATCCGGTGCTGGGCGCACACCCGCACAGAGGCGGCCACCTGCTCGGCGGTCCGGGGCAGCAGTACCAGGGCGGGCACCACCCGGTAACCGGTCAGCCCGTCGCACTCGTAGCTGCGCAGCTCGGCCGGGTCGGTGATCAGGTTCTCCGCGCCGATCGCGCGTTCGAAGTCCCGCCGTGCGGTGGCGCCGATGGGCATCGCGCACCTCCCCGTACATCCACGTCGCGGGCCTGCGGTGTACACCGAACCTCGCCGCCTGGCCGCCGTCAAGTGGGGCCTGGACCAGGCGACACCCGGCCTGGCTTTAGGCCAGTTGGGTGACGGAGTGGTGCACTCCAACAGATGTTAGATGCATCTTAGATGCAACGCCAGCGCAGCGCGGATTACCCGGCTCAGAGACGCTTCAGGTCCGAGCGCTTAGCGGACGCGCGCCAGCATGGGGTCGCGCCAGAGCACCACGATCTCGGTCTCCTTGGAGCCGATCAGGTCGAGCAGCTGGTTCTCGTCGAAACTGGGCAGCGCCCGGAGCCGACCGATCAGTTCGCAGACCACCGGGTGGCTGAACGGGATGACCTGCCAGCGGCCCGAGGCGGAGCCGAGCAGGAAGCACGCGTTCTCCTGCCAGGAACCGTGTGCGGAGGTCCGCACGGCGACTTCGGCGAGATCGAAACACGCCTCGTCGAGGTCGATCTGGATGGGCGGTACCGGTCGGGGCAGGATCCGGCGCAGCGACTCGGTCAGCGGTGCTCGGGGGCGAGGAATAGGGGCAAAACCAGCTTCGGCAGGTAGGACCGGCTCGTCCCCTGGATGCGAAGCAGAGATGGGGAGCCTCCGACGGTGTCCGGGGGTCGTCGCGGTCGGCGGTTGCCGGCCGGGTGGGCGCGACTCTCAGGTCGGCTTAGGCCACGCTGGTGATTCTTGGCCGTGTACCCGTCACCTGTAAAGGGTAGTCGACCCATCTTGTGACCCCCATTGGCCTGAATGGGGCGAATTCTCGCCCGCTTTACATCAACGCAACGTGACCCATCTGGAGGTAGAGAGGGGTCACCAAAGGGTGAGCAGCGGGCTCCGCATCGTGGAATGGCGTGTCCACTTTGCAAAAAGTACGCTCGTCCTATGGCCTCCACGACTTCGTCAACTGAAATCAACGGCTACCCGGTGGACCGCCAGGACGAGGTGCTCACACCGGAGGCGCTGGAGTTCATCGCCGCGTTGCACCAGGAGTTCGAGCCGACCCGCCAGGCGTTGCTGGCGGCCCGCGCCGAGCGGCGCGCCGAAGTGGCCCGTACCGGCAGGTTGGACTTCCTCGCCGAAACCGCGTCGATCCGCGAGGGCGACTGGTCGGTGGCCGAGGCCCCACCGGCGCTGGTGGACCGGCGGGTGGAGATGACCGGTCCGACCGAGCGCAAGATGACCATCAACGCGCTCAACTCGGGCGCCAAGGTGTGGCTGGCCGACTTCGAGGACGCCTCCACCCCGACCTGGCACAACGTGGTCGCCGGCCAGCTCAACCTGATCGACGCCAACGCCGGCAAGGTGGAGTTCACCAGCCCGGAGGGCAAGGAGTACCGGGTCACCGCCACCGAGCTGCCCACCATCGTGGTGCGCCCCCGTGGCTGGCACCTGGACGAGCGGCACCTGACGGTGGACGGCGAGCCGGTGGCCGGCGCGCTGGTCGACTTCGGGCTGTACTTCTTCCACAACCCGTCGGTGCCCTACTTCTACCTGCCGAAGCTGGAGAGCCACCGCGAGGCCCGGCTGTGGAACGAGGTGTTCACCTACGCCCAGCGCGTCCGCAACGTGCCGCACGGCTCCGTCCGGGCCACCGTGCTGATCGAGACGATCACCGCCGCGTTCGAGATGGAAGAGATCCTCTACGAGCTGCGCGAGCACATCTCCGGGCTCAACGCGGGCCGGTGGGACTACCTGTTCTCGCTGATCAAGTACTTCCGGGACGCCGGGCCGGCGTTCGTGCTGCCGGACCGCAACTCGGTGACCATGACCGCGCCGTTCATGCGTGCCTACACCGAGCTGCTGGTGTCCACCTGCCACCGGCGCGGCGCGTTCGCGGTCGGCGGGATGGCGGCGTTCATCCCCAGCCGACGCGACCCCGAGGTGAACGAGAAGGCCATGGCCAAGGTCCGGGAGGACAAGCAGCGTGAGGCCGACGCCGGCTACGACGGCTCCTGGGTGGCCCACCCGGACCTGGTGCCGATCTGCCGGGAGGTGTTCGACGCGGTGCTCGGTGACCGGCCGAACCAGCTGGACCGGACCCGCGACGAGGTGAAGGTGACCGCCGCCGAGTTGCTGGACGTCGCGTCCACGCCGGCGGAGCCCACCGAGGCGGGGCTGCGCAACGACGTCAGCGTCGGGCTGCAGTACATCGAGTCCTGGCTGCGCGGCAACGGCGCCGCCGGCATCAACAACCTGATGGAGGATGCCGCCACCGCCGAGATCTCCCGCTCGCAGATCTGGCAGTGGGTGCACGGGTCGGTGCAGCTGGCCGAGGGCACCACGGTCACCGAACAGCTGGTCCGCACCGTGATCGAGGAAGAGCTGGCAACGATCCGCGGCGCGCTGGGCGAGCAGGTCTACCACGAGGGGCGCTGGGACCAGGCCCGGTCGGTGTTCGAGCAGGTCGCGCTGGCCGACGATTTCGTCGACTTCCTCACCCTGCCGGCCTACGCCCTGATCGACTAGGGCGTGTCCCGTGAGTGGTTAGCGTTGTCATAGCAACGCTAACCACTCACGGGTCCTAAGCTGGGCGAATGAGTTCCTCACCGGTCGAGGCGCCGGCGCATCTCGGCGAGCCCAGCGTCGTGGAGGTCAGCGACGGGGTCTACGCCTACATCCAGCCCGACGGCAGCTGGTGGATCAACAACACCGGCTTCCTGGCCGGCTCGCAAGGCGTGATCAGCATCGACGCGTGCTCCACCGAGGCGCGGACCAGGGCGTACCTGAGCGCGATCACCTCGGTGAGTAAGCGCCCGGTACGCACGCTGATCAACACTCACCACCATGGTGACCACACCTTCGGCAACTGCCTGTTCGAGGGCGCGACCATCGTGGCCCACGAGAAGACCCGCGCGGAGATGACGGCGTTCGGCCCGCCACAGCCGCTGCCGTTCTGGACCCCGATCGACTGGGGCGACCTGCGGCTGGAGCTGCCGTTCCTGACCTATGCCGAGGGCGTCACGGTGTGGTCCGACGAGCTGCGCTGTGAGGTGCGTTACGTGGGCACCCCGGCGCACACCACCAACGACTCGATCGTCTGGCTGCCGGAGCGCTCCGTGCTGTTCGCCGGTGACCTGCTGTTCCGCGGCGGCACCCCGTTCCTGCTGATGGGCTCGGTGGCCGGGGCGATCGAGGTGCTGGAGACGGTGGTCAAGCCGCTCGGCGCGCAGACCATCGTGCCTGGCCACGGTGGGGTCAGCGGCCCCGAGCTGATCGACGACGTGCTCGGCTACCTGCGCTTCGTGCAGGACACCGCGCGGGCCGGCAAGTCGGCCGGGCTGAGCCCGCTGGAGGCGGCCCGGGAGGTCGACCTGGGCGGCTACGCCGAGCTGCTGGACGCCGAGCGGATCGTGGGCAACCTGCACCGGGCCTACGCCGAGCTGGACGGCACCCCGCCCGGCGGCCAGATCGACATCCTCACCGCGCTCACCGAGATGGTCGCCTACAACGGTGGCAAGCCGCTGACCTGCTACGCCTGAGCCGCCACCGGGCGGTGACCGGTGAGTTGCGTAGGGTCTGCTGGTGCCCATCTATGCGCTCGGTGAGCTCGAACCGAACATCCACCCGGACGCCTACGTCCACCCGGACGCGGTGATCATCGGCAACGTGTCGATCGGGGCGTTCTCCACGGTCTGGCCCTGCGCCGTGCTGCGCGGCGACCATGGCAGCATCGTGATCGGGGAGCGCACCAGCGTGCAGGACGGCTCGATCATCCACACCACCCGGCGGCGGCCCACGCTGATCGGCAGCGAGTGCACGGTCGGGCACAACGTGCACATCGAGGCGGCCACCATCGCCGACAACTGCCTGATCTCCTCCGGCTCGGTGGTGCTCAACGGCTCCCGGGTGGACGAGGGGGCCGTGGTGGCCGCCGGCGCGGTGGTCTCGCCGAACGCGCACGTCCCGGCCAGGTGCATGGCGCTGGGCGTGCCGGCCCGGATCCGCGAGGGCTACCAGGTCCCGGAGGGGGCGTTCCAGTACGCCGTCGACTCCTACGTGCAGCGCGGGCAGCTGTTCCGGACCAAGTTGCGCCGCCTCGACGGGTGACCCAGCGGTGACCGCCGCCGACGCACCGCTGGAACTCAGCGTGGTCGGTTATGCCCACCCGGACGCCGTCGCCCTGGTCGAAGCCGTGCAGCTGGTGTACACGGAGCGGTACGGCGGCATCGACGCGACTCCGGTGGACCCTGCTGAGTTCGCCCCGCCGACCGGCTTGTTCCTGGTCGGCTACGCCGACGGCGCCCCGGTCTGCTGCGGCGGCTGGCGCACCCGCCAACCCGAGGAGCCGGCGCCCGAAGAGCCGGCGCCAAACGGTCGGCGAGTCGGGGCTCACAGCACACTGAGTCGGGAGTCTCAGCACACCGCGGAGGAGACGGCGCCGACGACGGACGGCGACGCCGAGCTCAAGCGCATGTACGTGGTCGACCGGGCCCGAGGGCGGGGGTTCGCCCGGCGGCTGCTGGCCGAGCTGGAGCGCACCGCGGCGGCCGCCGGCGCGCGGCGCATGGTGCTGGAGACCGGGACCCGCCAGCCCGAGGCCATCGGGCTGTACCGGTCGGCGGGTTACCACCCGATCCCCGGGTTCGGGGTCTACCGCTGCGCGCCCGGGAGCAGGTACTTCGGCAAGCCGCTGGGCTGAGCGCCCGGGCCCAACCGGGACTGGCTAGGCTCCGACGGATGCTCCCCTCCACGCCCGAATCACCCAACTTCCCGCACGCCGGTGGCCGTCCGGTAGCGGGCCAGCGGGGCCGGTCATGAGCGGCAAGCCGCTGGACGAGGTGGTCGAGGCCGGGTGGGCGCGCGCGTTGGCTCCGGTGGCCGACCAGGTGACCGCGATGGGCGGGTTCCTGCGCGCCGAGCTGGCCGCCGGGCGGCGCTACCTGCCCGCCGGGGCGGACGTGCTCCGCGCGTTCCAGCAGCCGTTCGATGCCGTCCGGGTGCTCATCGTGGGCCAGGACCCGTATCCCACCCCGGGGCACCCGGTGGGGTTGTCCTTCTCGGTGTCCCCGGAGACCCGGCCGCTGCCCCGCAGCCTGGTCAACATCTACCGCGAGTACGGCGAGGACCTCGGCCACCCACTGCCCTCCTCCGGGGACCTGACGCCGTGGACCGAGCGCGGCGTGCTCCTGCTCAACAGGGTGCTCACCGTGCAGCCAGGGCAACCGGCGTCGCACCGGGGAAAGGGCTGGGAGGACGTCACCGACCAGGCCATCCGGGCGCTGGCCGCGCGCCCCAGCCCACTGGTGGCGATCCTGTGGGGCCGGGACGCACGAACGCTACGGCCGCTGCTGGGCGAGGGCGTGCCGTGCATCGAGTCGGCGCACCCCAGCCCGATGTCGGCGGACCGGGGGTTCTTCGGCTCCCGCCCGTTCAGCCGGGTCAACGACCTGCTCGAAACCCGGGGCGTCGAGCCGATCGACTGGAAACTGCCCTAGGAGCGCCCTGAACAACTCGGGCCTACTGCGCGACGCCCAGGCGGCGCCCTCGCCGCGTTGGACGGTCGGGCCGATACAACAGCGGTATCGGCCCGACCGTCCGCCTTGCGATGACACCACCTGGACGCCGCTCGCTACGGCCGGAGTTGTTCAGGACCCTCCTAGCAGGACTGGACATCCGTGCACACAAACGACCCGCCATGCCGGATCGGCCTGACGGGTCGTTAGAGCGGTGCGGTCAGGCGCGGGCTACCTTGCCGGCCTTGAGGCAGGACGTGCACACGTTCAGCCGACGCCGCGAACTTCCGTTCACGATGGCCCGCACGGTCTGGATGTTCGGGTTCCAGCGGCGCTTGGTACGGCGGTGCGAGTGCGACACGGACATGCCGAAGCCGGGACCCTTGCCACAGACGTCGCAGACGGCAGCCACGTCGATAACTCCTCAGGTAGATCGGATTGCGCCCTCGGTGGGCGCGCGGCCCGGCCGGGACACCGGACGTGCTTGTCTCCAGGGTAACCATCCGTCCGGCGGTGACCAAACCGGGGCGACCAAACACACTGAGCCATACCCACCCCGCCGGCTCCGCCGGCTACCGTCCCCCACGCTCGCTACGCTCGGTCCACGGTGTACCAGGCGGTACCGGAAGGAGCGTGTACGGGTGTTGCGGGTCCTGGACGCGGGTGCCATCCGGCGCTGGGCGGACGCTTCGGTGGACCTGCTGGAAGCCCACCGCGCCGAGCTGGACCGGATCAACGTGTTCCCGGTGGCGGACGGGGATACCGGGACGAACCTGGTGCTCACCCTGCGCGCGGCGGCCGAGGAACTGGCTCGCCGCCCCGTTCCTGCCGGACCCGCGGACACCGCCGCGGAGGTGGCCGCCGCGCTGGCTCGAGGCGCGCTGCGTGGCGCCAGGGGCAACTCCGGGGTGATCGTGTCGCAGCTGCCCAGGGGGCTGGCCGAGGTGCTCGCCGACGCCGAGGACCGGCCGGACGGCGGGCCGGACGGCGGGGTGGACGGGGTGGACGGCCGCGCGCTGGCCGCCGCGCTGCGTCGGGCGGACGAGCTGGCCAGAGCCGCGGTCAGCCGGCCGGTGGAGGGCACCGTGCTGTCCGTGCTGCGGGCCGCCGCGCTCGCCTCGACCGAGGCCGCCGACCAGGGGGGCGACCTGGGCGATGTGGTCACCGCCGCCGCCGAGGGCTCCGCCGTCGCGCTGGCCGACACCCCCCGGCAGCTGCCGATGCTGGCCAGGGCGGGCGTGGTGGATGCCGGCGGACGGGGCCTGGTGCTGCTGCTGGACGCGCTCGCCGGCGTGGTGACCGGCCGCCCCACCACCGTGGTAACCACCGGCTCCGCCGTCGACCGTGCCGCCGATCGTGCCGCCCGCGCCCGGGATCGGGGGGCGCTGATCGCCGACCGGGAGTCCGGCGGCAGCGAGCACGACTACGAGGTGATGTACCTGCTGGAGGGCAGCTCCGCCGAGCGGATCGAAGGCCTGCGCACCCGGCTGGACGAACTGGGCGACTCGGTCGCGGTGGTCGGCGACGGGGGCATCGGCGGCACCGGCCAGTGGAACGTGCACGTGCACTGCACCGATGTCGGCGCGGCCATCGAGGCCGGCGTGGAAGCGGGCCGACCGCACCGGATCACCGTGGTGCGCTTCGCCGACCAGCGGGCCTCACCGGTCGCCATGGACGGGGCTGAAGCCGGCCGGTTCCGGCTGGCCAGGGCGGTGGTGACAGTGGTCAGTGGAGAGCCGGTGGCCGAGTTGGTCCGGGCCGACACGGTGGTCGCGTTGGTGGCCGCGCCGGAGCAGCCACCCGGCGCCGGGGAGATCGCGGCGGCGGTGGCCGGCACCCGCGCCCGGCACGTGGTGGTGCTGCCCAACGACATCGAGCTCAACCCGGTCGCCGAGGAGGCCGCCGACCTGGCCAGGGTGGCCGGGGCGGAGGTCGTGGTGGTGCCCACCTCCTCGGTGCTGCAGGGGCTGGCCGCGCTGGCCGTGCACGACGTCGAGCGGCGGCCCGGCGACGACGTGGTGGCGATGGCCGAGGCGGCCGCCGCGACCCGCACCGGGGTGGTGCAGATCGCCACCGGCGAGGCGCTCACCTGGGCGGGCCGCTGCTATGCCGGTGACGTGCTCGGGCTGGTCGACGGGGAGGTGGTGCTCATCGAGCACGACCTGGCCGCCGCCGCCTGCCAGCTGGCCGATCGGATGCTGACCGCGGGTGGGGAGCTGGTCACCGTGCTGCTCGGGGAGAATCGGCAGGGTGGCACCGACGAGCTCGGCAGGCTGCTCGCCGACCACCTGCGGTACACCCACCCTGAGGTCGAGGTGGTGCGGTATCGGGGCGGCCCGGTCGGGCGGCCGGTGCAGCTGGGGGTGGAATGACCGACTTGGACAGCCCGCTCAAGCCGTTGGTGGGCCAGGCGGCGGCGAACGCGCTGGCCGCGCAGCTGGAGCTGCACACCGCCGGCGAGCTGCTGCGGCACTACCCGCGCCGGTACGCCGAGCGCGGCAAGCTCACCGACCTGGCGAACCTGGAGCTGGGCGAGCACGTCACGGTGATGGCGGAGATCCGCTCGGTGTCCTCCCGGCAGATGCGCCAGCGCCGGGGCACCATCATGGAGGTGGTGATCGCCTCCGGCGGCCGCACGCTCAGCTGCACGTTCTTCAACCGCCGGTTCCAGGGCAGCCTGGTTGCCGGGCGGACCGGCCTGTTCGCCGGCAAGGTCACCGCGTTCCGAGGCAAGCTGCAGCTCAACCAGCCCGACATGATGATCTTCGGTGCGGACGGCGACGATGACGACGAGGTGGATGCGGACGAGTTCGCCGGCGCCCTGCTGCCGATCTACCCGGCCACCACCAAGCTGCCCTCCTGGAAGATCGCCCGCTGTGTCCGACAGGTGCTGGACCTTGTCGATGATCCAGCCGATCCGGTCCCCACCGAGATCCTGGCCGAACGCGGACTGCCCGGCCTCGGCGATGCCCTGCGTGGGATCCACCGC
>Ga0193743_1000536_pt1 | contig 29776 bp, 21 predicted proteins | sample L2c2metaG_FD_143038 | JGI IMG/M metagenome (GOLD analysis project Ga0193743, IMG submission 143038) | Soil microbial communities from a riparian zone of the East river system, Colorado, United States - L2c2 | ecosystem: Environmental > Terrestrial > Soil > Riparian zone | place: USA: East River...
GTCTTCAGTACACGAAGGATGCCGAAGGAGCTTCTTACAACGACGGAACGAGCGGTACGGTAAAGGCAGATGATGCCATTCATCCAGGCGGGACCTACACCTATCTATGGACCGTACCAGAGCGCAGTGGACCGGGACCGATGGACGGAAGTTCGGTTCTGTGGATGTACCACTCTCACTTTGTCGAATCGACGGATATTAACACCGGGCTTATAGGGCCCATCATCGTGACGCGAAGAGGATCCGCCAGACCGGATGGATCACCGAAGGATGTCGACCGGGAGTTCATCGCCGACTTTGCCGTTTTTGATGAGACCGACAGCTGGTTTTTTGAAGGAAATAAGGGGATGCAAGCCAGAGCGGCGCGGCTGAAAGCAACGGACCCGTTACTTCGTGAGCAGAATCTCATGTACTCAATCAATGGTTATATCGAAGCGAATCTGCCAATGCTTACGATGCGAAAGGGGGAACGGGTACGGTGGTATCTTCTGTCAAACGGCAACGAAGACGATGTCCATATGGCCCACTGGCACGGGAATAGTGTTGTTTGGAACAACATGAGAATGGACACGTTATTTCTTGGTCCGATGGCTATGGCCAGTGCCGACATGGTTCCTGATAGTGAGGGTTTATGGCTCTTTCACTGTCATGTAACTGATCACTACAACGGCGGCATGATCGCAAAGTATCAGGTACTGCCGTAGAGCAAATCTGACAGAATACCATGAGTTTCGTTCTTGGTTGAGATGCGGTGAACACGGGTGGGAGCGGGTTGAGACAAATTGACACATTAGGCGCTCAATCCGTGTTGCTGAATCTTATAAAGAAGACTTCGATAGCTGATATTAAGATTCATTGCCGCTCGGCGCCTGTTCCAACCAGAGGCAGATAATGCATCCTGCAGCATGCGGATTTCAGTCTGGTTCTTGATTTCACTAACGGCACCCTTCATCCCGGCTGAGTTAGCAGTCTTTTTGCTGGCGATGTCTACTGTCGCGTTTGTCACGGCGCTGCTAGTTTGTGTTTGCGTCTTTGTTCGAAGATACGCATAGGCAGCCTCCTGGTCTCGAAGAATGAGCGTCCGAATGACGAAGTTGCGGAGTTCCCGGAGGTTTCCGGGCCAATGATATTCCATTGCAGCGTCAAGGATACGCTGTGAGAGCACAATCGGTTGTCCGACGCCCGCAGTTCCTCTGCGATTCAGCTCCTCTATCAATAAAGGGATCTCTTCACGGCGCTCACGTAGTGGCGGAATGACGAGAGTCAGCGTATTTAGACGGTAGTAGAGATCCTCCCGAAACCGCTTTTCGAGGATTGCTGTCTGCATGTCAATATTAGTGGCCGCCAGAACTCGGACATCCACTTGAGTGGTGGAGCGGCCCCCCAGACGGCTGAAGGATCCGTCCTGCAAGACGTGAAGCAGTTTAGCTTGCATCTGAGGACTCATTTCGCCAATTTCATCCAGCAAAATAGTTCCTTTATTGGCCAGCTCGAATTTTCCTGGCTTTGATTTCATTGCGCCGGTAAAGGCTCCTGCCTCATAGCCGAATAGTTCACTCTCTAAGAGTTCCGTGGGAAGTGCTGCGCAGTTGACGTTGAGGAAGCGATTCTCAGAGCGCGTATGGTATTTGTGCAGCAACAGCGCAACGATCTCCTTGCCGACGCCGCTTTCTCCCAGAATCAGCACCGGTATATCGATTGGTGCTAGTACACGAATGTCGCGATAGAGCTGCATCATCGTCGGCGATGCGGCAAGGAAGAAGCGATTGTTATCCAGCTCTTCGAGATGATAGCTGTGACCGGGTGTCGAAGAGCCTGCCGCAGGGTGTGACGGCTCTATCGTGTCCTGTCGTTGCAACAGCTTTTCGAGATCGTGGCGCATCAGGGGCTTAGTAAATATCGTTGAGATTTTTCGCTCTGCGGCGAAGCTTTGCCAGCTGCTGTCTTCTCTTGCGGAGAGTATGCAAAGTTGGCTGCTTCGCACCATCTGCAACAGAGCCGGCTCGAAGAGCCGAGCGCTCGCTTGATCCTTTCCCACGTCTAATAACACAAACTCTGCTTGTACCCCATTGCTGAGCAGCTGGATGGCTTCGCTGGTGGACGCTACACAAATCGCTCGATAGCCTTGGGAAGCGAGCGAAGTGTGAACTAAATTACAGGTGCTGAGATCATTACTAATTGCAAGAACTTGCACAGCGTTCATAATGTAATGCAACCTCAACTGAGAAATATGCAGCAAACTGCTCAATAGTCTGCAACTGCAGATGACACGCAGGTCGATTTCTCAGGACGCTATTGCAAGAATCCGGAGAACCCATGCAGATAAGTCGGAACTCGTTCCTTCAAACATGCGAGTTACGAAAAAGTACAGCGAGTACAAAAGGTATTGCTTTCTAACCAGGTAACACTAGTCAAGTTACTAGCCCTATTCAGCAGTAGCTTTATAAAAGATTGGCATGACTGCTGAAGTGGTGCGAATGTATCGCTATCCCACTAAAGTGTCAAATAAATTTTGTACCTGAACTATGCATATCGTCTGCAGATTTTTCGCATACGGCCGTAACTTACGCTAAGTCAATGTTTGCAGTGATTTTAGGAGGAAGCGAAACGCAGATTTCTAGGGCGTGATTCGTAAAATGTGACAGTTACGATCATATATTTCGGTAACCATATAGTTATCCCGTATCTCTCGTGTCGGAAATGGTTGTTCACGTGCTTTCTGAGTAGGAACTAGGAATACCAGGGTATTAGGTCTTAAATTTATATAGAAAGCGCCCGATTGTGCACCTCCCTCTCCCAATGGGATCTACATCCGCCACGAGTTCTATTTCGTATGACGTCGTCATTATTGGTGCTGGAATCATAGGTCTGGCGACAGGTCTCGAACTCCGCACTCGGTTTTCTGGGATCTCCCTCGCAGTCATCGACAAAGAACGAACGATCGCTGCACACCAGACGAGCCATAACAGTGGAGTGATCCACTCCGGCATATACTACAAGCCCGGTAGCCTGAAGGCTCAGCTTTGCGTCGCGGGAGCGGCCGCTATGGTCCGCTTTTGCGATGAGCATGGAGTGCCTTATGAGCTCTGCGGCAAAATAATTGTCGCGACTGCAGAGGACGAGATTCCGCGATTGGAGGAACTGTACAGGCGCGGTACGGGAAATGGGCTTTCCGGCTTAAGAAGAATCTCATCTGAGGAGATTCGTGAATTGGAGCCGAACTCCGCCGGAATTAGAGGAATTCATGTACCGGGTACCGGCATCGTTGACTATGCCCGGGTTGCCGAGAAGTATGCAGAGCTGATCATCAGTCGTGGCGGGAACGTCTTCCTCTCGCATGAGGTAACTGGCATAAAGAACTCCGGATCACAGACGACACTCGAAACAACGCAGGGAGAGATATCTGCGAAACTTGTAATCAACTGCGCGGGGTTACAAAGCGACAGGATCAGCCGCATGGCGAACGCAAAGCTTGATTTGAAGATTGTCCCATTTCGCGGTGAGTATTACGAACTGGCTCCCTCTAAGACGGACTACCTTAGGGGACTCATATATCCAGTCCCTGATCCGCGGTTCCCTTTCCTCGGCGTGCACTTCACCCGTCGGATGGGAGGTGGCATCGAGGCAGGTCCAAATGCAGTGCTGGCGCTGAAGCGTGAAGGTTATTCGAAGCGTGCGTTCGACGCAGGGGATGTGATGGAATTTGCCGCATTTCCCGGGTTCTGGATCATGGCTGCAAAATATTGGCAGACTTCCTTGGGAGAGTACTATCGTTCGTGGAGCAAAGCGGCCTTCGTCCGAGCCCTACAACGGCTGATGCCCGCTATGACGTCGGAAGATTTGATTCCCGGAGGCTCAGGAGTTCGAGCGCAGGCCTTGGATAGACACGGAAAACTATTAGACGACTTCTACTTCGCCTACACAGAGGGAATGATTCATGTTTGCAACGTCCCTTCCCCCGCAGCGACAGCGTCGCTGGCCATTGGAAGATACATCGTCGACACCCTGGTCCAGCAGAGACGGCTGTGAGAAGGGAGGCGACCTCTTTGGCTTCCTCTAAACCGAGATCGCGTAAAGAGCTTCAATGACGTAATCCTGATCGGCCTCCGACATCTGGTGGAACAAGGGAAGGATAAGTGCTGTGTCAGTCACCATGTTGGTTTGCGGCAGAACAGCATCCCATCGTTCCGAGCGATAAGGAACCTCCCGATGGATTGCCATGATTGCTCTTCGGGTGGAGATATTCTTCTCGAGCAGGACTTGCATGATTGCATCGCGACTTGACGCTGCGGTGCGGTTCAGGCGAACCATGTAAGACTGATAGTTGGGAAGACAGTTCGCGGGAACGGAGGGTGTCTCGAGCCAGGAGAAGTGCCGGAGAGCCTTGTCGTAACGGGAAGCAAGATGTCGGCGCTTCTCCAGAAAACTCGGCAGGCGTCCGAGTTGAACGCTGCCGATGGCAGCCTGCATATCTGTCATGCGGAAGTTGTAGCCCACTTCATCATAGGTTTCGGCGGTTACTTGTTTGGCGTTATGGCGGGCCACGTCAGATAAGCTCATTGCATGCTGCCGCAGCTTGCGAAGTTTGTTGGCGAGATCGGCATTATTTGTTGTGATCATGCCTCCTTCACCGGTTGTCAAGATCTTGCGAGGGTGAAAACTAAAGCAGGCCATCGCGCCGAGCGGTTTGCCAATCAGGTGACCTTCATACTTAGATCCAATGGCACAGGCAGCGTCTTCGATGACCGCCAGACCATGCTCCCTGGCAATCTCCAGAATTTGTTGCATCTCTGCAGGGAGGCCAATCTGATGAACGACAAGGATCGCCTTGGTTCTGGGAGTGATCGCTTCTTCGATCTTGAGGGGATCTAGGTTGTAGGTCACCGGATCGATATCACAAAAGATCGGTGTAGCCCCTACGTAGGTAATAGAGTTCGCCGTCGCAATAAAAGAGAGGCTCGGGCAAATAACCTCATCTCCGGGGCCAATATTGCTTGCAACCATAGCCAGATGAAGTGCCGTCGTGCAGGAGGAGACGGCAACCGCATGATCACAACCGATATAGTTCGAGAACTCCGTTTCAAACTCGGCGACTCTCGGTCCTTGCGTTATCCATCCCGAACGTAGCGCCTCAATGACGGCCTGCTCTTCTTCCGCACCAATAAAAGGTCGCGCGACGGGGATCATAGCTGGGGTCTGTACCGAAATACTGCTCACTTTGGGCTCCCGGTTGTTACGGCTAGTTCCGACTTGATCTGATCACGCCATTCGATGAGCAACTTCAGGCCTGTTTCAAGGTCAATTCCCGCTTTGAAGCCAAGCATTCGTTCTGCCTTATCGGTCGTGGCGCGCCGCGCACGAACGTTATTGACTTTGCGAGCTTCGTGATATTCCGGCTTGAGAGGCGATCCGGTGACCTTTAGCAAGAGATGGCATAGTTCATTCAACGTTGTTTGTACGCCTGTGCCTACATTGAAAACTTCATCGGTTGTATCGGACACAAGGCCGGCTATATTTGCTGTGGCCACGTCTTCAACGTAGACGAAGTCCATGGATTGGCCTCCATCGCCGAAGATCTTGGGCGGCTTACCGGCTTCGATGGCGTCCATCCAGCGGACTAGCACCTCGGTATAAACACCGTCCAGGTCCATCCGTGGCCCATAGATATTGAAGTAGCGGAATGCCACATACGGCAGCTGAAACATCTCAAAGTAGGAGCGGAGCATTTGCTCATTCGCAATCTTGCCGGCTCCATACAGCGTGCGATTGTTGAAGGGATGATCTTCATCCATCGGCAGATACGATGGATCGCCATAGACCGAAGCGGAGGAGGCCGCGACAATCTTCTTGACCTTATGGCGAACCGCACTCTCTAGAACATTGGAAGTTCCATCGATAAGAACCTGGATGGCTTCGCGCGGGGCCTCGGAGCAACGAGTGATGCGCAACGCCGCCTGATGAAATACGTAGTCGACACCCTCTGTCAGACTGTCCACCATGGCCGCATCACGAATATCTCCCTCGACAAGAATCAATCGCCCGGTCTTCTGCGCTCCTTCAAGGTTACGAACATTGCCGCGGATAAAGTTGTCGAGAACGCGAACTTCAGCAGCTCCCTGCTCAAGGAGCTGGTCTACGGTAGTGCTCCCCACAAACCCAGCCCCACCGGTTATAAATATTCTCGTTCCCTCAATAGGATTCATTGGATACCCTTCTGCGACCTTTGATCTTGATCAAACCTACCATCTGACGTCTAGTGACTGACAATGGTCATTTACCGGCGATACCGGATAACCTTTGCCGGCACTCCGGCAACAACAGCGTATTCCGGTACATCGGAGGTGACAACTGCACCTGCCCCAACGATCGAGTTCGCTCCTACGTGAACACCGGGAAGAATTGTTGCATTTGTGCCAATATCCGCTCCATAGCCGATAACAATTGGCTTAATCGTGAGTCCGGTTGTAATGATAGGAACATCAATCGGATCGCCGGTATGACTGGAGCCAAGCACTTTCGCTCCAGGCCCCCACCCTACATAGTCCTCAATCACCAGATGGCGCGCATCGAAGTAGGCATGCGGGCCGATCCAGACATGACTCCCAATGCGGCAGGTGCCATCATAGCGGCCCTGAATCATCGTTTGCGCCCCCAGGAAGACAGCGTCACCAAGCTCCATCGTCTCGGGATGCTTCAAGATGACCCCGGGGCCGCTCTGCAGCGAATGACCAGCAGTTCTGCACATCGCACGGATCAGTACTCTTCGCATGTGCGATTCAAAGGCGCCCTCCTCATTCCTGTATCTCGAGAAGAGAGCCAGCAACTCCTGCCGAGCATACGTCTGTTTCAGATGAGAGGCGAACTCCCACTCCCAAGAGGGGTCCTCCACGGTCTTTGCGCTTCCAAAGACGGCAGGTACCGTCCGTATCTCCGGAGCGACCGAAGATTCGTGGTCAACCGACATAACAACCCTCTTTCAGCTCAGAGACGACGCGTGCGATTGCTTCTGAGTGTATGCCGGGATACATGGGAAGCGACAGGATGCGGTCCTTCACGCTCTCGGTGACAGGAAAGTCTCCCTGCTTGTAACCGAGGGAACGATAAGCCTCCTGAAGGTGCAGAGGGGTTGGATAATGCAATCCAGATTCGATGCCAGCTTCGGTCAGTTGCTCGCGAAGCTGGTCACGTTTCTTCGATTGAACGACATAAAGATGGTAGACATGTCGATTGTGAGGCATTTCGGTAGGAACTTCGAGGTCGGTTGCTACAAGAGCCGCGTCATATTCGGCCGCGGCCTGCCGCCGTTGATCATTCCACCGATCGAGGTACTTCAGCTTTACGGAAAGGATCCCGCCTTGAAGTCCCTCCATCCTCATGTTCAGTCCAGGGAAGATGTGCTCATATCGCTTGGAGGATCCGTGATCGCGCCACAGCCGGATCTTATACGCGAGTTCTGCATCGTTGGTTGTGACGGCTCCGCCTTCTCCGCAGGCTCCAAGGTTTTTTCCAGGATAGAAACTGAAACAGCCGGCTACACCAAACGAGCCCGCCTTTCTTCCTTTGTACTCTGCGCCGTGAGCCTGACACGCGTCCTCGATAACTGGAATTCCGTGGCGGTCAGCAATCTCCTGAATCGGCTCCATGTCAGCAACCTGTCCATAGAGATCGACCGGAATGATCGCACGCGTTCTGCTCGTGATGGCTGCTTCAAGCAGCGTTGGATCCATCGTAAAGCTGACCGGATCGATATCGACAAATACCGGCAGTGCGCCCACCGCCGAAATGGCCTCCGCCGTTGCAATGAACGTATGTGGAACCGTGATGACTTCATCTCCAGGGCCAATGTTGAGCGCCGCCAGGGCGAGATGAAGCGCCGCAGTTCCCGTATTCAAAGCGACACAGTGGCTGGTTCCAACATAAGCAGCGAATTCCTGCTCGAACCGTTGAACCTCAGGGCCTAACACGAAAGACGAGTTATCCAAGACGCGGTCGAAGACCTCCTGAAGCTCATCCTTAATCTCAACATGCATGGATCTTAGATCAACAAAGGGAACCCTCATACTTCCTCCACCATCTTCAGAAAACGAGCAGGATTACCAGCTACCACCGTGCGAGGTGGGACATCACGAGTTACCACACTGCCTGCGCCAACAATGGCAGACTCGCCAATGGTGACGCCGCACAGAATCGTACAGCTTGTTCCGATGGAAGCCCCTCGCTTCACGACCGTCGGCACAACCTGCCAATCAGTCTCGGTCTGCAGGCCTCCGTTAACGTTCGTGGCCCGGGGATGCTTATCGTTGATGAACGAGACGTTATGTCCTATAAACACATCGTCTTCGATCTTGACGCCCTCGCAGATGAAGGTATGGCTCGAGACTTTGACGTTTTCGCCTATCTCAGCATTCTTCTGGATCTCGACGAAGGTGCCAATCTTGCTGTTATCGCCGATGGAGCAGCCATAGAGATTCACGAACGCAAAGATACGTACTCCATGGCCGATCTTCACATCAGGTGCAATTCGGCTGAACTCCGAAGCCACGATCGGCAGTGCTTCGATACGATCTGCATCCTGAACTATCTCGACCTGATCGACTGCAATCTGAGCACTCATCAGGCAGCTCCACGTACACGGTCGTCAGAGACAAGGCTGATCAGCTTGCCTCGCTGTTTCATTGAGAGAGACGCGCTCTCCAGGATGCGAACAACTCGAAGTCCAGACTGTCCTCCGGTAAGGGGTTCTGCTCCGGTCCTGATGCAATCGGCGAAGTGCTGGATCTCCACTTTGAGCGCCTCGGACACATCCAGTTGTGGGGCGAACATGTCGCCAGACCGGTAACCCACCATGGCCTTGTAAACAGAATCGGGCGTCGAATTGACTGTAATGCCTTTGTCGTAGACCTTTACCTTCTCGCTAGGCTCCATGTCGTCATACACAATCATCTGCTTGCTTCCGCCTACCAGGGTGCGGCGGACCTTCACGGGAGAGAGCCAGTTGACGTTTACATGCGCGATGATATTTCCGTCGAAGAACATCGTGATGTATGCAAGGTTCTCTGTGCCCCCAAAGACATGGTTGATCCCTGTGGCGGCGACAGCACATGGAGTCGTGGGAAGAATGTAGTCCATGATTGCAAGATCATGAACCGCAAGGTCCCAGATAACGTCGACGTCTCTCTGAAAAAGACCGAGATTGATTCTCGTCGAATCGTAATAGAGAATGTCGCCCAGCTTGCCTGAGCTGGCGATCTCCTTAATCTTGCGCACGGCGCCGGTGTAGACAAAGGTGTGGTCCACCATGAGAACAAGATTGCGTTGCGCCGCCTCATCAATCAGCCGCATCGCCTGCTCCGATGTGGAAGTCATAGGCTTTTCGACCATGACATGCTTGCCGTGCTGCAGCGCCTGCAGGGCGAGATCGTAGTGCGTAGAGACTGGTGTTGCAATGGCGATCGCATCGATCTTTGGATTTCTCAGCATCTCGTGGACGTCCGTGGTCGCCTCCACGGACGGGTAACGGCTCTTAACGAGCTTCAGACGGTCGGGATTCATATCGCTGACCGCAACGACCCGTGTCTCTGGAACCTCAAACAGATTGCGGACCAAATTTGGTCCCCAGTATCCATAGCCGACTACGCCGAAATTCACCACGCGAGCTCTCCTATGTTGCAAAACTTTGGCCGTTGAATTTGCACTCCTGCGCAAATCATTTGCACAGTTCGCACGAAAATGAACACTCCGCGCATCAGCTGCATGCATTTCAAGCGGCTTGTCTCCAGCGCAAGAACTGGAAGCATGTCAGATTCCAAACCAATGATTGAGAAAGGAAGGGAGGCAAGGAGCAGCACGAAGGGGAACGGGAGGTTAAAACTGAGTAGAGTTGCTAGATCGTGGTATCCCACCCTCTTTGATCTTATAGAGAAGGGTGCGATAGCTGATGTCAAGAGATTGGGCAGTCTTCCTGCGATTCCAGTTATGCGCCCTCAGCACGCTCAGAATGATCTTGCTCTCAAGGTGCTGCACTGCGCGCTTAGTTTGAATCCGAAGAGGAGTCGTAAGATCCACCTCCTCGGAAGGGTCCCCTTTAAGCGCTGGCGGCGTCATCATGTTTAAGACATGTTGTTCACCGCCCAGGACAACATATCGTTTGGCCATATTCTCTAGTTCCCGAATATTTCCAGGCCAGTGATGCGTCTCCAGTGCCTTCGTAAAAGACTCACTTGCTGGGATAGGATCTTTACCGAATCGTTGGCTGTAGACCTTAATAAAGTGCTTCATCAACAAGGAGACATCCGTGACGCAGTCGCTTATGGACGGCATGTGGATCCGCAATACATTGATGCGGTAGTAGAGATCTGCCCGAAAGGCTCCTTTCGCTATCTCAGCCTCAAGATCGCGATTGGTTGCACAGATCAGCCGAACATCTTCGGCCGCTTCATTTGCTCCATTGAAGCCTGGTAGACGGAAGTCCTGTAGCTTGTGCAGAAGTTTGCCCTGAAGCGTCAAGTCTAACTCGCCTATATCGTCTAGAAATAGCGTGCCGCCGCTGATAGGGCCGTCTATTGCCGCAGATTCAGATTTCTGTTGGCCAGAAAGAAGGTCCGAAGCATGCTCGAACTCCCAATCGAAGAACCGGCTCGACATCGCGGCACAGCTTAATTTGAGAAAGCTGTGTGCACGTCGTTCGCTCACACTATGCAAGAGTTTGGCGGCCAACTCTTTTCCTGTACCACTTTCCCCCGTGATCAATACAGGAACGTCGGTCAGCGAGGCCTTCTGCAACTGATCGTGAATGCGGCGGATTGCCGGGGAGTTCCCTATAAGAACCTCCCCAAATTGACAATCTTGCGTTTCAGACATTGATGCCCTCAATACTGTCGCCGACGCACGTACATGACCAAAAGGGGTAAGTCACTCCTAAGTAATATGCTAACTTGAAACAAACTAGCGTATTGCAATATTTTGCATTGAATATTACAGCAGCATGCAACTACGTTACGGGGTACCAACGGAATAGTGTTCCTGTTACTTTAACCTGACGCCAGAGATTTCCCAGATATCGCGCTAAAAGAAATAGTCAGAAGCAGCTGGTCGATATCCATGTATTACTGCCGGCTGGAGTGTTGGGATAAGTCATGGCGAAGTCACGTGTCCCGCGAATCTGCGGGCTGGAAAAGATGGGATCCCTCTCAAGCGGCATTATTGAAGTATGCCGCCGTCATTCTACGAACGTTTCGCACAATCTTCTGTGATACGAAGGAACCTCTCTTCTGCACTCAGGAACGTAGGATTTGATCCACTCACAATCCCCTGCGAAAGGGAGTCCTTAGCCTTTTCTATTGTCTCCTGCGTCTGAAAAAATCCGTGCCCCCAATTTTTTGATGAGACGATCTTCGGGACAATAACGTGTTATAAGTTCACCTCGCCTGTTCTGCAGAGTAACGAGAAGTGCGCTGAGCATTCATGAACAGCGAAGTGCATTAGCTGTCATCATTCGTTGCCGTGAAGGATAGCTTGTTTTTGAGCGACGAGTCTCGTGATAGCCAGGGACTTGGGGATGGCTGCCCACGCCCGTAGCGGGACTGATATTATGATCGTCAAAATAAATGAAAACGCCATCCAGAGTTCGCATCCATAATAATGAACCGCCCCATGCGCAACACTATGGCGTTCGACGGATCGATCTTGCCTCCGCTCAACTGGCATCCAGTGAGATGGCTCGGGATATTAATCGCGATATAGTCCTGGAGTTTATTCGTTTTCGGCAACCTGTATCCCGCGTAGATTTGTCCAGGCTCTCTGGTTTGCAACCCAGCACAATCTCAGCGATTGTAGAGGATTTGATTGGAGAGGGATGGGTAAAAGAAGGGGCTGTCGTGCGAAGCGGCCGCGGCAGGCCATCGACGATGCTATCTGTCAACGACGACCTGGTAACCCTGGCGCTGGATATACGGCCAAATCAGGCAATCATTGCAGTTGTCGATCTGAGTGGCCGTTTCTTGTCGCACGAAACCATTATGACTGCAACGGATCCGGACGCCGCAATCGCGGAGCTGGTCAAAAAGATGCGATCGTTGCGAAGCAAATATAAGGAGAAGATCTTCGAGGGCATTGGTGTGAGTGTTCCGGGAAGAGTCGATCCGGTGACCTATAAGCTCTTGATGGCGCCAAATCTGAAGTGGGGTGGATTTGATATCAAATCGGCATTGGAAAAGGCGATGGGTTTACAGGTTGAGATCGACAATGATGCAAATGCCTGCCTCCTTTCGGAGCTCTGGTTTGGAAGGTTGGAGGGGGTTCGAAATGCCGTGTTGATTGCTGTTTCTGAGGGATTGGGTACTGCAATTCTGGCCGGCGGTCAAATGCATTCTGGGTTCAATGGCCTCGCGGGAGAATTCGGTCACATTCCTGTCGATCCAAAGGGTCCAATATGCGAATGCGGTCAGCGAGGATGCTGGGAGATGTTTGCTTCTTCGCGGGCGGCTCTCAAAATGTATCGAAGGTTCTCTCATAAATCTCAGGTCAAAGATATGCAAAGCTTGTTACGTCTGGTTCAGGATGGAGATCCATATGCACTCAAGGCGGTTAAGTTACAAGCTGAGGCGTTAGGGCGAGGTCTGCGTCTGGTCACGGCCGCTCTTTCTCCTGAAAGAATTCTGATCACCGGCGAGATGACATCCAGTTGGGATGTATTAGGTCCGATTGTGCAGCGAGAACTGGAAGCCGGGATGTTGGCTGGGGCAGCGCCCTTGCTGACGACTGCAGGGGATGGATATTTGGCACGTTTGAGTGGTGGCGCGGCATTGCTCTTGCAGCGGCACTCTCACTACCATCGGTCGACGCATGCTGCGCGCAGGGTAAAGCGCGAGCGAATGCCGTGAACATTCTCTCTCAAAATAGATCGCTTATCGGAATATCGAAAACGACCGTAACCCTGTGTCTGCATGGAGGCAAGTAATGTATCTCGGGATTGATTGTGGAACGCAGGGAACCAAGGCGGTGCTGATCGATGAGGACGGGAAACCTCTCGGAAGAGGATATGCCGCGCACGCCTTAATTGAGAGAGAAAATGGCGCCCGAGAACAGGAGCCGCAATGGTGGGTGGATGCTCTACGTGAAGCAGTCCGGCAGGCGCTCTCTCAGGCTCCGAATGTTAAAGTGGTTGCCCTCGCGGTCTCGGGACAACAGCATGGTCTGGTTGTGCTGGATGAAGAGATGCGGGTAATTCGACCAGCGAAACTATGGAATGACACCGAGACAGCCCCGCAGAATGATGAGTTGGTCGCAAGGCTGGGAGGAAGCGCTGCTTGCCTGGAGAAGATAGGTATTGTTCCACTCACCGGCTATACAGCATCAAAACTGCTGTGGTTGAAGGAAAATGAGCCGGAAGCTTTCGCCCGTATCCGCCATATCCTCCTTCCTCACGACTACCTGAACTTCTGGCTTACAGGAAATCTGGCCGCCGAATATGGAGACGCCTCCGGTACGGCATTCTTTGATGTGCGAACACGTAAGTGGTCAGCTGAAGTACTTGACCTGATCGACGGAAAGTCTGGATCTCTTAAAAGAGCTTTACCGCCGCTTCTCCGACCCGAAGACATCGTGGGGATTCTTCGGCCAGAGGTCGCTTCGGATCTCGGAATCTCATCCGATTGCATTGTTTCTTCAGGAGGTGGAGACAACATGATGGGTGCGATTGGAACCGGCAATGTCAGAGAGGGAGTCGTAACCTTGAGCCTGGGGACCTCCTCCACGGTCTACTCCTTTTGCGAGCACCCTGTAGTGGATGCGACCGGATCTGTTGCATCCTTCTGCTCCTCGTCGGGAGGCTGGCTGCCGTTGGTCTGCACAATGAATGCGACGAATGTTGTCACCAGAACCCTTCATACGGTTGGCAAAACGGTCAACGACCTCGATGCAGCATTGCTGGCAACCCGTCCTGGAGCGGATGGTATGTCCTTTTTACCCTTTCTCAACGGAGAAAGAACACCGAACCTCCCGAGTGCCCGGGGAACCCTCGTTGGTATCTCTTCGAATAACTTCACGAGCGAAAACTTGATTCGAGCCGCGGTCGAAGGTGTGAGCTTCGGAGTTCTGAGCGGGCTGGACCGGATATTAAATGGACGGGAACCCGATGTGATCTTTGTGATCGGAGGTGGCGCACGCTCGAGAGAATGGCGCCAGCTTCTCGCCGACGCTACCGGAGCCGCGATTCAGGTGCCAGCCGAAGAAGAGGCCGGATGTCTTGGAGCTGCGATGCAGGCGATGTATGCCTTTCGTTGCGCCTCTGGCGGGCCCTCCTCCAGTCTGGTTGATATTGCCGACCGCTGCGTAAGTGTATCGAAAGATGGAAAGCAGGTTCCGCAGGCCGACCGTCACCAGGTATACCGACAAGCCATGGAGAGGTACCAGGCCGCTTTGCAGGAACTTTATCTTTCTTAAGTGTCATGAAAAGCTTTAGACTTGTCATGGTTATTTCGAGACAAATAATAAATTCTTCCCGGTCGTTTGCTAGGATTTCTCCTGATGCCAACCTGTTCTCCACACCTGCTCCTGTTCCTTGCATCCAGCCGACTGACGGTTCTCGCCCCGATTGATATCGCAATCCTGGCGCTCTACTTCGTCGTCGTAATCTTCATCGGTTTCTATGTGAAGGGTTCGACGAACACAAGCGAAGAATTTTTTCTTGCGGGAAGAGAGATGTCTGCCTGGATTGCAGGATTGAGCTTCGTGTCCGCGAATCTCGGCTCACTGGAGCTGATGGGCTGGGCTGGCGCGGCTTATCAATATGGGATTCTGGCAGCCCACTGGTATTGGATTGGTGCCATTCCAGCGATGCTCTTTCTCGGCATCGTGATGATGCCGTTCTACTACATCTCGAAAACACACTCCGTACCCGGATATCTGCAACTTCGCTTTGGAGAAGGTGCGCGAGGGGTAAGCGCTGCTTCCTTTGCATTGATGACGGTGCTGATGAGCGGCGTCAACATGTACTCCATGGCATTGGTGATGAAGATTGTGCTCGGCTGGAATATCAGTTTTTCCATCTGGGTAGGTGCTGTAACAGTGGCTGTCTATGTCATGCTGGGCGGGCTGCGTTCGGCGATTATCAATGAGGTCCTGCAGTTCGTGTTGATCTGGGCAGGGGCGGCCTTGATTCCTATTCTTGGGCTGATCGAAGCTGGTGGCTGGCAGAACCTGAAGGCGCAGATCGCCGCGAATGTCGGCTCCTCCGATTACACCCATCTCTGGAGCACTCTCGGAAGCTTCCGGGATAACCCGATGGGGGTTCATTGGACGGGAATCGTCTTTGGATTGGGCTTCGTCGTTAGTTTTGGCTACTGGACGACAGACTTTCTTGTAGTTCAGCGAGTCCTTTCGGCAAATAATCTTCGTTCAGCCAAGATGGCACCCATTATCGGAGCCGCCTTCAAGATGGCTGTCCCCCTCATCGTTATCATTCCTGGACTGCTGGCTTTGACGGTTCTCAAGAATCCGGATGGAAGCCTGATGCATCTTGTGGGGGAGGATGTTGCCGCGGCGACTGGTCAGCACAGCTACAACGAAGTGCTTCCACTGATGTTGATCCGCTACTGCGGCCCGGGTCTTCTGGGATTGGGAATTACCGCTCTAGTGGCGGGATTTATGAGCGGTATGGCCGGCAATGTCAGCGCATTTTCCACAGTGTGGACCTATGACATTTACGGCGCATATATGAACAAGAATGCGTCGGATAGCCACTACGTCTCGATGGGACGGTGGTCGACGATTGTCGGCATGTTGATCTCGGTAGGAACGGCCTTTCTGGTGGCGCATGCCGCGAGCATTATGGATTACGTCCAGGCCTTATTCAGTTTTTTCATTGCGCCGCTGTTCGGTACGGTCGTGCTCGGCATGCTCTGGAAGAGAGCAACACGTGCAGGAGGATTCTGGGGGCTCCTCTCAGGCACGGTTGCTTCTATTGCCATGTGGATCTGGGTGCAGCGTGATGGGGCCGCTCTGCAATACATCGCGCTTTCTCCTGACGCAAAGCCCATGGCCGAAAATCTCTACCGAGCGCTGTGGAGTTTCCTTATCTGCGTTACTGTCACCTATGTGGTAAGCATGATGACAGAGCCGACCCCCGATGCGCAGCTTGCTGGTCTTGTATATGGAGCGACGCAGCTTCCGGACGATGGAGCAAGGTCGCTATGGCAGAAGCCGATCTTCTGGGCGTGTGTTGTGATTGTGGTGTTCTTCGTTTTAAACCTGATCTTCTGGTAGGAGCGATACAAATGGCTGACGGAACGGGACGAGGCGAAAAGATATCGATCTGGTTCTTCGTAGGACTTCTACCCCTGATCTATGGGCTAATTCTCTTCCCATATGGAATCTACGAAGCTATGGGGCATGAAGCTCCAACGATACTGAATGAATTGCACCCAACGCTCTGGTGGGGATTCCTTCTCCTGATCTTCGGTGTGTTCTATGTAATTCGTTTTCGGCCCGGTAAAGGCTGAGGTCTTCGAAACGCCGTCCGCGGCAGAAACAAAGGTAGTTTGGGGGAAAGATGGCAAGACAGATGACGTTTGGAGTCATTGTAGGGAATCGGGGATTCTTCCCGAGCCACCTGGCGGCAACCGGCCGCACTGAGATGATTGCAGCTCTCGAGCGGCAAGGACACAAAGCGATCGTAGTCACTCCGGAACAGACTGCCTTTGGAGCGGTCGAAACCTACGCCGAGGCCAGGATATGTGCCGAGCTGTTTCAGAGCCACGCTCGCGAGATTGACGGCATCATCGTTACGCTTCCTAACTTCGGTGAGGAGCGCGGCCTCGCCGACGCCATTCGCCTGGCCAACCTTCAGGTCCCGATCCTGATCCAGGCGACTCCCGATGATGCGGGAAAGATGAGCATCGCTTACCGTCGGGATAGCTTCTGCGGCAAGATGTCCATCTGCAACAACCTTCGGCAATATGGTATCCCCTGCACGCTGACAACGCTGCATACGGAGGCCCCAGACTCCGATCAGTTCACTGCTGATCTCCGGGACTTTGCGGCAACCTGCCGTATCGTTCGCGGATTCCGGAACCTCCGCATCGGAGCGATCGGAGCGCGCCCCGCGGCATTTAACACCGTGCGCTACTCAGAAAAGCTGTTGGAGAAAAGTGGGATTACGGTAGACACACTGGACCTGAGCGAAGTGTTAGGAAGGATTCAGCGTTTAAATGATGGCGAGCACGAAGTTCAGGAGAAACTCCGCGCGATCAAGAGTTATCTCCCCACTCATGACGTGCCCGAAGCGGCTCTCCTCAAGATGTCGAAGCTGGGAGTCGTGATCGACGCCTGGATGAAATCCAATACCCTTGATGTCACCTCGGTCCAGTGCTGGACGTCACTCGAAGAGTTCTTCGGCGTCGTTCCCTGTACCGTCATGAGCATGATGAGCGAGAAGCTTCTGCCAAGCGCCTGCGAGGTCGACACCATGGGGACTCTCTCCATGCATGCCCTCACGCTGGCCAGCGAAACTCCCTCCGCCCTCCTCGACTGGAATAATAACTATGGTGCCGATCCCAATAAGGCAGTTTGCTTTCATTGCTCCAACTTGCCCAAGCACTTCTTCCGGGAGGGAGTAAAGATGGATTTCCAGCAGATCATCGCCGGGACCGTCGGAAAAGACAACACCTTCGGCACCCTGGATGGAAGAGTGAAGTCCGGACCGATGACTTTCGTTCGCTTCTCGACCGATGATTTTGACGGAACGATCAAAGGCTATACAGGGCAGGGAAGCTTTACAGATGATCCGTTGCAAACTTTCGGAGGAGCCGGCGTAGTCGAAATCCCAAATATGCAGCAACTGCTGCACCACATTTGCGAGAACGGCTTTGAGCATCACGTCGCAGCCAATTTCTCTCATGTTGCCGGAGCCGTCAAAGAAGCAGCGAGCAAATACCTCGGTTGGCCGATGCACATGCACGCTTAGCATCCACCAAATCTCGTATCCTCATATCAGAGAACGACATCCTGCAGGCCTGTAGAAACCAGGCCGCGGGGCCGGTCTATGGAGGGGTATTTGGCATCCGATTTGGTTGAAGAGAAAGCGAAGGCCATCCTCTCTTCTTTGAAAGGTCATCTCATCGTCTCCTGCCAGGCCGACCCGGGGGACCCAATGGATGACCTAAGTACAGTCACCAGAATGGCCACCGCTGTGCTTCGGGGAGGAGCAGCCGGCCTGCGGGCCGAAGGAGAGAGAGCGGTTCGATCGTTCCGCCAGATCACGGACCGCCCAATCATCGGCATGGTGAAAGCGAAGGACTCGAATGGCGAAGTCTACATCACGCCAACCTTCGAGGCGGCCCTGTCTGTTTCCAATGCGGGCGCCGACATCATTGCCCTCGACTGCACCCATCGTCGGCTGAAGGAAGCCGAACCCTGGCCAGCTCTGGTTCGCCGTATTCAGGCGGAGTTGGGACACCCTGTCCTGGCCGATGTCGCCAGCCTGGAAGACGGTATCGCGGCGCAGGAGGCAGGTGCGAACGCCGTAGCCACGACCCTCTACGGCTACACCGCCGAGACCGCAGGCATCCGGCAGATGTCGTGGCCTTTGTTGCAGGCTCTGGTAGCAAAGTTGAAAATCCCTGTCATTGCCGAAGGCCATATCCAGCAGCCGGAAGACGTCCGCAAGGCCCTTGATCTGGGAGCGTATGCGGTGCTCGTAGGCTCCGCAATCACGCGTCCGGAGACGATCACTGCCCGATTTGTCGCGGCAACAAAAGACTGACCTTCATCACGCTTTACTCGATCGTCGTCGTCGGAACCCGGATCAGCGCGCGGTAACGGTCGCCCCGGTACCGTGAGCATGCCACCTCGATCGGTGTCTGTTCCGTGGTGATGATGACGCGTGAGATCGATAGGACGCTGGCTCTCTTGGGGATCGTGAGGAGCTCAGACTCCTCGCGCGTCGCCGGCAGGGCTTCGATAATCTCATCGGCCCAGGCCACCCGCACCCCATAGTTCTCGCGAAGGATGTAATAGAGTGACTGCTTGGCGAAATTGATTCGCTCCAGCCCGGGAAAAGGCCGCAGCGGTATAAACGACTCTTCAAGAGCCATGGGGATGCCATCGGCCAGGCGCAGGCGCCGCAGCTTCATGACGGCGTTCTCGAGCTCGATCTTCAGGCTCTCGGCCAATTCCTCGGTGGCCTTCATGACCGTCTGCTCCAGCAGTTGAGAACTAGGTTGCATCCCGCGCTGTTTCATGTCCTCGGTAAATCCGCGCAGATGCATGATGTTCTTTTCAAGCTTCGGCTTGGTGACAAATGTTCCACGCCCCTTCTGGCTCAGGGCATAACCGCGGGTCTTCAGGCCGTGCAGAGCCTGCCGTGCAGTCATCCGGCTGACCTGATACAGGCGTGCAAGCTCTTCTTCCGAGGCCAGCAGATCTCCCTCTGAGAGCTCTCCAGAGTGAATCTTCTCCATCAGAGCCCTTTGAATCTGGTAGTAGAGAGGGATAAACCCATTCTTATCTAATGTATGAGTAGAGGAAGTGGCCTGGATCTGATTTTTTGACACGATATCGATCTCTCTCCTGGGCAGGTCAGACACAAAAAACGAAGAATCCGTGTCCGTTCTATCTACATCTTCTGGCCTTTGTCTACAACTACGATGAAAATCGGCGCCTCGTTCCCTGGCAGAATCGGACGTCTCTGCTTCGTTATCAAAAGGTGAAAAGACGAAAACTTTTGCCTTGCCATCTTAGTACAGTTGTCTATACAGTAAAGCAACTTCTACATTCTCGATCGATAACAAAATTCGAGACACGCGGGCGCCCCGTCGGCCGGAGTGAGTGAAGCTCTTCTTTTAAAAGTCCGAGTAAAAACTGGGCATTCGACCAAATTTCAGTGGAGGCTTTCCCATGAGAACACGCATCGTGTTATGCAGTGTCCTTTTGTCCTTTGCCAGCTGTATCGGACTGTTGGCGCAAACCATTACGGGATCCGTGACCGGTACTGTGAGCGACCCTAGCGGAGCGGCGATCGCCGGAGCCAAAGTGGTGGCAGTCAACGTCGATACCGGCGTTCAGACACCGACGACAACCAACACGGCCGGCGTCTACACAATTCGCTTCCTTCAGATCGGCCACTACAAAATCAACATCTCTGCTTCAGGATTCAACTCATCCACTGCTGGCCCCTTCGCCCTCGAGGTCAGCCAGGAAGCCAGGATCGACGCCAAACTCAACGTCGGTTCGACGAATGAAAACGTCGTGGTGACCACCGCGGCTCCCATCATTAACACCGAAAACCCGACCACGGGCGACACCATCACGGCGGCTCAGGCAACGGAGCTTCCGATCCAGGCGCGTAACTTCTCTTCGCTGACGACTCTCATCGCCGGAGCGATCTCACCCAATCCATCGGCCCAGAACAACGTAGGCAGAAGCTCCTATAACGGTGGATTCTTCGTAAACGGTAACCGCGAGCAGTCCAACAACTACACGCTCGACGGAGCTGACATCAACGAAGCAATCGACAACTACATCGGCTACAGCCCCAACGTCGATGCGATAGGCGAGCTCCACATCATCACCGGCAATGCAACGGCCGAGTACGGCAACGCGAACGGCGGTCAGGTCGTCATGGTGACCAAGAGCGGCACTAATCAGTTCCATGGCAATGCCTTCTGGTTCATCGAAAACACCAATCTCAACGCCAATAGCTGGTCAAACAAGCACACTGCCGATCAGTCGGCGATCGGTGCGGTCCCCTCGCTCAATCGCGGCATCTTCGGCGGAACATTCGGCGGCCCCATTATTCGCGATCGCCTGTTCTTCTTCGTGGATTATCAGGGAGCCCGGCAGCACAATAGCACCACCGAGTTCCGTTCCGTTGCCACCCAGGCAATGCGCGCGGGCTATGCACCTATCCTGGGACAAACGGTTCAGATTACCAACCCGGCCGCGCAGTATCTGCTCGCGCACCCCGAGCTCTACCCGGAGCCCAACGTAGCCAGCACCAGCGCCAACGGCATTGTGCGCAACTATCGCGGCTCTTACGGTCAATCTACCCATAACGATCAAGGCGACATCAAGATCGATGCCAAAGTCACCAATAGCGATAACGTCTCGGGTCGCTTCAGCATTGGTCGCGAAAGAAGTGGCTATAGCAAGGTCACCATGCCGACCGACATCCCCACCAACAACTCCGATCCCTACACGGGCTTCATCATTAACTGGACGCACATCATCTCTCCGCACATTGTGAGCGAAGCGCGTGCCGGCTACGGACGCACCCGCTATATCTCGGCTCCGCAGGATATCAGTGGCCAGTTCGGAACCTCAGGCAACCAGAAGCTGGGGATCCCCGGAACGCAGATCGTTCCCGGCATCTCTACCTTCGATCTGAATTCCGCCGTCTCTACCCTTGACCCAATCGGTACCACCGCACAGGCGCAGGGCAATGGCGCTTACGCGGGCATCAACTCCGACAGCATCGTGAACGCCTTTACCTATGGCGAGAACGTAAGCTGGCAGCTTGCGCGTCATACGATTAAGTTCGGCGGTCAGGCGCTCCGCTATCAGGAAAATCGCTACTACTCCGGAAACGACGGCTCTCTTGGCTGGTTTCTGTACCGAGGTACTTCCCAAAGCCATGGAGATCCCTGGGCAGACTTCCTTCAGAATGATGCCTTCAGCTTCGGTCAGGGAGCGGTCACGGGGCGTTGGGGGCAACGCCAGTGGCGCGATGCCATCTTCTTCCAGGATGACTTCAAAGCAACTCCTAACCTGACTTTGAACATGGGTCTTCGCTGGGAGTGGGATCAGCCCATGTACGAAGTCAACAACAAACAACTCAACGTCGATCTCACGACAGGAGCCATTCAATACGCTGGCCAGAACGGCAACAGCCGTGCTCTCTACAACGGCTTCTGGGGTGGCTTCATGCCTCGTGTCGGCTTCGCATATTCTCCGGATCGTTTCAAGAACCGGTTTGTCATTCGCGGTGGATACGGCATTACCAACTTCCTCGAAGGGACCGGCGCAAACCTGAGGCTTACTCTCAATCCGCCCTTCTTCATTGACTCCTCCTCGGTCTCCGATGGCTCAACGTTCTTCCAGGTTCAGAATGGATTTCCGCGTCCGGCTAATGCCTCCCAGCTTTCCGGAAATATCCGTGCGTGGGATCCGCATCTGAAGCCTGCCCTCATTCAGCAGTTCAACCTGACCACGGAGTACGAGCTGACCAACACGACCTCCCTCGTCGTTGCTTACCTCGGCCAGTCCGGAAACCACCTCGTCGATCCGCGCGAGGGCAACCAGAGGCCCTGTCTTGGCTGCGCGCTTCCGGTAACCAGCCTTCCTGGCCTCGATCAGGTCTCCCTGGTCAGCCTTACCGAATCCGAAGCCATGATGAACTACAACGCTCTCCAGATAACGGCGCGCCGTCGTCTCACGCATGGCCTGGAGTTCCTCACCAACTACACGTGGAGCAAGTCACTGACCAACAGCCTCGGCTACTATGGCGCAGGCGGCGGATCAGGAGCCTCGCAAAGCGCGTATTGGCAGAATGCATACAACGGAGGCGCGGACTACGGCCCTGCCTTCTTCGACGCTACGCACACTTTCTCTTTCTCCGGTTACTACGACCTGCCCTTCGGTCGTGGAAGGCAGTTCGGCGGCAACATGAACCGTTTTGCCGACCTCGCTGTTGGAGGCTGGAAGCTCGGAGCAATCGCCAGCCTGCATACCGGAATGCCCATCACCATGAACTCCAACCAGTTCTACTCTGTGAACCAGCGTGCAGATCGCGCTAATCACCTGCGCAAGCTTGTGATCCGCAACCGCTCTGTCGACAACTGGTTCGGCACCGATCCGTCTGCGATCCCGTGCCCGAGCGGAACCGACAATGGCTCCTGCGCCTACAGTGAAGAGTCGTCCGGAGGCTTCGGCACGGCTAGCGTTGGAAGCGAGCGCGCCCCCGGATACCACAACGTCGATGCCGCGCTTAGCAAGGCCTTCAACTTTACCGAGAGCAAGCATCTGGACTTCCGTGCGGACTTCTTCAACGTCCTCAACACCACCAGCCTCGCGCCTCCAGGCAACAACGTCTCTGGAGGCCTCACCACCATCGATCAGGCAGACCGCAACTTCGGTCTGATCAACTCAACCGTCTCCACCGAAAGACAGATTCAGCTCGCTCTGAAGCTCGTCTTCTAAGAACCCGGTTCAAACCATCGTAAAGTTTTGTACTTTCATTTATGCCCTTCCTCTCCCTGGTCCGGGGAGGAAGGTTTTTTTCTGCATTCAGCGAGGAAGAACAAGTTCCGGAGTCGTTATATCTCTGGCAGCCTTGCCTGCAATCGGAAGATGCCACACTCCTCCACCGAATGTAGAGACATACACTTTGTTCCGATCCTCTAAATCCGCCTCCACCCGTTGACCCCATTTGAAGTTGAAGCCCGGGATGCGGTTCCAGTGCTCGCCCTTATCGTGTGAGATCCATGCTGAAGACTCGAATCCTGCCGCATACAGTGTCCTGGGATCTCGCGGATCGATTGTGACGTCGTAGATATGGCGGTCTCGTTGTAGCATCCATCGCCAATTGCGCCCTCCGTCTGTAGAGACGGCAACGCCTCCGCCGATACCGTTCACAAGAGCAGCGCCTCTTCCGTGCAGAGGCTTTATCGCATCTCCCTTCGGCGTCGCGCGAGCCCATAATGCGAGGTACAGACGGTTCGGATCGCCAGGATCGATCGCAATCCCATTCGGCGCATTGGCTCCCGCAGGCAACCCGACACGCACCCAGTGTTCTCCACCATCATGGGAGCGGTACAGCGCACCGTCGCTTGCATTGCCGATGCTGCCGTCCTCACTGCGCCGCGCAATCAAGACATACAGCGTCCCATCCTGCGCCCGAGCAACCCGCCACGCCAGGGCATTTTGCTCAGCGATGCCGTCGTTCACCTGCGACCACGTATGCCCATCATCGGTCGACCGAAAGACTCCATACCCCATCGTCACCGCCCACAGCGTGCGATGCCCCGCCGGGCTTGCTGGATCGAGAACGATCGAGGTAGGCGCGGTAGGAGGCATCCCTTCGCTCGAGGCCTTCCACGTCCTGCCTCCGTCCGTGCTCATGCAGATGCCGCCCGCGTAATCGGAGGTGGACCGATGCCGCCACATCTTGGGGCGCGGAAGGTCGTGAATCTCGCTCATCGCCGCCCACATCTTCCCCCGCACCGTCGGGTCGAACGCAAGCGAGTAGGTCGTGTTCCTCCAGCGGCCCGGCACTCCATCGACCGAGCGCATCCACGAGCGTCCTCCATCTTCGCTGCGAAACAGGCCGATGTCGGTCGTCAGAATGAAGCGGCGCCTGGAATCAAACGGATCGAGCTCGTATCCATACGTCGTCGTGACATCGAGCCCGGTACTCTTCCATGACGCTACCGTTTGGGAAGCCACCGCTTCGGAGTAGCGGGCCGTCCAGTTTGCTCCCCCATCCGTCGTCGCCATCGTCCGCCCAAGATCCGTCGCATAGGCAAGGTTCGGATCGCGCTCGTCGACCGAAAGGCTCAACGGCTCCTCCGTCCACTCCGGCGTCATCGCGCCGGTAATCCACGCATCGTGAACATTTGCCGCTTCCTTGTGAATCGTCGACTTCCAGACCAGCACCCAATGCGCGCCGAAGTCGTTGCTGCGTGCCACGCCCTGAAGGCTCTCGCCGTCCAGCTCCATGCTCCTGTATGAGGCGTAGACAACCGCAGGGTGATGCAGACTCGTCGCGACGGCGCGAACCTGAGTCCCTGCACCGGGAAGCCTGGCCTCGGCCCATGTCGCACCGCCATCCTTTGTCAGCAGCAGATGTGCGTCCTTCGTCACGGCGTAGAAGACGGGTCCGGCGTCTGGCCCCGCGGAATAGCCGGCCGACAGGCTGGTAAGCGCCGTTCCCGGAGGCACAGATCGCCGCTGCCACGCGCCATGAATTCGCGCGCGGACCCCCGTGGCGCTCGCAACATACAGGTCGCGCGCTCCTCTCGTTGTTCTCCCATCGATCCATAGATTCAGAGGCGTCTCCGCAAGAGAGAGCAGCAACCGCCAGCTTCTGCCGCCGTCGCGCGAGACAACAAGGGCTGCGCGCCCCTCCCGTTCCGAGGCGGCATAAAGGGTCGCGGAGTCCGCAGGATCGATCGCCAGAGCCGTAATCCTGCCAATTGGGTTCGGCTTGGCCACCAGGCTCTCGTCGGCATGGTCCGAGTCCATGACAATCGCGCGCACGGCCTGCGGTCGTGGCCACAGCAGCTGCCAGCTCTCCCCGTCATCCGTGCTCTTCCAGAGGGCATCGGTCGCGGCATACAGTGTGTGCCGGTGAGCCGGATCGAAGGCAAAGAAGCGAACGCTGCTTCGCAGGTTGAACATCCGCCAGTGATGGCCTCCATCGTGGCTGATGTAGGCCCCCGTCATGTCGCACGACAGCAGAACTTCATTTGCGTCGTGAGGGCTGATAGTGACATGAAACATCGCGCCGCCGCCGCCGGGGCCCACAATGGCCAGACCCACGCCGCGCGGAGTCTGCGCGTTCAACGCCGCCGCCGGTGCAAGGACAAGCGCGGCTGAGAGCGACAGCAGGCGCTTCCATCGCGTGTTATAGGCTCCACGTCCTGCGATCAAAATTGCCCCTCGCTCCCGTTCTTCATTATGATCCGGTGAAAGTTGTTTGTAAGCCGCCCTTTGAATGAGAACCGAAGGATCAGGAACCGAAGGATGAAGATACGCCTCCCTCTGGATGGAGAAAGTACGGAGTACCGGTTGAACCCCGAAGGACCGTGGCGCGTCCCTCCCGGACCTCCACCGCGCTCGCGAACCGTCTACGCCGCGGCTCACGTCGTCATCGACCCGCTGCGGCCGGATGTTCTGGATATAAATGCCACGATGGCCTTCCGGCAGCATCTCTGGTCCCTCGGCTTTGGCGTGGCCGAGGCGATGGACACTGCTCAGCGCGGCATGGGACTCAATTGGGCTACAGCAAAAGAACTGATTCGCGTCTCCGCCAGCGAGCGCACAGGGGAGATCGCCTGCGGAGCCAACACCGACCAGCTTGAGCCAGGAGCAGCCGCAACCGTTGACGACGTAATCGCAGCCTACGAGCAGCAGTGCGAGGCCATTGAAGCCGCGGGCGGCCGGGTCATCCTCATGGCCAGCCGCGCACTGGCAAAGTGCGCCGGTGGCCCCGACGACTACATCCGCGTCTACGGCCGTCTGCTCGGCGGAGTGCGCCAGCCTGCGATCCTGCACTGGCTCGGCGAGGCCTTCGATCCCCAGCTCAAAGGCTATTGGGGAGCCGCGGCCATCGACGAAGCGATGGAGACGTGTCTCGCGGTCATTCGCGAGAACCACGCTCACATCGATGGGATCAAGATCTCTCTACTGGATAAAAAGCAAGAGATCAGAATGCGACGGCTTCTTCCGAAGGGTGTCCGCATGTACACGGGCGACGACTTCGACTATGCCGAGCTGATCCGCGGCGACGAGCTCGGCTACAGCGATGCTCTTCTCGGCATCTTCGACGGAATCGCGCCTGCCGCAGCCCTCGCGCTGCGTGTCTTCGACAACGGCGATCTTGAAGACTACGAGAAGATCCTCGCGCCGACGGTTCCGCTGTCGCGGCACATCTTCCAATCCCCAACCTACTTTTACAAGACCGGACTCGTCTTTCTTGCTTATCTGAACGGTCATCAGAAACACTTCCGCATGCTCGGCGGACAGGAGAGTGCGAGGTCGATCGCTCATCTGGCAAAGCTCTTCGTTCTGGCCGACAAGGCCCGCCTTCTGGCCGATCCCGAGCTTGCCGTTCACCGGATGCGCCTGGTCCTCGAGCTGTCCGGGTTGGAGGGTTAGTGGCGGACCTCTCGAGGCTGAGTTTCAACCAGATGACGGCGGGCAAGGCATCGCTTGCCGAGGTGGCCAGCGCCTGCGCAAAGGCCGGGCTCCAGTGGATCGGACCGTGGCGGCACGCGCTCGGCGATGATCCGGCAGCGGGTGGGAAGCTGCTGCAGGACTCCGGCCTCCGGGTATCGAGCCTCTGCCGCGGCGGCATGTTTCCGGCTGCGACCGCTGAGGAGCGAAGGCTGCGTATCGAGGACAACCTGCGGGCCATCGACGAGGCCGCCGCCATCGGCACGGACCTGCTGGTGCTCGTCAATGGCCCCGCGCCGGATCGCGACATCGACGGCGCGCGGCAGATGGTAGTAGACGGCATCGGAGCCATCCTCGACCACGCGGTGAAGAGCGGCGTCCGCCTGGGCGTGGAGCCGCTGCATCCGATGTTTGCCGCCGACCGCAGCGTGATCGTGACGATGGGCGAGGCTAACGCCGTTGCCGAGCAGCTTCGCTCTCCGCAGGTCGGGTTGGTCGTCGATGTCTACCACATCTGGTGGGACCCGGAGGTCTACCGCGAGATCGCGCGGGCTGGCGAGCGGATCTTCGCCTTTCATGTTTCGGACTGGATCGTTCCGCTGCCCGACACCTTGATGGGCCGCGGGCTGATGGGCGATGGAGTCATCGAGATCCGCCGTCTGCGGGAGGCGGTTGAGGCGGCCGGCTACCGTGGGCCGATCGAGGTGGAGATCTTCAACCAGCAGCTTTGGGACCGGCCCGCGGAGGAGATCGTCGGCGTTGTCGCTAAGCGGTTCCAGGAGTGTGTTTAGCAGGTTGGAGATCTGCTTGGACGCTGATTTTCCTGCTGATTTTCTGAAGTTTCTCAGACCAAACTGGACCGGGTTCCGTTTACCATAGAAGGATGAGCGAAGTGTTGGAACAGGAAGCGAAGGCTGGGGCGGCTCACGCCCAGAAATACACACGGAACAGTCCGTACCAATCGAATGTTAACGTCAACTATCTCCTGACTGCCGAGGGCTCGGAGAAGGAGACGCGCCATGTCGAGCTGTCGCTCGAAGAGGGTATGACCTACACACCCGGCGATGCTGTCGGCATCATCCCGGAGAACCGCCGGGAGGCGGTGGACGATGCGCTGAAGGCTCTTGGCTACAAGGGCGACGAGCGCGTGCTGGATCACTACAAGGTCGAGATCTCTCTCGAAGAGGCTCTGCGCACGCGGCTTGGAATCGGCAAGCTGGCGCGAGGCAGCGTTGGACAGTTTGCCAAGCTCGCCCCGGATGTCGAGGGGCTGAAGGTTCTGACCGGGCCGGACAACCGCGCCCGCGCCGAGGAGTACTGCTGGGGCCGCGAGTTCGTTGACCTGGCCGCGGACTTTCCCGGTGTGATCACCGATCCGCAGCAGATCTTCAACGTGCTGCAGCGCCTGACGCCGCGCATGTACTCCATCTCGTCGAGCCAGAAGGTGCATCCGGACAGCGTGCATACGACGGTGCGCGTGATCCGTTATGAATCGCACGGGCGCGACCGGCAGGGTGTGGCCAGCGGCCACCTGGGCGACCGCGCGGGCGAGGGTACGACGCTGCCGATCTTCCTGCACTCGAACAACAGCTTCCGCCTGCCCGAGGACTCGAACGCCCCGGTGATCATGATCGGCCCGGGGACGGGCATCGCTCCCTTCCGCGCCTACCTCGAGGAGCGTCAGGCTGACGGAGCCAAGGGCAAGAACTGGCTCTTCTTCGGCGAGCAGCGCATGAAGATGGACTTCCTCTACCAGGAACAGCTCGAGGGCATGGCAAAGAGCGGCGTGCTGACACACCTGCACACAGCCTTCTCCCGCGACCAGCACAACAAGGTCTATGTGCAGGATCGCATCCAGGAGAACGCCAAGGAGGTGTTCGAATGGCTGGAGAACGGAGCCTACTTCTACGTTTGCGGCGATGCGACGCGCATGGCCAAGGACGTGGAGACGGCCCTGCTGGACGCCATCGCCAAGGGATCGAACGGCACGCTGGAGCACGCGGCCGAATACCTGGCGAACATGAAGAAGCAGAAGCGGTACCAGAGGGACGTCTACTAGAGGATTCTGGGTACCCCTCCCCCTATACTCTTTATGCGCAAAGTCTTCAAGAATAAAGAGTTAGTGGCGGACCTCCACGTCAAATTATTCATAATGCAGCACTTATTTGTAAGTTATTGAAAATAATACCTTTATCCTAAGGTAAAAGCCCCGGATTCTGCTCCGGGGCTTTTTTGCATCTCTACTTCTATTGTAACGAGACAGAACGGGAAATCGGCATTTTCTATCCCTTTGTTTCTAGTTACTTAGACGAAAAGTGGCTTGACAAACCAATAGCTGACCAGAAAAGCAACAAGTGTTGTAAAAATATGAGTCCGTGTCTGCAAATGGGACATCTTAGAACTGGAAGCACAAGGAGGATTGTGATGAACGTTACAGTGTATGGGGCCACCGGCAATTCCGGTTCCGAGATCGTCAAAGAGCTATTGCGGCGCGGGCATAAGGTGACCGGGGTTGCGCGGAAGGTGGAGTCGCTGAAGTCGCAGCCCGAAGTGACCGCGAAGGCGGACGACCTGTCGAACGTGGATGCGATTGCGAACATTATCAAAGGCGCGGATGTAGTGGTGTCGGCGTATCAGCCTCCGCCGGACAACACGGATGCGCTGGTCGATGTGACCAAGAGGGAGATTGAGGCAGTGAAGAAGGCGGGCGTGCCACGTCTTCTGGTAGTTGGCGGAGCGGGGCAGCTTGAGATAGCTCCTGGTGTGACGCTGATCAAGTCTGGCTATCTTCCTGCCGAATACATGCCGATTGCGGTGTCGCACGAGAGGGCGGCCGAGGTGTTGAAGGGCTCTGACATCAACTGGACGTACATCGCTCCGGGGGCGT
>Ga0193743_1000537_pt1 | contig 29735 bp, 29 predicted proteins | sample L2c2metaG_FD_143038 | JGI IMG/M metagenome (GOLD analysis project Ga0193743, IMG submission 143038) | Soil microbial communities from a riparian zone of the East river system, Colorado, United States - L2c2 | ecosystem: Environmental > Terrestrial > Soil > Riparian zone | place: USA: East River...
CCTGAACAGACCATTGCAACACCGCCGACCACCAATCCAGTCGATCATCCGAAAGGAAACCCCATGAGCCTCCTAGACGCTCACATCCCGCAACTCGTCGCATCCGAGGCGGCGTTCTCCGGCAAGGCGGCGCTGATGCGCAGCACGATCGCCCAGGCAGAGCAGGCCGCACAGTCATCGCAGGCGTTCCACATGGGCGAGTCGGCCGCCGCGTTCCAGGCCGCGCATGCCCGTTTCATCGAGGTGTCCGCGCGGGTCAACGCCCTGCTGGACATCGCGCAGGTCAACCTGGGCGACGCCGCAAGCACCTATGTCGCCGAGGACGCCGCCGCGTCCAGCACATACACCGCCATCTGAACCGACCGAGCGAGCTGAAGGGAAGACTCTGATGTCTCAGATCATGTACAACTACCCGGCGATGCTGGCGCTGTCCGCCGAGATGAGCGGCTACGCGGGCGCACTGCACGCGGTCGGTGCCGACGTCGCGAGCGAGCAGGCGGCGCTGGCCGGCGCCTGGCAGGGCGACACCGGCACCACCTACCAGGCCTGGCAGACGCAGTGGAACACCAGCCTCGAGGAACTGGTCAGGGCCTACCGCGCGATGGCCAGCACCCATGAGACGAACACCATCTCGATGAGCGCCCGCGACGCCGCCGAGGGCGCCAAGTGGGGCGCATGAGCGTCCGTGGTCGCTAACGCCGTCGAGCTGACGGTCGAGCAGGCCTGGTTCGTCGCGGACACATTGGGTGCAGGCACCATCCCCTGGGTGCTGGCGATCACGCCGCCCTACGGTGAGCGGGCCGCCCGCGCCCCATTCGAGGCCAGGCAGCGCGCCGCACTGACCGACATGGGTGTGATGGCCGACGACCATCGGATCGATCCTGCTGTCGCGCAATGGATCACGACGACGTGCCGGACCCGGCGTTGGCTCGAGCTGCGCTTCGTCAGCGGCTCGGGACGGATGCTGCGCGGTCTCGTCGCGCGACGGGACGGGCCCTCCGACGGACAGACCATAGTCGCGCTGCGCAACGGCGGGCTCGTCACGTTCACCGAACTGGCCATCGACCACCCCGAGGCGCTCGTCCCCGTGCTGAGCGCCGGCCTGTCCGGGCGCCCGCCCGCCCGCTTCGATGAGTTCGCCATTCCCGCGCGCATCGGAGTGCGGGCCGACGAAAGGCTGCGCCAGGGCGCGGAACTCGCCGAGATCGTCGACTTCCTGGGCATCCCGCCGTCGTCGCGGCACGTCGTGGCGGCCGCGTACGCCCCCGGCCGCAGCTACGTGGAGGTCGTGGCAGGCGACCACCGCGACGGCCACCGGGTGAGCACGGGCGTCGGTGTCAGCGTCGTCGACACCACCGCGGGCCGCATCCTGGTCAGCCCGTCGAAGGCGTTCGACGGTGAGTGGGTGTCGACGTTCACGTCCGGCACGCCGCTCGCGATCGCCGCCGCGGTCGAGCGCCTCACCGCCACCCTCCCCGACGGGCCGTGGTTCCCACACAGCCCCCTCACCCGAGACTTCGACCAGAGAACGGAAGATCAACAATGTCGTCACCACAGTCAGGGCCCGACACCCTTGCATCACGCACCTCGGTGATGCCGATCGTCCGGGTCGCCGTGCTCGCGGCGGACGACGGCGACCATGCAAAGGGCGGCCGGGTCACCGACATCGCGTTGCCCACCGAACTGCCGCTGCGGGAGATCCTGCCCGCAGTGCGCCGGATGGTGCTGCCACCGAGCGATGACGACGACGCCGTGGCGCTCGCGCAGCTGTCGCTGGCGCCGGTCGGTGGTGCGCCGTTCAGCCTCGATGCCACCCTCGATACCGTCGGCGTCGTCGACGGTGACCTGCTGGCCCTTCAGCCGGTTCCTGCGGGTCCACCCGCGCCGCGCATCGTGGAGGACATCGCCGACGCGGCCGTCATCTTCTCCGCCGCGCGTGAAAGGCCTTGGGGCACCACGCACATCGAACGTGCCGCCGCACTGGCCGTGATCGGGCTCATCGTGGTGGCCACCGTGGTCGCGGGAGTGCACCGCGTCAACACCGGCGAGAACGTCGGCCTGTTCACCGTGGCCGGTGTCGCCGCGCTCACCGTGGTGGGTGCCCTGCTGACCCGCGTCGGGTCCCCGCGCCTGGCGACCGCGCTGTCGGTGACCGCTCTGGTGCCCGTGGCGTCGGCGTTCGCGCTGGCCGTCCCCGGTGACTTCGGACCCGCGCAGGTGCTGCTCGCCGCGGCGGGTGTCACCGCGTGGTCGATCATCAGCATCACCGTGGCCGAACGGGCCATCGCGATCTTCACCGCGACGACGGTCATCGGCTTCGGTGCTGCGGTCACGTCGGCGGCCGCGGCGGTGTGGGATCTCGACGCCGTGAAGATCGGTTGCCTCCTGATCGTGCTGGCGCTGCTGGTGACCGTGCAGGCCGCGCAACTCTCCGCGCTGTGGGCGAGGTTTCCGGTGCCGGTGATCCCCGCGCCGGGTGACCCCTCACCCGCCGCACCGTCGCTGCGCGTCCTGCAGGATCTGCCCCGCCGGGTCCGGGTCAGCGACGCTCACCAGATCGGGTTCATCGCGGGTGGCGTGCTGCTCGCCGCTGCCGGATCGGTGACACTGGTTGCACCGCAGGGTGTTTCGACATGGACGTGGTACGTGGTGGCCGCCGCGGCCCTCGGTGCCGCGCTGCGGGCCAGGGTGTGGGACTCGGCGGCGTGCAAGGCGTGGCTGCTGAGCCAACCGTATCTGGTGACGTTGGCGCTGATCGCGGTGTTCGTCGCCGACGGCCGGTACCAGGCGGCGTGGTGGGCGCTGATCGCGCTGGCCGCGCTCACCGTCGTCTGGGCCGTCGCCGCCCTCTATCCCGGCATCGCGTCCCCGGACACCTACTCCCTGCCGATGCGCAGGCTGACCGGTTTCCTGGCCTCGGGTCTTGACGCCTCGCTGATCCCGGTGATGGCCTACCTCGTCGGTCTGTTCACGTGGGTACTCAATCGGTGATGCGATCGGTGAGCTTGCGAACCGGGATCGCCACGGCGACGGTGTGCTTCGCCGTCGCGGTGACGAGTTGTCCTGCGGCTGGCGCGATCAGCCCACCGCAGGTCGACCCGCAGGCGGTCCCACCGTCGGGCGCCGCTGGCCCGGTAGAGCCGATGACTCAACGCGGCGCGTGCCTCACCAGCGGGGTGCTGCCGGGCAGCGATCCCGGAGCGGTCAACCCGAACCAGTTGGCGCTCAACCTGTCCGGGGCCTGGCGGTACGGCCGTGGTGACGGACAGACCGTTGCGGTCATCGACACCGGTGTCCGGCCGGGTCCTCGGCTGCCGAACGTCGAGGCCGGTGGCGACTTCGTCGAAACCACCGACGGACTCACCGACTGCGACGGCCACGGCACCATGGTGGCCGGTCTGATCGCGGGCCAGCCCGGCGCCGACGGCTTCTCCGGGGTCGCGCCCGGCGCAAGGGTGATCTCGATCCGCTCGACGTCGGCCCGGTTCTCGCCCCGCAATGCCGGTGAGGATCCGGCGACGGCGCGCGCGGCCCTCGACGTGCAGATCCTGGCACGTGCCATCGTGCGCGCCGCCGATCTGGGTGCGCGCGTCATCAACGTCTCCGCGGTGACGTGCGTTCCGGCCGGCAAGACCGTCGAGCAGGCCGAGCTCGGGGCCGCACTGCGGTACGCCGCCGTCGACAAGGACGTGGTGATCGTGGCGGCCGCAGGAAACAACCGGGCCGGGCTGAACGCAGGGTCCGCGTGCCCGTCCAACCCGCTGTCCGACCCCGGTCGGCCGGAGGACCCGCGGAACTGGGCTGGCGTCACGTCGGTCTCGATCCCGTCGTGGTGGCAGCCCTACGTGCTGTCTGTCGGCTCGCTCACCGCGGGGGGCCAGCCGTCGGCCTTCACCATGGCCGGCCCGTGGGTGGGTATCGCCGCACCTGGCGAGAACATCGCGTCGGTGAGCAACGTCGACGGTGGCGGCCTGGCCAACGCGCTGCCCAACGACCAGGGCGACCTGTTCGGTGTCAACGGAACCAGCTACGCGTCCGCGTACGTCTCGGGCGTTGCGGCCTTGGTGCGCAGTCGGTTTCCCAACCTGACCGCCGCGCAAGTGGTGCGCCGGATCACCGCCAGCGCGCACGGCGCCGCACGGTCGCCGTCGAACCTCGTCGGCGCGGGCACCGTCGATCCGGTCGCCTCGCTCACCTGGGACATCTCTGACACGGACACCGAAGCGCCCGAGACCAGGGCGGTTGCCGCGCCGGCAGCCCCGGGCCAGAAGGACTCCACCCCGCGGACGGTCGCGCTGGCGGGCACCGGCGCCTTGCTCGTCGTCGCCGTGGTGACAGCGGCGATCGCCGCGAATCGACGGAAGTCCATCGTGACGAAGAAGACCAAGGAAGTCCTATGACCGCTCGAATTGCGTTGGCATTGTTGGTCATCGTTCCCGCTGCCATGGCATATCCGTGGCAAATCACCACCGACCGATGGGTGTTGGGCGTCGCCACCGCGGTGGTGCTGCTCGCGTTTGCCTGGTGGCGTGGTCTGTTCCTCACCACCATGATCGGCAGGCGGGTGGCGGTGTGGCGTCGCAACCACGGCAAGTCCGGTCCGCGGCCGTCGAACGAGGTGACGGTGCTGCTGCGCGTCGAGGCGCCCGACGGTGCGGCGCTGCCGCTGCAGGTGCTGGCCGGATACGTCGACCGCTTCGGAATCCGGGCCAGCAAGGTCCGGGTGACCAGCGTGGACGGGGGAGGTACCCGCAAGACGTGGGTCTCGATGACGCTCGGCGCTGCCGACAACCTCGCCGCGCTGCGGGCCCGCTCGCCGGAGATTCCGCTGTACCAGACCGCCGAGGTCGTCGGGCGCCGCCTGGCCGACCAGCTGCGTGAGGCGGGCTTGGATGCCGCGATCGTCGACGCGGTGCAGGGACCCCTGACCGTGCGGGGCCACGAGACGTGGCGGGCGGTGCGGGACGACGGTGATCCGGCCGGCCACCTGGCCGCCCACCGGATACCCGTCGACGAACGGCTTGGCGATCGGCTCGCCGAGGTGTGGTCGCACACCGCGTGGGAAACCTGGACCGCACTCGAGTTCGGCGGCACGGCAAATACGCCCACCGTTGCCGCGATCTGCGCCTTCCGCACCGAGGAGGCGCCGTTGAAGCCTCCGCTGCCCTTCCTTCAAATCCAGCGTGGCCTGCAGCGACCCCTGCTGACGGCGCTGGATCCCAGGTCGGTCGACCGGCTCAACGACGACGCCGTGCCGCTGTCCGATGGGTTGCTCGATCACGTCGGGTGGTGGGTCGAGAGGACCAAGTCGCCGCTGGCTGAGCAAACACACTTGTAGGATCGCCGTGTGGTGGGCCATGACCCGTCTGATCGGTTCGACTACCTGTTCGAGCCGATAGACGGTGAGACGACGACGACGACCGAGGTTCCGGCCGTCGACCTCGTCGTGGCCGCCGAGTCCCGCGCTCGCCGGTGGTGGCCGCTGCTGGTGACGGCAGCCGTCGTGGCGATCGCAGGCGCCGTCGCGCTGATCCTGTCGCGGCCTGGGCCCGTCGAGGTCGCGCCCGCCCCGAGCGGGTCCCCCACGCAACCCACGCCGACGCCCGTCGTGACGAGCGCTCCCGTCGTCGAGGCCCCGCCCGAACTCACGGCCACACCCGAACCGACCCCCGGACCGACGGCGAACGTCGTGTCGGAACCGGCGCCGGTACGAGTGCCCGCGCCGTCGTCACCGTCACCGTCACCGTCCGCCCGGCCCGACACCCGGCAGGCGCCGACACCGACCCTGCGCTCACCGAACAGTGTCAGCCCCGAACCGCGGCCTGCATTTCCCAACCAGCGAACACCCGACAGCGATGGGGGCCCGGGCGGCCTGCTGGGCAGACTTGGGTTGTGATCCGACCGCGACGCGCGGTCAGGAGAACATGAACCCGCTCATGAATCGGGTCATCCGGCGCAGGTAATCCGGCTGGCTGACGTGCAGGACGTGGTTGCCAGGGAACCAGTGCATCGCGCACCGATCCCAGTGCTCCCACAGCTTTTCGGCCTGTTCGGGCGGAGCCAGCCGATCGCCCAGTCCGGTGATGATGAGGCGACGGTCCTTGGGCACCAGCGGCGCGTAGTTCAGCGGTGAGTGGTACATCGACGCCGCTGCCGACAACTCTCGATCGGTCGCCGTGACCCGGTTGGCAAGCTGGAACACCAGGTTGGCCGGGAACCAGTCGTCGATCAAATCGTCCACGCTGACCACCGGAACGTTCGGGATCACGGCCTGCACGCGGTCGTCCACGCCTGCGATCAACGCCGAGGTGTAGCCGCCCAGCGAGATGCCGGTCAACGCGACCCGGTCCACTCCGGTGTACTCGAGATAGTCCAGGACCGAACGGAAGTCGTGCACGGCCTGGGCCATCGACTCGGCGAACCCGGCGAAACCGTCCGCGAAGTAGCCGTAGCCGCTGAAGGGCGAGAGCCTCTCGGCGCGCCCGCCATGGAACGGCAGTGTGTACAGCAGCACGTCATAGCCCGACCGATAGAACCACGGCAACGAGAAGAACAGCCCGTTCAACAGATACGCCGACCCCATGAAGCCGTGGATCAGGCACAGCGTCGGGTGTGGTCCGTCGTCGTGCACCCAGTGCTGTGCGTGGACGACGTTGTTGCGCTCGTATCCGCGCCGGTGTTCGCGGACCGCGGGATTGATCGCCTCGAAGGAGCTCTTGAACTTGATGTTGTGGACGCGGCCGTGCGCCATCCATTCGGCGACCGGGTTGGCCGGCCTCGACGAGACCCGGGGCAGCTCGGTAGGTGCGGGGAAGGACAATTCTGGGTTCTTCGCCGCACCCAGTTCTGCGTAGAACCGCAGCGCTGCGCGCTCGGCCCGCGAGTCCGCCGGGTGCAGGGCGGCCGAAGCGACCTTCGGCAGCATCGCGGCGCCGACGATCGAGGCGATCGCGGTGCGCAGGCCGACGTCGGCGATCGCCGAGGAGTCGACGATGAGCTTCTGCCGAAGGCTGAGATCCTGCCGTCGGGGCAGGCCACCGGGGGTCGCGTCGGCACCGCCGACGTCTGGAACGGGGATCGGTGGATCGACCGGAGCGGCTGTGTTCGACGTTGAACTGGGCACGCGCGATGGTAACTCGCCTCAAGCGCTAGGTGAGGCGGTACACCAGCGATTCACCGAGTGTGGTGGCCCGATAGTGCGCGGCCACCCAATCGGCGATGTCGCGGGTGTGGGACGTGGAATGGTTCTCCGCCCGGATGACCCTGCCCTCCGGCTCGGCGGCGCCGGCCTTGCCGGCCTCGACGTAGTAGGCGATCTTCCCGGCGTGGACGTCGGCGATGAACTGCTCAAGGGTGGGCGCCGGGTCGCCGCCCCACCCGCCGATCGCCATCACCGACGTGCCCGACGCGATCTCGAGCGCGGCGGCGGACTGCGATCCGTTCGTCGCGGCCGACCACGGCGTGTGCGTGGCCGCGAGTAGGGCGGCGAGGTCGCCGTTGGTGGCCTCGTCACCCATCCAGCCGCCGACCGCGAACTGCTCCGCCAGCTTCTGCGCCGCGACGGCCTGCTGCGCGGTGCGGTGCACCGAACTCACCGCGTTGGGAACTGCCCCGTGGTGCGGTGTCATCGCCGTCGCGATGGAGAACGCAACCGTTCCCGCGGCGGCCCCGGCCGCGCCCACCAGGGCTCCGGCGGCCGACCACCGACGCCTGCCGATCAGTGCGGCCGCGATCCCGGCCACGCTGAGGGCAGTGATGAGCCACGGCATCCAGTTTGGGCCGAAGTGGTTGCGGTTCAACAGGTCCACCGATCGCCAACCGGCCAGGCCGAGCATGACTGCGAGCGCAATCCGGCCGTCCCAGGCGGAGCGGGCGCGCCATGCCCACACCGAACCCAGCCCGACTAGCGCGGCGACGGCGGGTGCCAGCGCGACGCTGTAGTAGGGGTGCACGGTGCCGTTCATGACGGTGAACACCAGGCCCGTCACCAGCAGCCATCCGCCCCACGACGTGCAGGCGGCCCGCTCGTCCCGGCTGAGATGGCCACGCGCCCAGAGGTATCCGCCGAAAACGACGACGAACAATGCGACCGGCAGCAGCCAGGAGATCTCGTTGCCGAACTCTCCTACGAACAGCCGGTGCAGGCCGGCCGAGGTGTTCGCAGGCCGGAACATCGCGCTACCCCACTGCGAGTCGGCCCCGCGATCGCGGCCCAGGATGCGGCTGAGCCCGTTGTAGCCGAACGCGAGATCGAGCACGGTATCGTCCGTCGAGCCGCCGATGTACGGCCGGGACCCGGCGGGGATCAACTGCACGATGGCCACCCACCACCCGGCGGCCGCGACAAGCGCACCGGTGGCCGCGGTCAGGTGCAGGACGCGGTTGCGCCAACTCGTCGGGGCGGCAAGCAGATACGCCGCGGCGAAGCCGGGAAGCACCAGGAAGCCCTGCAACATCTTGGTCAGGAACGCCGCGCCCATCACCGAGCCGACGAGCGCGAGCCACCGCCACGACGCCGTGGCCACCGCGCGGGTCAGGCAGTAGGCCGCGATCACCAGCAGCAGCACCAGGAACGCGTCGGGATTGTTGAAGCGGAACATCAGCGCCGCCGCGGGGGTGAACGCCAGCACCGCACCCGCCATGAGCCCGGCGACGCTGCCCTGCGTGCGATCCGGGATCGTGCGTCGCACCGTGGCGAACAGCACCGCGACCGCCGCGACGCCCATCACGGCCTGCGGCGCGAGCACCGACCAGCTGTTCGTCCCGAACAGTCGCACCGACAACCCGGTCACCCAGAGCGCCCCCGGCGGCTTGTCGACGGTGATGAAGTCGTGGGCGTCCAGCGCGCCGAAGAACCACGCCGACCAGCTCTGCGCCCCGGCCTGGGCGGCGGCCGCGTAGAAGGTGTTGCCGTAGCCGGTCGCCGACAGGTTCCACAGGTACAGCGCCGCGGTGCACGCCAGCAGGGCAGCCAGTGCGAGGCGGGGCCACCGTGCGGTCACGGCGGTCAAGTTTCGCCGGTCTGACTGCCAGTCAGCTGTGAGCCAGTCCGAACAGCCCGGCCGCGTTGTCGTGCAGGACGCCGCGCAACCAGGCGTCGTCGACGCCGTCCATCCGGGTCAGCACCGACACGGCCTCGAGGTAGCCGTGGGGGATGTTGGGGAAGTCGCTGCCGAACAGGATGCGGTCGCCCAGTGCGCGCAGCCGCCGGTGCTCGGCGGGCGGGAACGGCATGGTCTCCTCGATGAACGGGGTGAACGTCATCGTGGTGTCGAGCCGCACCTCGTCGTACCGCTCGCAGAGGTCCAGGAAATCGGTGTACTCGGGCATGCCCATGTGCGCGACGATCAGGCGTAGGTCGGGGTGTCTGGCCAGCACCGTGCGGATCGGCTCCGGTCCGGTGTGCTCGCCCGGCTGTGGACCCGAGCCGCAGTGGATGACCACTGGGAGCTGCGCCTCGTCGATCACTCCCCACACCCCGTCGAGCAGTGGATCGGTCGGGTCGTAGCCGCCGACTTGGACGTGCGCCTTGAACACGCGGGCGCCACCGTCGATCGCCGCGGTGACGTAGGCCCGTGCCTCCGGTTCGGGGTAGAACGTCGCGGTGGGGAGGCAATCCGGGGTGGTCGACGCGAACTCTGCTGCCCACTGATTCAGCCAGGCTGCCATCTGCGGCTTGTGCGGATAGACCAGCGACGTGAAGGCGCGTACGCCGAAGGCCCGCAACGTCTCGATACGCTCGGCCTCGGCGGTGCGGTAAGCGATCGGCCACGCGCGCCCCAGCAGCGGGCCCGCGTCGTCGAAGTACTGCCACACCTTGTCCATCACGCGCTTCGGCATGAAGTGGGTGTGGACGTCCACGATGCCGGGCAGACCAAGGGACTCCCAGATCCGACGCACCGCCGCTGACTCTTCCATTACCCACGATGATGGCAGCATGTGGAATCCCGACGTGTACCTGGCCTTCGCCGACCATCGCGGTCGGCCGTTCTCCGACCTGCTGTCACGAGTCGGTGCGGAGGCGCCTCGCCGCGTCGTCGATCTCGGTTGCGGTCCCGGCAACCTCACGGCGACGCTTGCGCAGCGGTGGCCCGACGCGGCCATCGAAGCCGTCGACAGCTCGCAGGAGATGGTCGACGCAGCCCGCGAGCGAGGCGCCGACGCGAAAGTCGGGGAACTCGAGGCGTGGACGCCCGCGCCGGACACCGACGTGGTGGTGAGCAATGCCGCGTTGCAGTGGGTGCCCGGACATTTGGAGCTTCTGGTCCGCTGGGCGGGTGAGCTGCCCACCGGCGCGTGGATCGCGATGCAGGTTCCCGGAAACTTCGACGCACCGTCGCATCAGGCCGTGCGCGAGGTTGCCCGCCGCGTGCCGTTCGCGAACCCGTTGGGGGACATGCCGTGGCGGGACGAACACGTCGTCGAGACACCCAGCCGGTACGCCGATGTCCTCACCGATGCCGGTTGCACGGTGGACGCGTGGGAGACCACCTACATCCACCAGCTGACCGGTGACACACCGGTGCTGGACTGGATCACGGGCACCGCCCTCACCCAGGTGAAGAGCAGGCTCTCGGAGGACGCGTGGCAGCAGTACCGCCAGGCGATCAATCCGCTGCTCGCCGAGGCGTATCCCGCTCGGTCGGATGGCACGACGTTCTTCCCGTTCCGCCGGGTGTTCGTGGTGGCCCGAGTGGGTGGCTAGGGTTCGATCATCTAGGCCGCGTTGAACTGTGGCCGGAAACTGGGGCCGGGTTCTCCCGCCCCCTGTGGCACCTCTGGTCCCTCTCGGCCAGTTGATCCCTTGATCGGACATTGGTGGAAGTGTCCACCTCTGAGCGACTTTCAGTCGTTCCGGGCAGCCCCATCCGCCGCGGCGCCCGCTCGACCCTGCGGTGGTGGCGCGGGTTCCTCGCACTTTCAAGCCCAGGACGCAGAACGGAATCCGCTGCTGTCGACTCTGCGGTGACTCCTGTGGCGAAAGTGATCGATGACGGCTCGTCCTAGGTGCCGTCGCGCTTGGCCTTCAGCACCTCGAGCACCTTGGCCACCAGCTCGTCGATGTCGGCGCCGGTGGTGTCGAGCACCAGGTCCGGGTTCTCGGGCGGTTCGTACGGGGCGTCGACACCGGTGAGCCCCTTCAGTTCACCGGCCCTGGCGCGGGCGTAGAGGCCCTTCGGGTCGCGCTTCTCGCATTCCTCCACCGACGTGCAGATGTACACCTCGATGAACGGCAGCTTCGCCGCGGCGTTGAGGGCCCTGGCGATCTCCCTGTCGGACTTCAACGGCGACACCAGCGAGGCCAGCGCGACCACCCCGGCGTCGGCGAACAGTCGGGTGAGATGTCCTACCCGCCTGATGTTCTCGGCGCGATCACCGGGGGAGAAGCCGAGATCGTCGGACAGCCCGTGCCGGATGTTGTCGCCGTCCAACAGGTAGGCGACGTCACCGGATTCGACGAGCGCTCGTTCGACGGCGACGGCCACCGTCGACTTGCCCGATGCGGGCAGGCCGGTGAACCAGATGGTGGCGCCCCTCTGACTGGTGGCCGACCACCGGTAGTCGCGGTCCAGCGAGGACGGGTGCCAGCGAATGTCGTTGCGGGTCTGCGCCCCCGGCTTGACCTCGCGCGCCTCGACGATGGTGCCGGCGCCGACTGTGTCGTTGGAACCCTCGTCGATGAGGATGAACGCGCCGCTGTCCCGATTGTCGGTGTAGGGGTCTGCCACGACGATCGAGCTGGTGCGCAACGTCACCGAGCCAATGTCGTTGAGCAACAACTCGACCGGGTTGTCCAGTTCGTCGAGCGTCTCGGGGTCCAGCCGGGAGTGCAGTGCCTGCACCGTCGCCCGCACCGTCTTGGAGGTCTGTTTCAGCGCGACCCGGTCACCGGCCCGCAGCGGCGTCTCGGCGAACCAGCACACGGTTGCGTCGAGCTCGCGGGCCAATACCGGCAGCGTCGCGTTCTCGTCGCCGCTGACCAGTACGTCGCCGCGGGCGACATCGATGTCGTCGGCGAGCTCAACCGAGATCGACAGCGGCGCAACGGCTGTGGCGCGAGAGTCGTCGAGGGTGTCGACGGCGGTGACGGTGGAGCGGGTGCCTGCAGGCAGCGAGACGACGGAGTCGCCAACGCTCAGCGTCCCAGCCGCCAACCGCCCGGTGTAGCGGCGGCGTTCGTCGGTGGTCGGGCGGGACACCCACTGGATGGGCAGCCGCAGTTTGGCGGCCTCGGGGTTCGGCGCGGACAGTTCGATGGCCTCGAGGTACTCGAGCAGGGTCGGCCCGGTGTACCAGGGGGTGTTGTCCGAGCGGTGCACCACGTTGTCGCCGAGCTTGGCGGCGATGGGGATGACGGACAGCTCCGCGCCACCGAGCCGGGCGGCCATCTGAGCCAACTCCGACTCGACCTCGGCGAACCGGCCTGCGTCGAAGTCGACCAGGTCGATCTTGTTGACGGTGGCCACGAAGTGCTGGATGCCAAGCAGTTTCGCGATGCGGGCATGCCTGCGGGTCTGGCGCAGCACGCCGGCGCGGGCGTCCACCAGCAGCACCGCGACGTGCGCGTTGGACGCGCCGGTGAACATGTTGCGGGTGTAGCGCTCGTGGCCAGGGGTGTCGGCAAGGATGTAACTGCGCCGCTCGGTGGAGAAGAACCGGTAGGCGACGTCGATGGTGATGCCCTGCTCGCGTTCGGCGCGCAGCCCGTCGGACAGGGCGGCCAGGTCGGCGACGCCCTCTTCGTCCTTGACGGCTTCGAGGTGGTCGAGCGGCAGGCTGTCGGTGTCGTGCATCAGCCGGCCGATCAGGGTGCTCTTGCCGTCGTCCACGGATCCGGCGGTGGCCAGGCGTAGAAGCTGGCGAGTCTGCGTTTTCACGTCGGGCATCAGAAGTAACCCTCCCGCTTGCGATCCTCCATGGCCGCCACCGACGTTCGATCATCGGCGCGGGTCTCACCGCGCTCCGACACCGTGGCCGCGGAGATCTCGGTGATGACGCCCGCGATGTCGGTGGCGCGTGAGCGCACCGCTCCGGTGATGGTGAGGTCGCCGACGGTCCGGTAGCGCACCCATTCGACGGCCGCCGTCTCATCGCCCTGCGGTTGCACGTACTCCGAGACGGCGAGCAGGATGCCGTCCCGTTCGACGACCTCGCGCTCGTGGGCGAAGTAGATCGACGGCAGTTCGAGGTTCTCCAGTTCGATGTAGCGCCACACGTCCAACTCGGTCCAGTTGGACAGCGGGAACACCCGAACCTGTTCCCCCTTCTTGATCCGTCCGTTGTAGAGGGACCACGGCTCGGGCCGCTGAGCGCGCGGGTCCCACTGGCCGAACTCGTCGCGGAAGCTCAGGATGCGTTCCTTGGCCCTGGCGCGCTCCTCGTCGCGACGGGCGCCGCCGAACGCCGCGTCGAACTCGCCCGCCTCGAGCGCGTCGAGCAGGGTGCGGGTCTGCTGCCGGTTGCGGGATGCGCCAGGGCCTGGATCGGGCACCCGGCCGGAGTCGATGGACTCCTGCACCGACCCGACGATCAACCGATGGCCATGCTCGGCGAGCCTGCGGTCCCGGAACTCGATCACTTCGTCGAAGTTGTGGCCAGTATCGACGTGCAGCACCGGGAACGGCAACGGGAACGGCCGAAAGGCCTTCTCCGCCAGGCGAAGCAGCACGATGGAGTCCTTGCCGGCGGAGAACAGCAGCACCGGTCGTTGCAACTCGGACACGACCTCGCGGATGATGTGCACCGACTCGGCTTCCAGCAGCCGCAACTCCTCGACGTGGCGGGTGTCCTCGGCGACGGTCGTCAAAGCGGCAGCCCCTCTCGTTCGGCCTCGGCCCGGTAGCGGTCTACCCATCCGTCGGAGCGGCCGTCCGCCTGGCGTGCCAGCACCGGCGCGGGTGCCAGCCGTGGATCCAAGCCGAGCGCGCCGAGCACCGTGCCGACGGTATCGGTGAGGTTGCGCCACAACACCGGGTATGACACGTCGATTGGGTTGATTTGTTCCTCGGCGAACCAGTTGCGCCAGCCCACCTCCTGGGCCCGGAGCATGGTGATGACGTGCCCGATGGCACCCGCGTGGTATTCGGCACGGGCGTCGCGGACGGGATCGGGCCTGCCGCGCCATACCCGGGTCTGCACCGCGCGCCAGAACGACACCGCCTGTGAGACCACGTCGGGTCGATAGACGTGCACCAGGACCGGATCGGAGCCGACGACGTCGCGGATCGCCGAGAGCAGGCCCCCGCCCGAACGGTCCGGCAGGCCCGCGGCGCGCTGCAACAGCAGCGGCGTCTGATTCCACATCAGCTTGCCGCCCCATACGCCGTTCGGGGTGCGGCCGATGGTGCGGATGTAGTCCCGCCAGATCTCGGGCGGGGCGAGGTCGAGCTTGCCCTCGTCGAGCGGGTCGAGCAGTCGCAGGATCGAATCGTCGCCGGCGTCGGCGAACCACTCCCGCGGCTGCGGCGACTGGCTGGTCTTCGGCAGGTACTGGAAGAACTCCTGCGGCTCACCGGCGACACCGGTCGCGCGAAGCGACTCGACCAGCAGGGTGCTGCCGCTGCGCTGAGACGCGAGCACCAGATATGCCGACGGGCGGGCTGCCATGCGCGAGAGCGTAACCGCTTCGAAAATGCGGTGCAGATCCGCCCGTAGCCCTCAATTTAAATCGCGATGAGCGGAACTATTGCCGTGTGCTGACGTCATCTTCGATACCGCGCTCGGCCGCAATTGCCGAGCGGCTCGGCAGTCGGGTTTCAGTTATGTGCGTATACGTTTCGGTGTATCTGGCCGATATGCGGGTGCCGGCGAACTCGGACGGGATGACGTCGTTGGTCTTCTGGCGCCAGTCGTTTAGCAGCAGAGCCATCTCGCTGGCGATGGCCTCCGCTTCGCCGCTCACGGCACCGGTCAACAGGTTGTTCCGCTCGGTCGGATCGGTCCGCAGATCGTACAACTCCCGATCCGGGCGGGGTGCGGCACTGAGTGCTGCGACGGCCCTGCCCGGTGCGCTCTCCTCGATGTCCAGGGGAAGATCCAGAAGTGGTCGCGTCGCGTAATTCTCGATGTAGCTGAATTCCTTCGTTCTGATCGCGCGAATCGGATCAAAGGAATCGTGATATGTCTTCGTCGTATAGACCTCGCCGCGCACCGGCACCGAATGGGAAATCGCATCGAGCACATTCGCGGCGTGTGAAAGTCCCTCGACGTCATCGGGAATCGGCAGGCCCAGCAGATCGAGCACCGTGGGCACCAGGTCGACCCCGCTGAACAGGTCGTCGTACACCCGGCCCGTCGTCTGGTGCCGCGTCGGCGGCCGCACGATCATCGCGATGCCCGTGCCCGCGTCGTATAGCGTCGACTTGGCCCGCGGCAGCGCCGGGCCGTGGTCGGTGAGGAACACGACCCAGGTGGAGCGGTCCAATCCGATCTCGGCCAGGGCGTCGATCAGCTGGCCCACCGCGGCGTCGGCCACCGAGATCGAGCCGTAGAAGTCGGCCAGGTCCTCGCGCACGTCGGGCAGGTCGGGCAGATAGTCGGGCAGGCGCACCGCATCTGGATCGGCCGGTTCGTAACGCTCCCGCGGATAGGGCCGGTGCGCCTCGAAGAACCCGGCGGTGAGCAGGAACGGGTGTGGCGGCGCGTCTCGCAGCCAGCCGACGGCGCGCTCGACGACGTATTCGCAGTACGAGTTCGACACGTCGTACTCGTCGAACCCGAGCCGCGCCGGGAAGGAGGTCTCATGCTGCATACCGAACAGCGTTGTGTGCCAACCAGATACGGACATCAAGTGCGGCAAGGTGCGGACACCCGCGCGGTACTCCCAGCCGTGATGGGCCAGGCCGAGCAGGCCGTTGCTCTGCGGATAGCGCCCGGTGAACAGCGAGCCGCGCGACGGTGAGCACAGGGGCGCGGTCGCATGGGCGCGGGTGAACAGGATGCCCTCGGCGGCGAGTTGGTCCAGGCGGGGGCTGGACACGTCGGCGTGCCCGTAGGCGCCCAGATAGCGGCCGAGGTCGTGCCAGTGCACGATCAGCACGTTGTCGCGCTGGGGCCCGGTCACGTCGCGTCCTTCATCGTGAGCACACCAAACAGGCTTCCCTTGGTGTCGGCAACCGTTTCACTCATCGAGAAGCAACTTATCCACAGTCCGGATTTCATCCACAGGCCGGTCGGTTGACGGGTGCGACCCGATGGGGCCCGCTTTCGGTGACGAAGCTCGAACAGGCCGTCGATCGCATCGTCGAGCGGCACGACGCGGGCGCACTGCGCCGCTTCCGGAATGCGGCCCGCGGCCGGGACGTCCAGATCGGTGCTCATGACGATGCCGCGGGTACGGCTTCGCCGTGGGGACGGCTGTTCGCCACGGACGCCGCCGTCTTGAATCGCAAGCTGGACGACATGGCCCGCGCCGTCTGCGACGAGGATCCCCGCACGCTCGGTCAGCGTCGCGCAGACGCACTCGGCACGCTGGGCGCGGGCGGCGACGCGTTGGTCTGCGCGTGTGGGCAACCCGATTGCCCAGCGGCAGGCGATGATTCGCGTGCAGCGAACGTCGTCATTCACGTGCTCGCCGAGGCGTCATCCGTCGAGGGCCCACCTGATGCGCACCTATCGGGACAGCCGCCACAACGACACGTCACGCGCGATACCACTCTGGCGGACGCCCTCGCGCCCGATCCGGAACCGCCGGCGTGCGATCCTCGACCGGCCGGTGTCATCGCCGGTGGTGGCGTAGTGCCCGCTCCGTTGCTGGCCGAACTAGTTCGCATGGGCGCCCAAGTCCGCCCGCTGCTTGCCGCCGATGCGTTGTCCGCCGAACCCGGCTACCGGCCGTCGATCGCGGTGCAGCGGTTCGTCCTGAGCCGCGACCTGACGTGCAGATTTCCCGACTGCGACGAGCCCGCCGAGCGCTGCGATGTCGACCACACGATCCCGTACCCGATCGGGCCCACCCATCCGTCCAACCTCAAGTGCTACTGCCGAAAACACCGGCTGCACAAGCCCTACGAAGAGGCGACCTCGAAGAGGCGCCATTCGCCGGGTACGCCGTTTCCGACACGCTTTACGTCGGGTTGCCTCGTTCGTCGCACGGCGCGGGGTGGCCGTCGTCGATGAATGAGAGCGTGCGGCGCATCTCGGTGGGCTGGATGCTGCCGCTCCAGTCCGCGTAGGGGTGGTCGAGGAGGAAGACGACCAGTAGGCCCGACGTCACCAGCATCGCGACTAAGCCGATCGGCGCCGCCTGGATGAGACGCCCTTCGCGCCTATCCGCTTGCAGGCACATGTAGGCGACGACCGCCCAGGCACCGACACCCAGCACGAACCACAGCGGCGGTGGCACCGACGCCGTCGCCGCGGCCAGACGCGCGCGGCGACCTTCGCGACGCTGTGCCTGCTGGTCGAACCACTGCGCGTAGGCCGCCTGCTGCTTGGCGCTCGTCGGCTCAATGCCCTCGAAGTCCCGACCCATCGTCTCGACCCAGGCAAGCACCACCTCCGAGGACTTCCCTGTTCTCATCGCAGGCCACTCATCGGAGATGACGGCGCGCGAATAGCAGACAAGTCCCCCGTGCAGAGCCCGGCCCGAATGCCCCTCCAACACGTCGGCGACATCGTGAAGCTCGGTGACCGCCACGCCTTCGACGCTCGCGCCGTCGCGGGCGTGTTGGTAACTCTGCAGCGAGAAGAAGATGACGAACGCGAGCAACACCGCGGTCATCGTGCCGACCACGGACAAAGTGGTGGCCGCGCGCGGCGGATCGGCGAACCAGCCCTGCTCAGGTATCCGACTTCGCACGAAGAGCCTGCTGATTATCGCCGCGGACACGCTCACGATGAGGATCAGAAGTGCGATCCAGGTCAGCACCGCCGTACTGTAGCTGTGCGCGACGTCGACCGGCGTGGGTTTGTAACGTTCGCACGGTGACGCGTGCAGAAGGCCGGACGGTGGTCCTCCTTCACAGGCTCGGCGGTGACCGCCTGATGCGCAACAGTTCGCCGTGTGCGGCCAAGCGCGTGTGCGACCACGGGATGGTCGTGGGCCGTGTGGGCGCTGGCGGGGCAATCCAGATATGCCACAGCGTGACTTGCAGGGTCACCCCGGTCGAAATTTCACGTATTTTCCCCAGGGTTCGGCGGGAGGCCAAAAACCGCCTCTGAGCTGCGGTTATATCCGTGCGCGATACTGGGATTGAAGTAGGAGTAAAAGTGTTCTTCGCGTATTCGCTGACATCATCGGCTCAAGACATTTTGTGGCTGGACCGAGAAGCAGTTAGCGGCACGGAAATTCTTGCAACGTATCCCCTGGGCTGGCCCGTGTCGCAGTTTCAGATCGTGTCAGCCCGACACTAGAAAGGATTTGCGGCGGTCGTCCGGTCCTTTCACCATCATCACTGCGAACAATGCGAGAAACGAGGCCGCGGGAATTGCCTTGAAGTTCTTGTTCCCGACGCGGATATGCGCGCCGACAGCCAAGGCGAAATACAGCGTAAGCATCGCCGTTGTCAGCCTGGCCAAGCTGGGAAACCGGGTGACCGACGCCAGGCCGACCGCGGCTGCGGCCTTCACTAACGGAAACACCGGTCGGATATTGACAGGAACTCCTACGTCGTCCAGAGACTTCATGATGAAAGGCATTTGGACCGCGCATCCGACGGCATCGACCGCATGCAAAGCGGCAAGCACCCCGTAGGTCTTCGGTGAGGTTACGACACTCATAGCACAACCCTATCAACCTGTGAATTTCGGATTGCTGCTCGCGTCACTCACTGGCACTGTCTGACGGGCGGGAACCTTGTCGCCGCCATTTTGACAACCGAGGGGGTACACCCCGTCCCCCATCGAACCAATCCCGCGCGTCGACGAGGTTGCGGCGCGCGTTATCACAGTTGACGTGGCCGTCTGAAGTGTTCTTCACGAAATCGGTGCCATCACCTGGTCAAGACGTTCTGGGGCTGGCGTCAGCTGGTGGGCCCGAACAGCGGCGAAGACGATCCGAAGACATCGGCCACGGCGTGTATTGCGAGGCGATTGGGCCGCCACATGCTCCTCAGGACCGGCTGAGGACGAAGGCCTCGATTTTCCGGTCGCCGGCCCATACCCGCTCCTTGGTGAGACCGGGGTAGAGCTCGACGCCGTTCGCCCATATCTCCTCACGCTCGCCTTGTGTTGCGAGGCGGGCGATGGCATCCCAGGTATCGCCCTCGATCGTCACCCTTGCCGCCGGGTTGGCCTTGAGATTGTGATACCAGCTGGGGTGTCGAGCATCGCCGTAGTTAGCCGCGACCACGGCCACGCCGTCGGGATGCGGAATGCCCAAAAGCGCTACGGTGCGGGGCTCTCCCGACTTCGCGCCGGTAGTGGTGAGGATGACCGTCGGCAGCCCGGCGGCGATCCCGGCGAAGCTATGCCTGCCCCCGGTGAGGTTACTGACCAGCTGGTCCAAGCGGTGTGCCGTCGGACGAAAGAAAACGCGGCCCGCCTTCGTGGCGGCAACACCGCGAATCGCTCGATGGAACACATTTGCATCGTCGAAAGAGCGGATTGGCATAGCGGTATTCTTCCCCCAAATGGAGCCCATACAAAGTGGCATTCCGCTTTCCGGGTGCGGGGCCCTCCATCATCGAGTTTGGGCGTCATCCAGCTGGTAATTCGAAGTGTTCTTCGCGTATTTGGTGTCAACACCTGGTCAAGACCTTCTGGGGCGGCGACATTGCCTGAGAAAAGGTGCTTCAGGGCTCCGGTGACACCATCGTTTGAGCAATATCCGCCGCGAATCGGCCACCGCAGGGTAGCGATGGCCGGTCGTGGTTGGCCATGAGATGCACGCCGGGTGGGCGCACACAGCGGCTAGGCCATGGAGAGCACGCGGTTTTTGGCGATCCAGTCGTCGATGTGGCCCATTGTGACCGGCAGCGCCGCACCCGAGAAAACCATGTGGTCGGCACTGGGAATCTCGACGGAGGTGCCGTGTCGATATCGGGCTGCGGTCTGCCGCACGACTCCGGACGGCACGATGCGGTCGCACTCGGCTCCCAACACCAGCACGGGGGTCGAGACCGCCGCGAAGTCGACCACGGTGGCATCCGAGAGCCTTAGCGACGCAAGGAGTATCTCGCAGTACGCCCGCCCAGATTCGCCGACCAATTCGGAGTACACCTCGCGGGCGACGTCCTCGGTCAGGGCGGGGGCCACCCACCGCCGAAACCGCTCAAACTTAGGGGGATACACCGGCTTGGCCCAAGGGCGAGGCCGTAGGAAGTAGCCGGTGGACATGCGCAAGTTCGCGAGCGTGGTGCCGAAGATGCCCGCCGCCGGGGCGGGACATGCTGCCACCACGCCGGCTTGACGCGTGCGCGCCGCGACTAACTGCACGAGCAAACCTCCCATCGAGTGACCTACCAGAAGCGGCGGGGAACTCAGCGAGTCCACGAACGCCGCCAAGTCGTCGGTGTAGTCCCGAAGGCTAAGTGACGCGATCTTCATCGCACCTTCGTGCAACGGCAGTTCGTGATGACGCAGCGTCGGGGCGTACACCGTGTAGCCACGCTCTTCAAATGCAGCGCGGGCCGCAGCCAACTGCTCCCCACGGCTCCATGAGCCGTGAATCAGAACGACGTGCTTGGTGTCGGACATGAACCAAGGGTGACACCCAACGGGTCCGATGGTGCCTAAACACCGGAGAGGCGGTCTGATGGCGAAGTGTTCTTCGGCCAGCCGATGTCAACACTTGGTCAAAACCTTCTGGGGCGGGCCGGGTGGCTGGAGAGACCGTCAACTACCCGACGGACGATCATCTGGACGTCTCCCACCGGCGCCATCTACACCACCCGTCCGGCCGGCGGCATGCAGTTCCCCGGTTGGGACACCACCACCGCGGCCCTTCCGCCGCCGCGCCAGACCCCGAACGGCCAGACTCCCGAACACCCAGCCGTGGCCCAAGCATGCCCACCCGTCGGCGCACGCGTGCGCAACAACGGCACCAGAGCATCATGGCCGAGCGTGCGCTCAACGATCCGTTCGTCGCCGAACCCAATCGGCCCCCGCCCTTCTAGTGCAGAATTCGAGACATGTTGCGGCTGATCGCATGTCTGGGCGGGGCGGCTGCACTGGCGGGCTGCGGCGTCGAGGCTGCGACGCCGGATCCCGAGAAGGACAAGACGGCGATCGAGGCCGCGTTGCGGCAATGGCCCACCGACTTCAACGCCGAGAATGTCGACGGTGTGTGGGGGCTGTTCGCCGAGGACGTGGTGCTGGCTTATCCCGGTGGCGAAGACCGCAATAGCGGCGAGTTCTGTGAGCGGATGCAGACGCTGTTCAACGATCCCGACAAGCGATACAGCTACGCCCAGCCCGACATCCGCGAAACGCTGGTCGACGGCGACCTTGCCACCGTCAAGCTGTTCTGGACTCTGACCGTCACCGATCCGGTGGGCAAGGTGCTGGACACCGGAGTCGAGGATGGCCTCGACGTCTTCGTCCGCCAGCCCGACGGCACGTGGAAAATCCATGTCTCCCATGCCTTTACCAAGTAGCAGGCAGTGCCCGTGCGGCAGTGGTGCCGTCTACGAGGGCTGTTGCGGACCGCTACACCATGGCGAGCGGCAAGCCGGCACGGCCGAGGAATTGATGCGGTCGAGATATGCGGCCTACGTACACGGCGACTCCGATTACCTCTTCCGCACCTGGCATCCGCGCACGCGCCCCACCGACGCGGCGGTCGGTGGGGACATTGTCTGGAAGGGCCTCGAGGTGATCGACACCGCGGCAGGCGGCATCGATGACGACCTTGGGGAGGTGGAGTTCAGGGCGCGGTTCGAGGCCGCGGGCCGACCCGGCTCGATGCACGAGCGCAGTCGTTTCGAGCGGCGCGCCGGTCGCTGGTTCTACGTCGACGGTGTGGTCGAGTAGTCCGCACCAATTAGCAAGGGTCACCAGGAGGCGTGTAGTACGGCACGCCCTCCACCGTGTAGCACGGTATCTCGCCAGGAACGTAGGGGTTGGTGGCCGCCGCGATGGCCGCGCCGGTTGCCACCCTGCCGGCAACGTTGGTGCACCCACCCACCGCGACATGGCGTCCTTGTGCGCCGGCGCATATGTCCGCGTTCGCGACCGGTGCGACGGCGAGCGGCGCGGCCGCCATCGCCGTCATCGTGAACAGTGCTGCTGCTAGCTTCTTCATCGCATACGTCCCTTGCTAGCCCCGACCCACCGTCATTATTGACCCGCGCGTAGATCCGTGGCGTCGCTTCGAGCATTGTCTTAGACAATTTGCGGTGGCGTTCCCGAGTGGCTAATTGCGGCCATGGGGCTAAGTACGCGGCACCCCGCACGTGGAGTAGACGAATTTCGGTGGCACGTCGAACGCGAAGGACCGCTGCGGCAGTCGCATCAGCACCTCTTGCGACAGCGGGGTTTTGTAGTGCAGCGACAGTGAGCCGGAGAAACTCGGCTCGACCACCGAGATGTCCGGCACGTCGAGCGTCAACCCGCCCTCGTCGAGCGTGGCCTTCACCATCGAGCCCGCCGCGTCGTTCCATTGATGGTCGACGGATCGGCCGGCCTTCTTGGGAACCGACGACAGCGTGCCGAGCACTCGCTGGTTGGTGAGCGCCAGCGCGCCGACGTAGCTGCGGATATTGCCCTTCGCGGTCTTGCCGGGCACGTGGCCGGAGAACCGGAACGTGACGGGAACGAACTCGGCCAGGTGGATCACTCCCTCGGCGTCGACCTGGGTCTGCATGTCGTCGGGAAGGTTGCCGATGCCGAGCATCTTGCGCAGATAGACGGCCATAGCCACGCACAATAATGGCTACGGCCGCCCCTCCGGTCAGGTTTGCGCGGGGAGTACCTTCTCGCCGGTCTTGTCGGTACTCAGGCACAGCGAGCAGATGTATCCGTAGTCGCCCGCGGCCTTCAGCATGTCGGGCCGCTCGTACTCGTGATGGCAGACATGGCATCTCAGGTGGTCGTCCGCCGGGTTGCCGTACTCGTCCAACATCGGCAGGTCGATGCCGTCATCGGTGCGACGCAGGTAGTACTTGCCCTTCGTCGCGATGGCCAGGATCGGGGGAAGCACCACGCCGAGAACGATCGCGACGAGCGGCGAGTACGGCCGGATGGCCTCCCCGAGTCCGCCGAAGAACGCGAGGATCGACACCCCGGCGGACACCAACATGGACACGAACCCGACCGGGTTGAAGTTGTAGAGCATGCCGCGACGGAACTCCGGCTGCATCGGCGAGATCTTCAGCAGGTACTTGTTGAAGACGATGTCGGAGGCCACCACCACGACCCAGGCGATTCCGCAGTTGGCGTAGAAGCCCAGGATCGTGTTGAGGAAGTCGAACATGTTGGCTTCCATCAGGACCAGCGCGATCAACAGGTTCAGGCCCAGGAACACCAGGCGACCGGGGTAGGTCTTGGTGACGCGGGTGAACGAGTTCGTCCACGCCAGCGAACCGGAGTAGGCGTTCGTGACGTTGATCTTGATCTGGCTGATGACCACGAGGACGACGGCCAGCGTCATGGCCAGCCAACCCGGCAGGAAGTTCTCGTAGATCTCCAGGAACTGGTGCACCGGCTGGTTGGCGATGCCCGCGCCCTCGGCGACATTGGCAATCAGGTACACCGCGAGGAACAGCCCGACGACCTGCTTGATGGCGCCGAAGATCACCCAGCCGGGGCCGGCCAGGAACATCCAGGTCCACCAGCTGCGGCTGTTCTCCGGTGTCCGGGGCGGCATGAAGCGCAGGTAGTCGTTCTGCTCTGCGATCTGGGCGATCAGCGAAAGACACACGCCGGCGGCCAGAAGGGTCGAGCCGAGGTCGAAACCGGTGCCGCCGTTCTCACCCTGGTAGGCGAAGAACTGGCTGACCGACTCGGGATGGGTGATGACCAGGTACACGAACGGCGCGACCATCAGGACCAGCCACAGTGGGGTGGTCCACACCTGAAGTGTCGACAGCACTTTCATGCCGTAGATCACCAGCGGGAAGATGATCAGCGTCGACGCCGCGTAGCCCAGCCAGAGCGGTATGCCCAGGCCGAGTTCGAGGCCCTGCGCCATGATCGAGCCTTCGAGCGCGAAGAAGATGAAGGTGAACGTCGCGAAGATGACGTTGGTGACCACCGAGCCGTAATAGCCGAAGCCGCTGCCGCGGGTGACCAGGTCGAGGTCGATGTTGTACCGCGCCGAGTAGTAGGCCACCGGGAAGCCGGTCAGCATGACGACCACGGCGAAGATGAGAATGCCCCACAACGCGTTGGTCGTCCCGTAGGAGATACCGATGTTGGCGCCGATGGCGAAGTCGGCGAGGTAGGCGATACCGCCCAGCGCTGAGATGCCCACCACCCGCGTCGACCACTTGCGGTAGCTCCGCGGAGCGAAGCGCAGCGTGTAGTCCTCCAAGGTCTCCTTGGTGGCGGTCATCGTGTCGAGGTCGGCCTCTGAGACCGCAGATTCGTCTGGGGCCTCCGGCTCCTTGCTGAGCTCTTGAGTCATGGTTAGCAAAGCTAAATCGGGGTTGTTTCCGGCTCGTGACAACCATGTTCCCGGCGATGGCACAAATATGATGGCGCGGGTGCTGTGGCTGGTACAGGTGGACTGGTGACGTTGCGCAAACCGTGGTTCGTCGGGCTGGCCGTGCTGGCCGCAGCGGTGTACCTGGCCCTGTGGGTCGGCTGGTCGATGCAGTGGGGCTGGCTGGGCGCCGTCGATTCCCGGGCTCTGGACGCGTTTTACCGGTTCGGTGTCCATCACCCGGCATGGGTGACCTTCTGGGACGTGCTGTGCACCGTGTTGGGCCCCACCGCGTTCCGCATCGTCGGCCTCGTCGTGATCATCGTCGCGCTCCGGCGCCGCCAATTGCGTGTCGCACTGTTTCTGGTGCTCAGCGTGGAACTCAGCGGACTGGTGACCGAAGCGTTGAAGGCGGCAGCGGGCCGCCCCCGCCCGGCGACCGCGTTGGTTTTCGCGCCGTCGTCGTCGTTCCCGTCGGGTCACGCTCTCGGCGTGATGGCGGCCGTATTGGCGCTCACCGTGATCGTGTTGCCGCACGTTCGCCGCGACCTGTGGGGCTGGGTGATCGCGAGTGGCGCGGTGACCGTGCTGGTGATCGGGGTCGGACGCGTCGTGCTCAACGTGCACCATCCAACCGACGTGCTGGCTGGCTGGGCGGCGGGCTACCTCTGGTTCGCGGCGAGCCTGCTGGTGCTGGCCGGCAAACCCGTCAGCTCAGCGGACGAAACACCGATAGCGCACGGTAGTGCGCCTTGAAAGTGGCTTCGCGGCACTCGCGTCCCAACTCGCCGTCGTGGGCGAGCGCCGTGGGCCCGTCCAACGCGACGAAGCTGAACTCTGGCACCTGGAGTTCGTGATAGAGCGGGCTGCGTTCCAGCCGGCCGAGCCCGAGGGACACCAGGATTCGCAACGTGCTGAATCTGCGTCCGGTCTCCAGGATGCGGACGTCGATCAACCCGTCGTCCATGCGGGTCCGCAGTGCCGGGGCGAAGCCCGACGGCAGGTAGACGGAGTTGCCGAGGAAGAACATCGACGTCTGCAGCGTGACGTTGTCGTAGGCGATGCGGACGGGTTGGTCGCGGCGCAGCGTGTGATACATCGCGTAGGCGCCCGCCAGCGGCTTGCCGATCTTGCGCTCGAGTTTCTCGCGGGTCCTGACGAACGTCGGATACGCGCCGATGCTGGCCGTGTTGATCACCGTGTCGGTGTCGTTGAGCGCGATGACGTCGACGCGCGTCACGCTGCCCTTCCTGATCGCGTCGACCGTCTTGGCCACCGTGTCGCAACCGATGTCCTTGGCGAAGTGGTTGAACGTCCCGCCGGGGAACACCGCCAGCGGCACGCCTACGTCGACCGCAACGCCCGCCGCACAGGACACCGTGCCGTCGCCGCCGCCGACGGCCAGCACCTCGGCGCGGGCGGCCGCCGAGCGCAGCGCCTCCGGCACGTCGTCGTCCTCGCCGAGTTCGACGATCTCAGCCTTCGGCAGGGCCTGCCGGACCTCGTCGACGACCCGCGCGCCGGTGCCGCTGCCCGACGCGGGGTTGACGACGAGCACCACCCCGGCGCCGTCGGGACGGGCCGGGGTGTCCACGCGCAGCGGGGCGGCCGTGCGTAGCCGGGTCTCGACGATCGGCGGCACGATTCGGGCGCCGACGACCGCGACCGCGGCGCCGATGCCGAACCCGGCCAACACGTCGCCGGGGTAGTGCGCACCGGTGGCCACCCGGGACATCCCGACCAACCCGGCCAGCAGGGCCAGGCCCAGTCCCAGCGGTGGGCTCTCCAGCCCGACGCCGACGGCGAAGGCGGCCGCGCTGGCCGAGTGGCCCGACGGCAGCGAGTTCGACGTCGGCATCCGCAGCGACCGCCGCACGACCGGCACCGTCGCCCAGTTGGGCCGCGGTCGTCGCCAGACGCGCTTCGCCACCTGGTTGGTGAGCAGGCTCGTCACGGCGAGGGTCGCGACTCCGCGGCCGGCGCCCCGGACTGCAGGCCGGTGCCTCGACGCGCCGAGCAGCACCGCGATCGCGAGCCACAACTTCGAATGGTCCGCCGCCGACGTCAGGCGCGGCCCGACGGCATCCAGCAGTGGGCTGGGGGACTCGGCGATCGCCTCGAAGATCTCCCGGTCGAGCGTGCCAAGACCCCGCCCGATCTGTCGGATACCCCGGCGACGTCGCAGCAGTTCCATGGTTCCCAACCTATCCGCGGGACAGCCTGCCCAAACCGTGTCTAAACCTTTACTTGACCTGAAGCGGACAACCTGACGACGATGGAGGGCGTGCGCCGACTGCTGGTTCTGATATGCGCGACGCTGGTCTGGTTCACCGCGGCACCGCTCGCCGGCGCCGAGGTCACACCGTGGTTCGCACCGTCGGTTGGCAACGCCACGCAAGTGATTTCCGTTGTCGGGGTGGGTAAGTCGACCGCGAAGGTCGACGTGTACGAGCGCACTGGGGCAGGCTGGCAGCCGATCGGCGTCGGCATCCCCGCCCACGTCGGTGCGGCGGGCATGGCCCCAGAGACGCACGACGGCCAGATGCTCACCCCGATGGGCATCTTCACGCTCGACTTCGCGTTCGGCACCGACCCAAGCCCCGGCGGCGGTCTGCAGTACGTCCAGGTCGGCCCCGACCACTGGTGGGACGGCGACATGAAGAGCCCGACCTACAACACGATGCAGGTCTGCCAGAAGTCGCAGTGCCCGTTCGACACCAACCCGAGCAGCGGCACCGAGAACCTTCAGATCCCGCAGTACAAGCACGCCGTCGTGATGGGCGTGAACAAGGAACGCGTACCCGGCAACGGCGGAGCGTTCTTCCTGCACACCACCGATGGCGGCTCAACGGCGGGCTGCGTTTCGGTCGACGACGCCACCATGGTCGAGCTCATCAAGTGGCTGCGCCCCGGTGCGTTGATCGCGGTTTCCAAATGAGCACGGCTTCCAAGTGATCAAATATTAACGGCCCGACCGGATTTCACCTTGAAGTCGAGGGCCTTGGTTGACAGCGAAGCGTCGTAGGTGCGGTCGTAACCCGTAACGCTGATCTTCCAGCCGTCGGCGGTTCGCCGATAGCGGTCGTGATAGAAGCCGGCACCGATCAACATGAAGTCGAACTTCGGGACGATGACCTTGTCCTGCAGGTACCAGATGGCGGTGGCTTCGTCACCGTCGACGTCGATCTCGGGGTGTGTCACCCGGTGCTCGGTGATCACGTCGGCAGGCATCGACTCGCGCATGAACTGGACCAGCGAAGCGCGGTCGGTGAAGTGGTGTTCTTCGCCGAGCGACTCGCCATAGTCACCGACCACGTCCTCGGTCAGCGTGTCGGAGAACTCATCCCAGTGCTTCGTATCGAGCGCGCGCAGGTAGCGGTACTTGACTCGTGTGATGTCGTCGATGTCACCCATGGCGACATTGCAACACGAGGGACTGCCGGCGCATAGAGTCCGGGCCCGAGTTTCGTTGACGGCTACGTCAAATCGCGGCCGGTTCACCGAGTTCTGTCCCGGGCTATGCGTCGGCTGAGTTCGCTCGGTCCATTGGTGAGGGGGGCGATCCGCCCTTCATCCTGGTGACGGGCATCGCCGGGCGGGTGTCCGACGCCCTCCTGGCTTTGCTGGGTATCGCAATGATCGCCGTTGGAGCGGTCGGCTCCGCGCGTTGCGGAAGACCCACGTGGCCAAAACCTAGCTGGGAGAACGCTGTTCGTCGCGTTTGCCGCGGAGTGTCTGAGTCGATCCTGGGACGATTGCCGCTATGGTGTGTTCCGATATGAGCGCCCCGTTGGGGTTGTCGATCGGGACGACCAACCTGGTCGCGGTACGAGTCGGCGATCCACCCCTCACACGGCGATCAATGCTGACCCTGTCCGGCCAGGTGTTGAGCGGTTTCGTCGAACGCGTCGGTGATCCAGTACCGCTGGTGATCGCCGACGGATCGTCGCACCCCGCAGACCAACTGTTGGTCGAGGCACTCGACGGCATGGTCGAACTCGCCGGCGGAACTCCGTCGTCGCAGATTGCGGTGGCCGTCCCCGCGCACTGGACCGGAGCCACGCTGCGCGCGCTGCGTGAGGCCATGCGCGCCACGCCGAGGCTCGCGCCCAACGGCGTGCCTGCGCGACTGGTCTCCGATGCCGTCGCCGCCCTGACCGCGCTGCACGCCAAGCCGGGACTGCCCGGGCGCGGTGTCGTCGTGTTGTTGGACTTCGGCGGCGGTGGCACCAGCATCACGCTGGCCGACGCCGCGTCGAGCTTCGAACCGATCGAGACGTCGCGGTTGACGGAGTTCTCGGGTGACCAGATCGACCAGGCGCTGCTTGCCCACGTGCTCGACGACATCGCCGACGCCGACGGGGTCGATCCGGCGGGTACTGCGGCGGTGGGTTCACTGACGGTGCTGCGCAACGAGTGCCGACGGGCCAAGGAGGTGCTGTCCGAGCAGACGGACACCGACGTGTCGGTCGAGTTGCCGGGACACCGCTCGACGGTGCGTGTCACCCGCCCCGAACTCGAAGCGCTGATGGAGGCGCCGCTTGCCCGGGTGCTGGCCGAGCTGGATGATCTGTTGCTGCGCAACCGGGTTCCGGCGGCCGACGTGTCGACCGTGGCCGCGGTGGGCGGTGGCGCCCGCATCCCGTTGATTGCCCAGCGACTGTCCGGCCACACCCAGGCACCGGTGGTCACCACCCCGCAGCCGGCCCTCGACGCCGCGGTGGGCGCGGTGCTCTTCGCGGCCTACGGCGCGGAGTCCGACGCCGCGACCGGGGTGGCGCCCGCCGCGTTGATCCCACCCGTCACGCCCGGTGGCGATTCTGCCGTTTCGGCCACATTCCGCCAGCTGGCCTGGTCGCAGGACGACGACTCCTCCGGTGACCCGCTGCCCTATACCGGCGAGGACTACGTAGTCGACACCAGCACGACGCGTGCGGTGTCGCAGTACGTCCCGCCGACGGGGCCCATCGACGTCGACGAACAGCGGTCGTGGCAACGCTTGCCGCAGTTGGTGTTCGGCCTGGCTGCCGTGGTGGCGCTGGTGGCCGTCGGCGGTGTGGCGATCGCGCTGACGAGCGCGGTGGGCGACTCGAGCCCCCCCACCCCCGCGCCGAGGACGGCCCCGGCGACTGCGACACCGCTGTCGTCGAGCGTGGCACCACCACCACCACCGCCGCCGCCGCCCACTACCGAGGTGGTGCAGAGCATCGTG
>Ga0193743_1000538_pt1 | contig 29722 bp, 41 predicted proteins | sample L2c2metaG_FD_143038 | JGI IMG/M metagenome (GOLD analysis project Ga0193743, IMG submission 143038) | Soil microbial communities from a riparian zone of the East river system, Colorado, United States - L2c2 | ecosystem: Environmental > Terrestrial > Soil > Riparian zone | place: USA: East River...
CACGCTCTTGTACTTCCTCTTGCAATCGCGACGAACGCTCAGAAGCCAGAAAGAGAATAGTCTCTGGGATTGCTGCCAATCGGCCACATTCGATGCCAAATGATTCTACGAGGGAAATTTGGTTGTATTATTCGTTTAGGTTCGATGAGTCAGTCACAAACCTGTGGCCATGCCAGCAGTCAAACGATACAAGAACATGATGCTACGAGTGCCGTCGATATGTGAGTCGGCGTGATATCCCATATGGAGATTTTCTACATCGTCTGGAAACCTCGTCTGTAGCTTCGAAGCGACCAAAGGATAATGGGTAACGAAGAGGGCTTTGCATCGTATAGTTTGTACTAGATATTGCATTGTTGCGTCAGCAATTGCCATCTGAGTAGTGATAGAGTTAGGACCAGCGAAGTATAATTTTATTGATTCGTACCCCGTCAAAAGTAGAAGTGCCTCTACCAAGCTCATCCAATATCACAAGACTATTCTTTGTTGCCGTATGCAGAATTTCACTGGTTTCCGACATTTCTACCATAAAAGTAGATCGTCCTCTTGCCAGGTCGTCCGAAGCTTTGGAGAAAATTTTAGTAGAACCATCATGGTCAATCAGAATGGCAGACATACCACCCATTCTTGTGAGTATGGAATCTAGCAATCCTATCTTTACGGAGGCAGCTGGTACGTAACTTCCAATTTGTGCCATGAGAGCAATTAGCGCAATCATCCTAACACAACAACTTTTGCTAGATGTATCAAGAGAAAATGAGACGAGAAAAGTAAACCCAGAGAAAAGGACTGACCCTCCCATGTTCGGCCCAGTGATAACTTTGCTCATAGCTTCACCGTCGCCCATCTTTATAGAATTGGGCATATAGGGGTCTGAACTAAGAGTCTCAACCATAGGATGTCTGCCATCGATAATTTCAAGCACATTATCGTCGGTGAATTCTGGTTGAACGTAGTTAGCTTGAAGAGCGACTTGGGCTAGGCTAAGCAAACAATCGGCAGTAGCAAGTTTATTAACCGCATCTCGCAAAAGAGCATAGAAATCTTGAGCAATTTCGCTAATAAATGACTGGAATGCTTTGGATGATTCGGCCTTGCAGTATGCGAATATGAGGTCTGCCTCCTCACTTAGGTAAAACGACATACCTCCAAAGTCTCTCGATGTTGCGCTCGTTCCTCTAATTTCGCTCGGACTGATGGTGGTTGGTACCTTGCGTAATTCTTGGTCCTTGTTTAACGTACGTCAAAACATGATCATTGTGTTAAGCGGTGGCCTTACTTTGAATACATAATCCAAGTTTCGGGAATTGGCCTGTTCTCACTACGTTTAACCTCAACAAGACACTAAAGAGTCAAGTTAGACAAAGCCAGATTACTGGACAGATCTGGGCATACCTCGTCCGTTGCGATCGTTGTCCATTGCAGTGATGGCATCCTCAGGAGTTTCCGTACTAGATGATGTTACAAATGACTAGATATCATCATTGTTGGATGTACAACTTACTGGCTTTTAATTCATCAATGAGCTCCACTTCAATGACTTGCATTGCCTGTCGAACATCAGTCACAGCCTTGGACACTGGAGAGCATTTACACGCACCATATCTGCGTCAATAATACCCGGGTACCGCTCAAGGTCGGTCCACATAGCGTCTTTCTTTCCTTCTGAGGCTTTCTTTAGATTGACGGCCCTTAAAAGAACTTTTATTGGCTCCCTTAGTTTCGGGAAAGAGCTGATGATTTCATTTAAAACAGGAGACTCGAGGCCGACACTGGCGGGAGTATCCACATCTTCAAAGGCGCTTGCAACTTTGTTAAATGCCGGAAGAAGAACGGCTAGTTCTTGAGGTGTACACTGATTTGCTTCAGTGATCGTGCGGACTGTTGTGGGGGGGATTTCATTTACCTGGCCATACTGGATTCTGCACAAGCCTTTCGCGAGATCCGGAAGACCTCTCAGGATGTTGCGAAGTGTGACCAGTCTTTCCGAACTACTCTCAAGGATCTCTTGAACGGCATCGACACGATCCTGTAAGACTCTAGATACCTGTAACCTAGGGTATAGCAAAAAGACTGTTAATTTCTCACCGTTTATCAACCAATGGTCGGCCAACCCAGCTACGGAGAAGCCTCGCTCCAAAATTCGTTTTAGTTTGGTCCAAAATCCAGATCAGAGAACCCCGGATAGAGTTATCAGTATTGTTCCGATATATTTCGAGGTTTGTTAGAGTGTTAGCGGCAAGTAACATGTGCGCCCGCGTTGTAAATTTCGTAAAGAACTTGGTTTCTAGCAAGGCATCTGCAATGCCAAAAGCGGATAGGTATCGGATCGCATGAGCGAGTGCAATGACGACTGGTTTGGGGAAATCGGTGACGGCAGCCATGAGTTTGCCTGGAATTTGGAGTCAGGATAGATATGGAAATGTAAAGCAAAGAACAAGAAACCTGATTGAAAACTTTCTGAAGCTACCCCAAATTTTTTCTTATCTGTGTAGAATTCTGATACTTTCGAAAAGGCGTCTGTATAAGTCATGACGGATCGAAACTTTTCTGTGCGTATTCGATGGCACGATGACGAAACGCTGGATTATATATATTACATGACAACTCATTATCTGGATATAAACTACACTTACCCTGTGAAGTGTGACATCATTTTCCCCGTTGCTTCGCTGAGACCATTTTCCGGCACTAACAATTCAGTCGGTCGGGTGTGCACCAGCCTCGTCTAGATGACATGTTTAATACAAAGCTACTGCTCGGAATAGGGGGTACGGACTTCGAGTTCTATCCGCATAGCCGTGTCTGAACAAGAAGGGTTAGCCCAATTTTTTGAAGATGTGAATTTTTTTACCCTCAAAAAGATCCCACACAACGTCCCCTGTGCTGGGACATATTGTAATCATGCCAATGGAGACATCAGCCGAGCTTTTCCCGGCCTTCTCCTCTATTAAACACATAAAGGGAGGAGGACTGTATTTGTCCAAATCATCCACGGAACCCAGCTCGTCGACATATCTGAAGAACTGTGATCAGGAACGAATTACCTCCCTAAAGTCAGTACTTACGTTGCAGATGTATATAGATGGGTGAGTTTACGCTCGAATAAAGCATTTCGATTGTCACCGACTTTCTTCAAAGCAGCGGTCTCAATCTGGTTAACGATCCCTACTCGATAACCTTGTGCAAGCAGTCTAAGGCTATGTCAGTTGTAAAGATCGGATCAGCAAGTGACTCACTTCTTGAGATGAACGGGACGCCGATGAGTTGGGATTGAAGCTACCAGAAAATTGCGGTCGTTGAAAGCAACCATACCCAACTCTTTGGCTGCAATCTAGAAATAGGAAGTCTCACTTTGTTGAAATACATTCAATTCCAAAGCATAAGAATTCACCTTTGCATCATCCCCGAAAAACTTGTATCTATAGCCTACTTCTACCATCAAGACTGTTCCACCGTTATCCTTCTTCAAACGTAGAATCTTTTGAGAAGGTAAGACCCGATGAATTTACATTCGGAACTTGGCAACCCTCACCTGTAGCTCTAGAGGGGTATATGATTGTCCACTCGGGCCAAGCTCCACATGTTTCTTAGGAGACCTGACTGCTGCTTTAGACCCAGCCTTTCCCTTCCCTTTATCTTTGTGCGAGAACATATCACTCAGTTTATTGAAACCTTCCTCTTCAGAGGAAGCCACAAATTCATCGACCTCAATGGAACCCTGATGCTTCTGAACGGTAGAGGACTCTTTTCTCAAGAAGCGGTTGTTATCCTGCAACAATTTCCTCTTAAAGGCTTCATGACGCTCTTTCTCACTGGAAGTCCGAATTTTCTGGACATCTGCTTGCCTTGACTTCTCAGGAGAAAACCGCCAATCGTCAGCGACATTGGTGGATCCTACTGAAGACTCGGCGCGTGCGGAAGGTGCTGTGTCTTCATGTCTAGAGAGCCGCAGTCTTTTTGTTGCAGGTAATTCGTCGTCGTCACTGTCGACAGTTAGGTCAATAGGAAAGTTCGAAGTCGACCGTTTTCGAGTGACAGAGGATTTCTGTGGGGAGGCGGACTGAAAGAAGGCTGAAATAGTGGGCTGAGATCTCCCTCTACTAGTTTGCATAACAGGTGAGGTAGTCAATAATCTTTAAAGCAATGTACAGGATGCACTATAGCTGCGTTGGTGCAAGTTATGTCAGACGTCGCGGCACGCCTGACAAATTTAAAATAGCTTTGTCCGATATTCACGTGATGGCGTTAACCAACTACATTTTCTTTTGAATTTCTACCAAAATGCTCATTGAGCACCTGCATCCTCTCCGTTTGCGACTCGCTTGCCATTCAGGAGCCAAGCTATTTCCTCAAACCACTGGGTCACGATGGCAGTCTACGGCCACACAAACACATGACGGACCACCTGTTACAGATACGAACCGTATTTGTCACTCACATAGCCTTCGTTATTCGGTCTAGACTAACCATTTGGTAACACAGGTGCTGAAGCAACTCAAAAAAGGTTCTGGAAGGAAGTTGGCATTGAGAAACGCGGAGACTCACTTACTGTGACTCTTGATAAACGTGCTCTCAAAACACCCGCTGGACAAACTCTTTTACTACCATTAAACAAGGCTTTACCTGCAGCTCTTGTTGCAGCTGAGTGGGATCACCAAGAAATTCTCCTGAAACCTCATGCCCTTCCTATGGTAAATTGCAGCTGTTGGCTTAATCTGGATGGCCCTTATCTAAAATTTTAGACATCTATTGTTTCAAGAGCGTTAGATGCTATGAAAGATGATAAACCTCGCGCCGAGGTCCGCGAGACCCTTTTAAAATACCTTGATACGGATACCATATGGTGTGTTCTCGATCCCTTTTTATCTTTACCAGCAAAACGTCTTGTTGAATGATCACCTAGCTTTTTCCACAATAATCCCGAACCATTAGAGCGGCTCCAGACTAAGCACTGGACTCCCTTGCTGAACTGGGCCAGGACAAGTTTTGATGTCCAACTTAACGTTTCAGAGTCTATACTCTCCGCGGCTCAACCAACAGCAACGCGGGAGAAATTACGGAAAGTCATGGAATCTTTTGACCAATGGGAAATGGCAGGTTTGTCTTGTCATGTGTTTTTTGTTTTGTTTTGAGCCCTTCAGAAGATTGTTCATTAAAACTTGTTAGCAATGGAACGCGCTACATACGGCTCGAAGTCTTTGATTATTGCTTTGGCTTTGATCAAAAATCACGTCACAGTAGAGGAAGCCGCCTTGGCTGCGACTGTTGAAGTGAACAGCCAGATTGAACGCTGGGGCGAAGTCGAAGATAGTGAGCAACCCATTTATCTCGAAGTTCAATAACTCTGATCTTATCCGGTCTAGCTCACGATGTAGATTATCACGACATCCGCAGGCAACTTGGAAGCGCCGCTTGTCTGCTGTCTAGCGTATGAGTGCTACGATGTTATAAGCAGTGTCAGCTGCTCTCTTGAGACAGAACCTTTCGCTCCTATCAATCGCCACCGGCACTTTAGCTCCCTGCTGTTTTGTAAGACATCAATAGCTCCTGGAAGGGTAATTCATATAACGGAATTCCCGTCCAAGTCGTGCCAGACAAAACAAATCGGGCGCAGTGCATCAAACTATATGCTTCGCGGTCAAATTTTGGGTCCGTCTCTGAATGAACAGACCTCTTTAAAAACGCTCGTGGATAATCAGACCATATTTCTCGTTGATTCCTGCTGGCCAGCCCTGAAACGAGGATAAGCTCCGGGATGCTGAAGACGTAAAGTGGCCCAGGTTTGAACGTAACTCAAGTTATGATTGATTGACTTCGTGCATCAATCACTCCTTCTGATAGATCCGACCAGAGGTAGTAGACTGCAAGATGGTCATTATAATAAAAATGTGCGACGGTACCTTACCATCATAACCCCTTTTTGTTGCAGTCAGATGATGTCCGAAATGGGGAAAAGTAAGGCGCCGTCGACGGGGAAATGTTAATTGTGCGTCGAGGTAGTAACAAAATTGGCCGTAGTACCAGGGCTGAGGGCTCCCATCTGAGTCTTCTACCTGCTTGACGCCGTTTCGAACTTGCTGCTGAATTTATTTATTTTTTTTCAAAAAAAAAGTTTTTGCAAAAATTTGGGTAAGTGGCTTTCCTGATCCGAAGAGATTTATTCCGCTCACCCAATTGCGGGGAATTTTTTTTTGTTTGCATGTGACAATGGATTCGTACGGTTCATATAAGTAACATCGGGTCGGTCAGTGTGTGTCGCCCCATGACTCGTTCACCTCTCCTTGACTCTTTCGACCCGTTCGCAACACACCCTTTCACGAACAACTCTGGCCTCACACCTCCACCTCCTTTGCCGTCGCTCTATCCATCCATCCATTCACAAACAACTCTCGACATCATCCCGACATCATCGTCGTCAACACAAACCGTGAACTCGCTGTCATCATCACTAAACATACAGAACTCGCCGTCATCATCACCAAACATACAGAATACTCCTTCATTTCCTCATCTTCAAAAGCAACCCGTTCCCCTACCAAGCTCGTCACCAGCAACCCCATCTCGTTCACCCCCAATATTTGTTCCTTATCGTAGGGATACCTCGTCCCCAGACCTGGTCCTGAAGAAAAAAAAAACCTACCCTACGGCGACACAACAAAATAATCCGATACCCCGACGTTCAGATATACCCAATGTACGGCATATCCCATCCGTCAGCACTCATACTGAAATATCACCGTACCCGGCACAGTGTTCTAGCATGACCTTATGAAAAGACAATTTCTTAGAGCGTACCTCACGATGTGAATTTAGTACCTGAGTTCAAGAACAAACACATTGAGCAATTCCCGCGAACGTTTCAGAAGTGCTAATTATAGGCGGACGCGAGCAGTCTCTCCTAAAACAATGGCAGTGAGATGAGAGATTTTCCGATCTAATCTAATCTACTTGATAGCCTCTTAAATGAGGTCTGGAGCGCCGAGCGTTTCTCTCAACGACATGATTCCTCCACCTTTGCCCTCAAATAACATATATACAAGCTGCTGGTGCGAAGAAAATATCTATCTTCTCTGCCAAAATTTCGTGCAGAACCGGTCGGTGAGAGATTTATGGGAAATTTTCACTATTTTCATCTCCAACTCTGATAAAACGGTTAGTGGGCACAACTTTTTTGAAGTACTTGAGCCAGTGACACCTAACAATATCTTATTTCCTTTTTCTTGGGGATGTTTTTTAAAGGTGGCTCTATGGTATCAAAAGGCGGCGCAGTGTGAGGAAGTTCCTGTGGTTTGGGACTATCACGTTGTTCTTTTACTTCGCCCTCGACAAGGGGTTGAAGAGAGCACGGGGTTCAACGAAAATGACATGAGCTGGGTATATGATTTTGATACCACTCTACCGGTCCCTTGTCCTGGGCAAGGCAAGTCCTCATTCGACCGTTTTTCTGGCTGATTGCTGAAATAGCGTCGAGTAGCTTATTTCACCATGACTTTTCCATCAGACCTTGTGTTCCAATATGAGAGGTATGTGATCAAGCCGCAACTGAATAACTTAGAGAGGCGATCTTGTTCTTTGATATCTTCAGTAGATTTCGAGTTGTGCCAGCGGCTCAGTACCTGCAACATTTTGCCTCTGATCGATCTCATATGGTATGTTGTTATCTTGAAACTGGCCGTTTATTGTGATCTCTGAAGTTTTTTGAAGCTAACGGAATCTAAGAGTACTCCAGATACGAGCGGACTAGCTTATCAGTATCTGTCCCCGCCGCCGTTTTACAAACCCATTTGTGGACCTTTGGCTGCTGAGAAGGGCGTCGAGAATAACCTGATGCATTTCGTCTGCATGACGCCAATAGATAACATGAGTTCAGATGATTACGGAAAAGTACTTGATAGGACTGGAATCGAGTCTCTTTTGTACGCGATTGCGGCATAGCGGCTATTACTAACCACGTCACACGGTTTGGATTGCAAGGACCAAGCTCAGTTTCTCGTTTCTTTGACTTTGTGACCCACCCTTACCCAAAAATGAGCTCTCTTTCATCATCATCGAACTCAGTAAACGGCCATGCTAACCATTCTAACGGCTCTACTTCCCTTGGTGAAATATCCAGCCAATCTTCACCTTCATCATCACATTATCAAAATGGCTTTTCTCAGTGAGTCGGTCTTCCTTGAAGACTTCTTTTTTATTGCATGGCATGCGTTTGGGTCGTTTCGTCCTGAGAAACGGCAATACTCATCATCTTGTTTCTAGGCAACCTTACCAGAGTTCACACAATGAAGAAATCGTGAGCCATCTGTACCATGCTGGATTTCAGACCGGTGTAAGTAGTCTGCTAAACAATTATTCCACCTTTCGTAAAGTTTACCTACTGTTTTTTTTTTTTTAGAACTACGCAGACACGATCCTTGTACGTCCCCTTTCGTTCAATGATTCGACACTTGGCGCCTGATTTTACTGGTCTAGCATGTTCATCAAAATGTATATCGCCTACATGCAATCATATTATCTCGTTCACCATATCTTGCACACCTCATGTCCACATCCCCACAAACGACGGGACAACGTATTATATACGTCCACCTTGATCAAGAGCCTGAAGTTACACAAGAGGTATGCCTCACCCTTTTGTTTGCTCGATTCTTTCAGGAAAATTCCTCAATCGGCTTCTTTTAGGGTTTTGCGATAGGTATTGAGAATGTCTTTTCACTTCGTGGCTTTGTGACTAAATCACGAGATCATCTACGTAGCCCTGGGCTATCTATATTCTACTATTTCATTGAACCTCATTCGACCGGACAACTCTCGAGCGGTTCTCGCAGCAGGTTGTTTATTGGGTGGCATGGATGAACTTTGCCGTTATGCATATGGCGTGTGCAGGCAATCTATGTCCGTGGAGACGATCGGAGGATGGCTTGAATTCATTGACACGATGCCTCCACAAACGGATGGAATAGTAACTCCGGAATTGCCTTCGACATCCATCTTCGGGCAGTATGCTCAAACATTGCGAGATGACGTATTCCATTTCCTCGTGGTTACACTTCCAGAAGTTTTAGAGGTTCAGCGACCTCATCAGGACCCATCCTCCGGCCCCAGTGGACGTGACGTGTTATTGCAGATATATTCTCGAGTGCCATTTGAAATGTTCAAGAGCGCTGTTGAATCTCCGACCTTCGTAATTGGTCAGTTTTCTTTTTTTCTTTTCCTTCCCTAGCCGGTAACCTGTATTCTCCCCCACAGGATCTGATCAGGCTCGGTTTAAATTTGCGAAAGACGCTATTGAACTACGCAAGCGAGGTATCGCGCGAGGAAGCGGTGCTGAAGAGACGGTGGTATTAGCTTTCGGACAAAGTAATTTTGGTAGCAGCGCCGTCCATGTTACCCGAAAGATGCGCAAACGCCCACTCTGGAAAGTTAACTCGTAGATTTTACGGTTACTCAATGTGGTTTTTCTTTCTGATGTAGTAACTCCGATGCATGGAAAGTTTTAGTCTATTAAAAATACGTGGGAAATCTTCCCAAAAGACACTAGTTTTCCATAAATGGAAAGGATCCGGTGTTTGCCTTTTCGTTTTTAGGCTTTGGCAGACAGACATGACATGGACTGCCGATGAAACGGACGAGGGGAGCCACGCCAAAAGAGCATAAAAGGTAAGCCTGAGCTTACTTGCATTTGTAAACGGAAAGTATCAGCGCTCACTTACTTACATTGCTCGTACAGCTTCTCTTCCTTTGCGCCAATAATAGCACTATCGATGAAAATGTTCACATGGACCCGAAACGCGCTAATCACGGGAGCCAGATTCAATAAAGTCCATGTTATATATATAAGAAGACGACCATGCCATACCTTGTCTGGCCATAGTTTATATCGAACCTTCTAATGGCGGCCACTACCGTCTATGATCTCTTTTTCACCGGACGAGACGACCCCCGTAGTTGTGTCATCATTGGTGAAGACACAAAACCTGTCTACTTTTGCTTCGAAACCTCGGAACGAAATCTCATGCCCAATATACGAACCATGGTTAGTTCTTTTTTTTTTTGACTTATATCACCTGAGCAGTCGCAGGGTCTTTCATCACCATTGTCACTAAACTTTCATAATAATCGTAAAACAGGTATATAGAAATAACAAGGAAGTCTGTGCTAAGCTCGAATGGAGTCCAGGCAATCATCTGGGTAGTGCGACAATTGGATCCCGTCAACTACCCATGTCACAACTCGTGTCACCCAGCACATCCAACAAGTAAGTTTTATATAACTTTTTTTTTGTTGTTCCAAGACCTCTTAAGAGTATATTGATGCGATCCCGACAGTGCACGTACATTCATTTCTGCCGACGGGAAAAAGTTTGAGTGGAGACGAAGTCGGGAAAACCCTTCTTCATACGATGTTCGCACAGTCCATATTCCCTCTTCTTCTCATAGATTTATGGTTTACATTGCGTCCATAGCTCTTTGCTGCTCAAAACATTCGAATCGCAGCCTTTCGTCGCTTCACGCAGTCGACCGCCATAGGGCCATCACACGCCTTCCTTCAATACACCTTTAACCACGATCCACTGTTAATCGAAGCCCTTCTCGCGCTATGCGTTAATCGATGGATAGACCTTCATGGCGTTTAGGATTATCTTTCTCATTGTTCTCGGGTGACATTCTTGTTCATTCTCATATTTAATTGACCATTGCACTGGAAAGGAGCCAGACAGAATATACCAAATCATATACATCAAAAACACATTGTTGGAATCCAAAATTAACATGCATAAGAAGTCCGAAAAATAACACCAAGAAGCACGGGATACCCATTATGAATTGTTATTGTTCATAGCCCCCAACATACGGTCTAGACGCTCTTCCACCGTCCAATTAATGTCATTCGTCGATAAGGATGATGACGCAGAATGTCCAGGCCCACGATTTGGCGCATTGGGTAGGAAATTGAATGAACCAGAATCAACACCTTGTGAAAGACTCTCAATTAATCGGCCGATCTGCGCAGAGGAACTGTGGAAAACCTTGCAACGAGCTTCAACAAGGCAGAAAACAAGGTTTGATGGTAGAAACACATACCTTTGTTTCAGGACGTACTTTCCCTTGCTGGGGTTTCTTTTTAGAGACGAACGAAGGGGCGCTGCCCCTTGACCCTGAACGACCATGTTCCTTCACGAAAATTGAACCACCATCGTTTGCAGGTTCACGAGTCGAATACTCTGATGCAAAACTGGTACGACTGGTGTATATAGATTCATCATCGGCGTCCCGGAGACCATTAACAATAGACCTGAAATGGCGTTAGAGTGACAAAAATACAAACAAAGAAAAACGATACTGACCAGATAGTCTCGCCATTTGCCAATTGGATCACCTCCAAAGCGGGCCCAGACTCTGATGCGCCCTGTTGTTCTCCCTTGATATTTTGTTGATTCATAGGGGGACCGTTTTGATCAACCGACGCCATGCTAGGCACTCTGCTTTCTCCAGCATACATCTCATATCTATGTAGCAAAAAAATCTCAGAATTTTAAGACCCCATGTATATATAAAGACGACTCACAGAGAATCATGTGTTGAATTAGACTTCTCGATCACACCTCCTGCTGACGCAGATGGACCGTTCACATTCAACATTCTCTCCGCCTGGCCTAAAGAAGTGGGTAATTGAGGCATGGGTGGCATGCCATCAGCCGAGAAGCGCTTCACACCCGGGGATTTCGGCGGTGGGGGCGTTGGGGCACGATCGTGTACAGAACGATTTGAAATGGAATTTGCGCTGATCCTACGCCGCCGTGAGGAATTCTTTCGCTGCACCATGGCAGCAAATTCGGTTGCAGATAGTCCGGAATCGCTGGCATAAATAATCGTCCTGCGAACAATAGCATTGGCAGCCGTATCCGTCTGCCCTTCTCTAGGTCGACGTAGATGTTCAGGTTTGCGGAGGGACGACTTTCGGGCTACTGGCTCTTCTGGGGGTGCAACACATTCGTTATCAGATGTAATATTGTGATGATTGTTTGAACGCTGATCTGAAGAAGATTGTGGGTCATAACTAGTTGGAGTGGCGGTTTGATCTGAACCCGTGCTACCCACATAACCGACCCGATGAGGAGTTATAGTACGCTCAGATAGCCCTCTTAAACCAAGTTGTCTGGGGGTAGGTTGAGTTGAATTATTCATTCCTAAGAGATTGCGAGATGACGTTGAGCCAGACCGAGCCAGAAGATCATTCAATGCATCCTGATCGACACCAAGGTCTATGGCGGCAGCATATAATTGCTCAAGGGCAGCAGCTGATTGAGAGTCGTTTAGAGTCTCAGCAAGGACCTGTGGAGGCGGAGATGGAGCAGGCACAGGGGGAGAAGGAGATGCAGAAACTGGATTTGCTGGTGGGAACCTTGAATACATAGGTCGAGCTTGTCCAGCTGGTCGTGGGGTGATAGAATTGTGGCTCCTTTCACTTATGATGGAAGCATTAGATTTCACAAGCGGTGTGTCAGCCTGGCGTGGCGTCGTCGGTGAAGTTGGTGATAATGGCGACAATGGAGAAGTCGCTCGAGGCATAGACCGTTCGGAAGGCATTTCAGACATTCGCTGTTTATTGCGGAATCGTGCCATGAATCCTTTCAGTCCAGGACCTGCAGAAGCTGGAGGACTGGGAATAGGCACAGGCACTTTGAACCTGCCTGTTTCCGTTGCACTTGACATACTAGGAACATTCAAATTGGTTGAATCATCACAGGCGGATTGATTAGGAGGAGGTAATTTAAAATCTTGAACCGCCGTTTCATCGCCTGAGGTGACATTCTTTGCACGCAATGAACCGCGTAGTTTTTTGAATCGAGAACCAAACTTAGAAGTGGTATTGCCGGACATCGAAGGGGTACGAAGGGGTATTGTATCTACGCTCGTAGAAGCTGAGACGAGACGAGGAGTAGAAATTTGACTGGGGTCTATGCGTTTTCGCACTGATGGCGCGCGTTTCAAAGTGTCCCCTAGATTTACTTTGGATGGGTCTTTCTTGAGTGCGACCATAGCAGCGTCAGCTTTCTGTTGTACCTCGCGAGTGAGGTCCGTTTCCTCATTGGGTTTCTGAGGTATCCTGTGGATTGATGGGTTTCGGGTTAAAAGATACGGAGATGGAGAAGTGAGTGGTGTCGTGCGGCTGGACTCGCCCACAAGTGGAGGTGGAGAAGAAGCAATAGTTGGCAATGATGGAATAATGTTAGGTGTAACAAGAGGCTCTGGGTCGGCTTTGGATTGTGCATGTTCTTCTACAGCAGTAGGAGCAATAGTACGTGTGGGTTCCTCTTTTGCTTCATCGTCGCCAAATAGGACGCGGGCCAGATCACGGTCGCGACGGGTATTGGATGATATATCTTTGTCATCTGAAGTCGAGATTGGTGCGGTGGTGGTATCAAGGGGAGTACTGTGTTGTCCCTTAATGCTCTCAACCATGGAGTTGAGCAAAGCACTGGCTTTTGAAGACTGCTCATCAGATAGATATGGTGATGGTGAGGCTGGGGATTGTACTGATGTTGGGGGTTGTACTGAGGCTGGGGGTTGTACTTGAGGTGGAGGGCTTGCGATCTTAAAAATAAAGATATATAGGTACATACTCTTTCCACCAACAGAAGAGCAAACTCACTCGAGGATAATTCGACTGTGAAGTCGACGGTCGACGACGTCTCAGAGAAGAAGGCGCCCGATCCCGTGGATCAGTATTTGCAATTTTTGCAAACGCAGCAGTCACCAATTTTTCCTGAATAGCCGCTATATCAGCCTTGCCCAACCCCGCATATCGCTTAATTATTTCTTCAGGATCCCAGTCTTCATCCCCACCAGGAGTGGACGAAGTAGATTTATCAGTATCAAAATCATGCCACGCAGCAGGCTGTTTTTCTCTAGGATCAGGAAATAAACTGAAAACTTTATCGCCTTCATCCCAAGAATGGAAACTGGAACTGGCAGAATCGAGTGACGAACGTGAGGAATTGGCCCGAGGAGAAAATCCAAGGGAAGGGAAAGTGCTGATATTAAAAGGAGAGGAAGGAGGATTTTGTTTTGAGGATCGTCTACTAGCGCTTCTTGACGTCATATCAAAGTTGGGAAAAGAAGGTGAGATAGGGGAACGTTGGGCGATCTGAGTGGGTGTACCAGATCTAGGAGCATGCATGGCTGCTAGAATGGGGGACCCAAAGTCTACTTCAGGAATGTGTGCTTGTGGACTGATAGCGGTGGGCACGCCCTGGCTAGGCTCAGTCGTCCGTGAATCAGGAGGGGGCGAGCGTACAGAACGAGGGGATGGCTGGATCGTCGAACTACCAAAAACGTCCGAACCGTTCAACACACCATCCACCGTCCAGCTATTATTCCTGCTATGCATGCTGTTGTTATTCTTATGGCCGTTATTCGGATTGGGCGCCCAGATTACGTTGGAAGGAGTGCTTGGCCGGGAAGAAGTTCGGGAGGGAGGTCGAGTCGAGACCGCCATAGGTTGATATGGTTGGCCAGAAAGTGGAGATGCTGGTCTACGTCGGCCGAGAAGAGATGAATTAAGGGGATTATCAAACTCGATGGCATCTCCGGATCGGTTACTGTCGTCTGGTGTGTACCGACCATTGGTACTTCGTTGAAGGAAAAGCGGTGCGGCAGGTACAGGTGTTAACAATGACGGCTTTGAAGTTGATGATATAGACTCGCGTCGCAGTTTGGTGGAGGTGGAGATATTCCCTGTTGGGGTAGGTGAGGATGTTGGTGGATCTACGTACGGTGATTGAGCACGGGGAGTTGTGGAGTGCGAACGTTGTTCGTCGAATTCAACATCACGAGGAGTCATGGGTCTGGGCATTCCAGGAACGTAACCTGGGATCGTGCGTGCTGGAGCAGGGGATGCTCGACGGTCACTAAATTCATCATGAATAGTTTGATCAATGGATATGGCCATCCCACCCTCGAATACAGAGGAGGCGCTTGATGCCTTGCTGTGCCTCTAAACCAAGAAAGTCAAGGTTTTTCGTTTGGTTTAAAACGTGAACAATGAGAAAATAAAGATATAGACCCACCACATCAGCGGCCAACTGTTCCAGACTACCACGAGGAACGGGTACAGAGCGGGGCAGTAGAATCTCATCCTCAACTTCATCTTCTATTTCCCTGATGGCCTCATCGAGAGCCATTGACGCACGTTTAAGCACAGATGGACCCAAAGTCTTCTGAAGCCGGTATTCAGCAGCCGTTATGACTTGCAACTGCTGTTCGCCATAGGGAGCAAATGGGACTTGAGGTGCAGGATGGACAGGGCCGCCATTCTCATTCGGGCTTGATTGGACAGAGGAAGTGGGGTTACTGCCAGATTCAGGAGTGGAGGGTCTGAAGGTCTTCTCAGATGCTTCGGTGGGGGTTAGCGAGACGGTGCGGCTGCTGCTACTGGCAGAACCTCTTGACGAAGTAACACTCTTCAAGTAGGTATAGTCCCTTAGGCGCCCAGAGCCAAAGAGATTATTGCTGTATCTTTTCGTCGACCGAGAACTCGGGGATGACGATACCGACGTCGGGGCGGTTGACTTCAAGGAGTTCCTGGCTCCTTGGTCCACACTGTCATTCGACCTGCTGGCCATGTTTTTAGGCCGCATACGCTCCAAGGTCTCTAGAAACATCTCTTCTTCTTCTTCAGTGATTTGATTCTCTGCTCCTCTTGCTCTTTGGTCTGCTAGCCTAGATCGCAACTGGCCCAACAGTAAAGGATCGCCTACTGAGCGTAGCAAAGAAAAGCGGCGAGAAAGACTAGCGTTAAATATGTCATAATAAGAAGATGTCGAAAAAGAAGTATATATATAGAGAGTGGACTCACTCCGGTAAGATGAGAGAGGAGCGGAAATCGTTAGCAGGAGGTAGCTCAGGTAAAACGGCGAGAGGTTGCAAATTTTGCTCGTGGTCAGAGGTCGGGGCTGACAGAGTGCGCTTCGCGTCAGATTTTTTGCTGGCAAAAGACAGGGTTCAAGGACTAATATAAATGGAGGCTTAAAAAGTCAACAGCGTACCGAAATCGATACATGATGATGGTGGGGTGATGACCCTCGTCAGATAACTATTCGGAAGAGAAACATGCAACGTGTTGAACACGAGTTTTTTTTTTTTAGAGATCATCGATCACGTTCCAAGGTTAACTACGAGTACCAAGTACAATACAGAGCAATGTCACAACGCGTATTTCTTTGTCCACTCCTTTGCAGTCGCCAAGAACTTGTTCTTGTCATTTTTAAGCAACTGGCAGACCCAATCAGCGCTAGAATCAAGTTTCTTCTACTCATGTAAAGAACCCACCGCTGCAATATCAGCTTCAAAGGGATCATCCGGGCTCGGATTATTGACTTTTTCTTGGATGATGGAAAGAACTATGACGCAAGTAAACGCATGTCGTACGATAGATCGGAAACATCTAACCCACCAGAAGATAAGGTGACTGACGGCTTCCACTGTTATCGGAATGAGGCGGTTTCAAAAGAAAGAAAAAAGTAAGTACACAAAATGAAATGCATACATCATCTCTGAGGACAGGGACACATATGGCCCCTTCCTCGTTGATTCCAGGGTGATAAATCTTGGTCGTGAATGTCACCTTGCAAGGGGAAGTAATTAGTAAAAGAGCCACGAGTCCGACAAGACGGGTAATAATTTACGGTCGGCGCCTTGAAGGGATAATTTTGAGGTAAGGATAGGTTAAAGTTGTAGGTTCCATTCTTGTAAGGCGAATCTGACTTGGACGAATTTGAGAAGGAAGATCATCTAGAAAGTAAGGACATACAGCAGCTTTGATGGAACATTTCCATTCAAATATATTGTCATCCTTAACCTCTACAGACAATCCCTAAAGATACAGTGAGCTTTTATGAAACGTTAAAGACACGGGAATCAGCGGCACAGGGATCGGATTGTTGGTGACTTCGGTGAGTTCCTTTGAAGTTGATTAGCAGTCGAGTGGTATAATTTAAATGGAATGAACTTTTTGTATTCGACTGGCATACAAAAGAGTAAGACTGTGATTAAGAACGAGATACCATGATCCTCACCGTAGGGCGGTCATGGTTATGAGTAAAGGCTATATTTGGTCACCTCTTTTTTGTACACCTAAACCAACATGCAAGCACAAGGGTCCTCTCCTCCTCCTCCTGAATTCGATTTAAACCCTGCAACTCCCTCAGGTACACACACAAATGGTAGCCTTCCACCTTCGGTCGCTTCACGTAAAAGAAAACGAGCACCCGCAACCGCACCTTCACCAGCACCTTCAGACGCAGGTAGCAACCCAGGAAATGGTACCAGCACTACAGAGTGCGCATTCTTCCCATTTTCTTTTTTCTTTGTTGTTTTTGGAAATGAACACAAGTATTCAGTCTACTAGCTACCTCCCGTGCGGACCTTTCATCTCGACCCATCTTGTCCATATCACGCGGCCCCTTATTCGTACCAGCATCAGAAGGCTCAGAATGGTTCAAAACAGAAATGGTCGCCGTCAACCGTGTCGGATATAGATATATACCCGCTGGAATTAATCCACCTGGATTTGCCAGTGCATGCCGTACGATCGAGAGCAACCCGACCCATTTCCGCGTCAGCTGGGAAGACAGAAGTCACTTTCTCAAAGTCACAAAAGACGGGTTGGGTATTGCAGGGAGCAAGGGTTTCCGGAGTACCCGGTGTAATGCTCCCATACGAGAGGGAAATTGGTACATGGAAGTTAAGATATTACGTGGAGGTGGGGATCACGCCGGAGATGAGACGAGACGCGAAGGCAGTCATGTTCGTCTTGGTTGGGGTAGGAGGGAAGCGCCTCTTAACGCGCCAGTAGGTCTTGATGGCTACAGCTATGGATATCGCGATAAAACCGGCGACAAAGTCACCCTTTCCCGACCGCGTCCTTATGGTAGATCATTCGGTACTGGCGATACCATTGGAATGTACATCTCGCTTCCTCCACGTCGACAGCCTGATAAGAAAGATCCCAACGACCCTATTCATCTTAAAAGAGAACGTATCCCGATTGACCTCAAAGGTCAAGAAGTTTTCGAAATTCTAGAGTACCCTCAGTCGAAAGAAATGTCTGCACTTATGGACTACGGTGGTAAAACAACAAGCTCAGCGTCTGTGCCTTCTTCCACCAAAAAGACGACCAACGGTAAAATCCCTGAACGTAGTGGACCCGCTCCCCCCGGTAAACCAGCTACAGCCAACCTCCGGCCTTTACCTACTCTCTCCAACTCCCGTATCGCATTCTTCGTAAACGGTGAAAGTCAAGGCATAGCCTTCCAAGACCTGTACGACTACCTCCCATTACGCCAATCCGACACACAGCGCAAGGCGAAAGAAAAGAAACGCACACGAGAGGGAGTGAAAGAACACAGAGAAAACCCATTCGACGATGGCACGTTAGGTTATTACCCCTTCATCTCGTTATTCAACGACGCAATCGTCCGATTAAACCCAGGACCAGAGTTTGAATACCCACCACCACCCGACATCAACTCGTTCCTCGACAAACAAGCCAACCCATCAATGGAAGAAGAAGAACCACCCGAATCTCAATCCTCACCGATACAAGAGCAAGACAAAAAACAGTGGCGGCCCGCATGTGAACGTTACCCCGAATTCATGCAAGAAGAATGGGCTATGGATGCTTTGGAAGAAGAACAAGCTAAAAGTGATGCAATGAAACAAGCTACAGCTGATAAAGTCCAAGATGATAAACGTAAACAGAGGGAAAAAAAGAAAGCGCAGGCGGATGCGAGGAAGAAACAACGGAAGGCTGCTGCTGCTGCAGTTGCAACGAGTGCAGAACAGACGATAGCAAATACTGCCTTGGAAGATGATCGGTTTGGACCTGGTGCGGTGGTGGGGTATGGAGGAGTGTTCAATCAACCGAGTCCGAGTCCTTTGCGACATGCCACTGCTTATGATCCAGGCGAGGGGTCCGTTGAGCTCGAACACTCTCCCGCACCTACGGTTGCCTCGTATGGTGAATTTCAGGGCAACCAAAGTGGATACAACTCGGAGACACTGGAATTGGAACAAGAACTCGAAGCATTTGTTAATGGAGGACCGGATATTCCCGCTTGAGTTGGTGGTTTATTAGTGACTCGAGCTCAGTGTCGTTGAATGTTGTATCACTTATTCATGGTACGAGGACATATTAATATATTTACTGACAGAAAAAAAATAGTCCGAGGAATCAGGTTACTATACACATACAAGGAGGGGCAGAGGAGCAAAAAAAAAAGGAATAAACGAAGACTCGGACAAAGAAGTGCTTTTCTGTTGGCCATCAATGCTCTTCGACTGGAGACCTAAGCGCTGAGCGTTGGGGAAGGCTTTATTTCCTGGCTAGCACCCCATAAATTGACGAAGACCGCAAGTTTGTATGATCCACGCTTCAAACCAAATCATATGCTACCACCCAGGACGCGGCACAGCCAGAGGATATCTATAAAATCCACAATAAAAGAAGATCGATGTAAAGTGTGAGAAACATACCCGACAGTCACACCACATCCTTTCTCCACCTCAACCCTAACGTCAAAAATAAGTTCCCCCGTCTGGTCCTCCCAGTCCACACTACACCAATTTCGTCTACCCATAATGAACTTTTGCTTCCGTGGTTGTCCGTTAGTTTCTTTTGAAAAAAGAGGGATCTGTATGTAGCAAATACAAATATGACTTGGATATCATTTCAGAATAACAAGGGAAGCGGGAAGCGCACCATCGTCTCATCTGTGTCGATACCATGCAACGTCCTGTGGACCTTTGATGCGAGTGAAGAAACCATGGTGAGGACTCCATTAGGTCTGGTTATATTCATACATTGAGGAAACCGATAGATCAAAAGGAATCGATCGACTCACGGTGGTGTATTCACGATGGCACCTTGAAAGAAAAAGGAAAATCAAGGAAACGCCTAAAGCAACTAAGACGCCAAAAACTTACTGGTAACAAGGTTCACCATATACCTATGATCAGTTAGCGGCGACGACTCGGGTTTGTTTTTTCCTTTAAGGGTCTTCAGCACGCCCACCGCAGCGCAATGGACATCCCCAGAGAGGAACGAGACACGAATGTGTTTGAGACGCGCAAAATTTTGAAGTTGTTCGATTAGCCAGTTACGCTCTTTCTATATATAAGGTCAAAGCTCGAAACTAGGATGGCCCAGAGTTGAGGTGTCAAACCTTGTGCTGTCGGGCAGTCCAGTGATCGTTCTTTTTTGTCATGAATCAGATGTTACATTGTATCAGACACGGGGAAAAAAAGACGCGTACGAGATCATCCAGCAACTCAGCCTCTGCATTAAATTTGTTGACAAACCCAGACAAACCCATAGATCCATTCCTGCCCAGCGCAACGAGGGGGTTGTATTTAGACTCCAGCGCAGTCTCTAAGAACACCATGCGTGGGTAGGCGATAGGGATACCTAGATTGCAGAATAAAAGACCCTAGTTATTTACCACTGTGAAGTATAAAAAAGCAGATATCTGCACCTAATTGGATAATAACATGCTCTACACCCGGTGGAAGATTATTCAGTCTGTCAAACACGCGCTGATATTGTGCTGGACTGCAAACTTGATCCTTCTTCCGCTCAGCACTATATACAGCAAAAGAAATAGATCAAGACAAAAAACCAAAAAAAAAAGGAGGCAATGGGACATATTTGAATACACACCGACAGTCCAGGAGAAGCATATACACTTGCGGTCCCAAGCGCGGTAAGAATGAATGTGACGGGTATCGCACATAAGGTCCTGGTCCTCCAATAATGAGAGATTGATACACATGTTTGCCTGGAATATCTTGCACGCCGTCGACTTCCACTACATGAACACATGGACGTAAGCTGGAGTCCAAAAATAATAATAACGGTCTAAACGATGTCGTTGATACATACCGTTGATAAAGCACTGGAATAGAAGGAAAAAAAAGTAACCTCTACCCCCGATTCTATGACTTGGTTAGGGAGAAGAAGTGGATATAACTGCTGTAACTGACTGTCGAAAGACAGGTGCTTTTTGAAGATCGTCTGGATCTGTGTTACAGGTATCATGTTATTATCTTCCCCCGCTCGGTGGCAAATGGCTGTGCTTACAACTGCCAAACCCATCGATCTAAGTAATTGTAGACAGAGGTTAGTTTTCTATTTGTTCTAGATCTTGTGCTGGATAAGAAATGCATACGAGGTCTGCAACGAGAGGTAAAGAAACACAGGTCACAATTGAAGTAACCTATGAACCCACCATGATCGTCACACATATTTAACATTGGTCTATCAATCCAATTTAATGAGATTAGTGAACGACGCCGCTTCATAGCCCTTAAATCACTCACATAGAACAATTAGCCCTTGCGAAGGCTCCTCTCCTAAATGCCTGGCAATAGTGGTTAAAAAAGAACTTATCGATGCCGAGCTCCATCTCGGGTGATAACATATAGGACCTCTTGTCTTCAGGTTTGGCTATGGAAATCCAATCTTGCATTTCGGGTTCGCGCATGATACTGAAGAAATGTTAATTAGAAACGCATTGAGGAGAAAGCGCATACACATCGCAATAGAGTTGATCTCCCCCTCCAACGAGAGCATGAAACGGTTGTTCAGCATGTTTGGAAAGTAAATCTATCCATACAGGATCATAACCCGATTTGAAACCTGGACCCCGAAAATCGTCTGGATTCACGCCTGCCGAGAATCCGTTGCACTGAATGAGCTGTGAGAAGGGAACGAAGGGAACTGCAAACGTGAGTACGCACGGAATGCGCAGCCCAACGCATATTCTGCATTCTACCAGGAACCCAAAATTCCATTTGTTGCCCGCTGTTCACCGAATAACTGATTACCATCTCGTGTTGTGCAAGTGGAACTTTGATAAGGAAGCGCCAAAACGTGAACGTGCTTTGAAGGAGTAAAAATTACGTTCGCGGGGAGGGTGAGATAAACAAACCTGCCACGCCCTCCATAAACCCACAGCTCCTGGCCAGGTACTCTCTCAGTGCATGTGCTCGGCCCGAACCTGTGCTCGCCCCAGCTTCCATTTCCGTTGTCAGTTCCGTCTGTAGCTCCATGCTCGTCTGCACTGGGTACAAAATTGGAATGAAGAGAAGGAGAGAGAGGAGAGCCGGCGCCAGTTAGCGAAGTAGGTAAGACGGTTGAATGAGGATCGGCAGGATGTGGGCCTAGCTCGTAAGAGGAACTGGACTGCAGTTGATGGAGGCTACGAGTCGGACTTTCGCTATCATTTTGATAGTCACCTGAGTTGTTATATCGATGTACATGACTAGGCATTCGACGATGCCGGTGAGCGGGTGCAGGTTGATCTGGATCCCAAGAATAGGATAAAGTTGGATGAGGATCATAGATCGAACCAGAATCGGCGGCTAATGGGGAATCGAAGTAAGGAAGTACTGCATACGAAAAAATGAGTGAATATTACGGACCGACGATCATAGCTGCGCCATGCCATATTCCATGCTCGTCTACGGTATCGTATCTGGTTTTGCGCTAACTAATATATTCATAGATATCAACAAGGAACCTACTTTAATAAAGGTCCACACATAAACTTGTGAAATAGGCGCGTGAATGACCATATGTGATTAGATAAAGCGGACTGACCTGGAGATGGGGCTCCATTCTGGCAACCCGTAGGGCTTCTGAACGTTCCACCGCGGTCATATGTATGAGCTGGGATGTGGTTATGGCGGACTGGGAGGGCTGTATTTGCAACCTGTCATAGTTGGATAGATTATACGGATAGTCCTTTGGAGGAAGAGCGGGAGGGGGAGGAGACGGCGGCAAACCACCGATGTGGCGTTCATACATAGGCGCTACATCTTCACTGGGTAAGTAACGATCCTGAGCAGATGATATGAGGCAATAAATTAGAGATAAAATATTTAAATAAAACCTTTTCTGCACGTCGCTGTGCATGCCAACCAGGGTTGTCCATTATAATCAGGTTGTGGTTGTAATTGATGGAGAGCTGTGTAATAGATCCGACATCCTCCAGAGCACTCTGTTGTGTTTACCGTTGTCTCTTCACTTTCTTATTTAAACGTTTAAGCAGCAGCTTCCTTCCATTGCTTTCCTACTCACAATGACTGAGTATGACTATTCTCCAGAAGCAGTCGACCGCTACGTTCGCAAGCAACAGACGGTCTCAAAATGGGTCCAAAAAACTAAGCAGGGCCCCATGCGCGACCCCTTCACCCCAGCTACTCCCGCCGTTCTGGCAAATGACTTGGATGAGTCTTCAGATCAGGATGATGTCAGGCAACATCGTCGTGGACAATCCTATGATCAGTACGACCGCCATCGTGACCGGGATCTTGACAGGCATGGAGACAGGGACAGAGGCGACAGACACAAAGACAAACCTCGCTCCCTTCACCACTCATCTCGTCCTCCCAATACCAGGCGACATAGATCAGCCTCTCAGTCCGCTACTCTTCAGTCCATCCCAATGCCTTATAATGCCCCTCCCCCGCTCCCCATTCCGCCACATCCATGGCAGATGCCATACTCCCAGAAACCTTCTCCACTCGGATCTATTCCCGCTCCCTATGTTCAATACTACCCCCCAAAATTAACTTCCCCTCGACATTCAAGGCGATCGTCTCACTCCTCATCTACTCGAATGCATTCTCCCAACTCTTATTTCCCGCCACAAATGTCTCCATATGGTTCACCAGTCAATCATAATCATTCACCAGATGCGAACCATGGGTATAGTAAGCCGACGCCATTGCGAGACGGTCGCTATCCCGACTTTGCAGTACGTCCATCCTCTTTTTGTTTCCAATCCAAATCTAATCATTGCCATCTACAGAATGCTCCACAGTATCCATATTCTGCATACCAAGCCAAGCAACAACCGCCTAACCTCTTCAAACGTATCTTCAAGGGTCTTACTGGTGGCAACAAACAAGTACCTCAGCGAGTCCCACGGCGTAAACGGAGCTCCAGTTTTTAACAGTGTAATCCCAAGCAAATTTATACCATACGGTTTACTACATGCTTCTTAAAGGTGTTTATGGATTTGACACATTCCATCCGCTCAAAACCTTCTTGTACGTATACACAAGATCCCTTGCGACACCATCCACTCCTCTCATGGCCGGTACCTGTCATCTACACTTACATCTACGGTTATACCACACCATATACCACCTGTTTTGTATCAATATCGCCTCTCCTCCCTGCATCAATCACTCTTCCCCTCTGCCCAAAGTCCTTCTGCGATTAACAAAACCTTTTGTCGTCTTGTGACTAGACCACGTTGACGTAGTCCCAACTAGAGTCGTTGTTCGACTTCGTGGTCAATCACCCACACAGCCATCTTTGTCCACCGGGTCATCTTGCCACAATTGCCTTGCACACCGGCTACAAGGAACAGGAACAGCCCAATGTGTCTAGACCCATGTACATGTCGTCATTGACATGTCCACAATAGTTTAAAGGTTTCTTTTTTGTTCTACGGTTTCCCATCTTACCCTTCTTCCCTTCACTCCTTCCGTTTCTGTCTATCTCTGACGAGCTCCTTTAGACGCCATTATCATCATTACTTTCCTAATTGTGTTCAGCCTGCTTTGTATGTAGCTTATCAACATTCATAACCTTCACCCAAATTCATTTCAGTTTTTCATCCTAGATTTACATGAGTCATGATTAATTGATTTCCTTTCCCTTCATTATACATATCTTAACCTAGGGTATGGATACCTTATTACATAGTAAAATTTCTACTTGTTGCAACTCGTATAATTATGTCCAGGACTTTCTTTTCACACAAAGCTTTTATAGGCCTTGCTTTGGACTTCTGATTGGCAAAACTGCGCAGCGGCTTGTGTCAGTCGGTATATTTAAGGTACTAGACTGGAGGACGTCTTGATCGTCTGACAGTGCCAAGTGATGAATCGATGAAGTTTGAATGCTTCCTCGAGTCCGTACAAGCTTCGCCTTCCCCAGCCGCCCACTGTCCACCATACAATCATCATTCCAATTGTTCCATTTCTCTGTTGGCAGGCTTGAGTTGGACACTTGGGCAATAGCACTATGTATTACTGTAACTGGGTTAAAGTTCTAAACTTTGACACACGTTGTTATCGTTCCTAAATAATATCCGCCCACAAGCGAGGTTACTACTCGCCCAGCCATTCAAATGCCACGCCATTCACAGGAAGAAGCCAATGTCATATGTTGCAAGATATATGGTAAACAATTGAGTAGCACTAGCATGAGATCACAGATTTGTATCATATCGGTAACCTCCAAGGTGTTTCTCTCTTTGGATGGTTGTTGGATCACCAGGTTCAGAATAAATTTACAAACCGTTTGTTTGAGGAGGTCACAAGCCTTGGCAACGCTGCGATCGGATAGGCGTTAGGTCCGCGTCGTCGTGATGGTGGACTAAGATGTTATTAATATTAGCCTCTGGTGGAGCAAGTAACTGACACTAGAATGTAGGCCACCTGGCTAACCTTAACTTGAAGGACAATAAGGATGAAAGGTATGATCTAGATAAGACCGTTCTTTCAAGTTCCCTTTCTAAGTCAGTAAGTAGCCTCAAGTTATCAATATTGGTATCAAGTGCCGCATGTCGACAGGCTATTGTCGATCTTGTATCATAGGGCTAAATCAGTGGTACGATACCCTAGCAGAACGACAGCTTCTCTAAATCTGTCTTCACCGTGGATAGCATAAGCAGTGGCATATGTAGGCACCAATCTTCCGTTTTAGGCTTTACTTGTAGCTGCTTTCCTAAACATGCATCGGCCCGTATCTCGGATCGCTGCCTTGAGGCACCCGATTTAGCTGTATGATGGTACATTTGATTTGAGCTTTGTTCGAAGCAGCGAGTTCAGCTCTTTTTTTCTCATAGATCTTAGATGCATTAGAACCTGTGGTCTTCGCTGTTTTTTTTTCTACCTCGAGTACCATTCCACTTGTGTCTCCTTTTTGTACAATTAAAACTGCTATGCCCAAACGAAAATTGAAAAGAAAAGCTTCTCTGGAGCGCAAGAGATACTGTGGCTGCACTCCATTTTGTGACAAGAAACTCACACGCCAGACACGTCGAATGCATTACAAAAATCTACAGCCTGGTCAGCGTGATGAAATGCGTGATTCTGTAACAGCAACCAAATCAAGTTCAACAGGAGAGGGCTCCCCTCTTTCGAAAGCGCCTATGTGTCATTCTGAGACTGTTGAGGATGTGTTGTTAGATGAAGCAGAACAGGAGTGTCATCAGCTGGGGTATGAGGGATCAGACGAGCAAAACGATGATGTAGGAGAGAGTTGTCATGGTCCATGCTCGGTCAAGTTCTTTCCGAAGAACAATCAAAGGATGGCTCTGACGGAGTCTCCGATGATGGCCGCCTCACCATTGTTCAGTGCCACCATTACCACCGGCCACCCTCGTCGGACTTATATCGGAGCTCCGTCGAAATACTTCCCCTACTCCGATACCACCAACAAAACCTGCATTCTTATCATTGTCATTACCAACCAGCACCATGTGCTATCTACCGCAGCACAACCAGAGCCCCACCATGCTCCACACATGTTCCATGTTCCAGGCCAATCACATTGTGCATGCACCAGTTCTCGAGGTCATGAGTCGCGGTCACCACAAGGACTTGCGAGGTTTTACGTCAGCATCCTTTGGCACCATCCGGAATACGAGTCTCCTCATTATATGTTCATTCTACTACCATATGCTCTTCACATTAACTCCTTATATGTTGTTTATGTTTTGCTTCTGTATAAATACTCCAGTTTGTTGTATGTATTTCGCTAGTTCGAATATCAACTTAGCAACCTACTTCTCTTTAAACTCACTCTCACCTTTCTTAAGCTTCTTCTCGGCTCGACTCCAGACTCTCCTACTCTGTCCGGACCTCCGAAATTCTAGGCATCCATCAAGAGAGCGGCGCAACCCACAAGTTGAAGCCAACGCCTCGCACAACTTCGGACCCAACATCTCTGTCCAAAATCCAAGCTTAACAAGAGTGAAGGGGAATGGAGCAATTTAGGAACTTTTGACACAGCTGTACTTCAGCGATGTGGACAGGAACTTAAGTGGATCAGTGATGATGATGAAATTGATGTTGGATCGCAAGACAAAAGACTATCGGAAGATAGACAAGAACAAGAGTTAGAAAGTGATAGCAACTCCGAGTTTGATGAGTAGAAGGGTTTTGATGAGGAGTGTGAGGCTGCAGCTGTACTATCAGACGAAGAGAGGTTACAAGAACTTGAGGACATGTTAAGTGCTGGAAACTATGCACAATTATGGGAATCTCATCTGTATCTCATATCATCTCCTCTCTTCTCTATCAATAATTTGGAACTAGGTAGCGACATTCTTTCCGATGAAGACCAGGATAACATCCGGGCCTTCAAATTGCAAATGGTCTCAAACATGCCGCATGTAGCCTTCAAGCAGATGTGTTTCACATTTCAACACAAACTCACTATTCAGTCTCTGTATGTCATCACACATCGCATGGCTATCCTATCAGGCATAGAACCACAATGGTTCGACTTCTGTGTAAACTCTTGTATTGCATACACTGGATGTTACCAGGACCTTATTGAATACCCAGACTGCTCTCAAAGGTGCTGAACACCTCAAGATGAACCCTGCCACGTATTCTGCTATATTCCCCTCATCCCTCGCTTAAAGGATTACTTTTCAAATGAAAAAATCCTTGACAGAGCTCCAGTACCAACACAATTATACAACAAGCAAAGACTCCATCTCTGACGTCTTTGATTCGGAACACTATCAGAATCTCTGCGCAACCAAAGTCACTGTTGACAGCCAAAAACTTCCCCGTCGGTACTTTGCAGGAAAACACGATATTGCTTTTTCTATGTGTCTGGACTTGTACTTGCTATACAAACAGAGACGTGGAGGACCCTCTGCATGCCCTATACTCCTACAAATTTATAATCTGCCTCCCAAAGTTCGTACTCACATCTCATGGCTCATCTGTGTTGGTGTGATCCCAGGCCCAAAAGGACCAAAGCAACTCACAACCTTTCTTCATCCCTTTGAAAATGAATGTGCTCTTCTAGCAAAAGGCATTAAAACCTTTGATTGCATCGAGCAGGACTACTTTCAACTACATGCATATAACATGGTCCCTCTTGGCGACATTATTGCAATCGAAAAACTACTTAATATCAAGGGTCATAACGGCAAATATCCGTGTTGCTCATGTGAGATCAAAGCCATCAACAACCCTGAATCCCCAGATAAGACATACTACGTCCCTTTGAACCATCCTAAAAAAGTTAGAGCATGGAAAGTGACTGAACTTCCCTTATGAACTCATATGAGTTGGGCTGATGTCACTACAAAAATCTCACAAGCCCACCTGAAGAAGGATCGTGAGGCCATCGCCATGCATTATGGAATCAAAGGAATGCTGGCTCTTCAGTGCGTAGGCTCAATTGATTATGCATGTGGTGTCCCATGGGACTTCATGCACCTTCTCCTTGAGAATGTCATCAAGAATCTCGTAAATCTCTGGATGGGGAAATTCAAGGGACTTGACACTGGAACCGAAGATTATCTCATTCCAGATCATATCTGGAAAGAGATCGGTCCCGAGACGGTCGCCGTGATAAAGGACATCCCATCAGCATTTGTTCATTCTATTGGAAACATTGCTGAAGATCAGTCAAACTATACTGCCGAGGGATGGGCCTTTTGGTTCATGCACATTGCTCCAACGCTTCTTCAGAATTGATTCCACCACATCAAATATTACAAACATTTCTGCAACTTGGTTGACATCATGAAGACATGCACACAGTTTACAATCACACATATAGAAATAGATCATTTAGAGAAGAGAATTATTCAATGGGTGGAGGAATTCGAACTGTAAGTTTTTATCCGACACCCTGGTAAGGGATTATCGATTATCGCTGATTATGTCAGAATCTATTATCAATACAATGTTGAATGACTTTCAACATGTACACTGACAATCCATGGCCTTCTCCATCTTTGTGATAACATTCGGTTCTGCAACCTGGTCTGGACAATATGGACCTTTTGGATGGAGCGATACTGTGGATACCTTCAAGCAGGATTGCGATCACAAACTCATCCCTGGGCAAACCTAAATAATTGGATTCTTCACAAGGCCTACCTTGAACAGATCAATATCTACTACAACTTGGATAATGATTTGAAGATTACAGCTAGCGCTCACATTTCACAATGCGAAAAGGTATTTGATGATTGTGAGTAATCAATATTAAGAAGTATCTGAACTAATGAAAAAATCAGACCCTCATTCAATTCTTCGTGCTTGTTAAGCTCGGAGTTCGGACAGAGATGTCGGGTCCGAAGTCGTGCGAGGCGTTGGCTTCAACTTGTAGGTTGCGCCGCTCTCTTGCTGGATGCCTCGAATTTCGGAGGTCCGGACGGAGTAGGAGAGTCCGGAGTTGAGCCGAGAAGAAGCTTAAGAAGACAAGAGCGAGTTAAGGAGAAGTAGGGTGCTAAGTTGATATTCAAACTAGCGAAATACATACAACAAACTGGAGTATTTATACTGAAGCAAAACATAAACATATAAGGAGTTATCGTGAAGAGCATATGGTAGTAGAATGAACATATAACAAGGAGACTCGTATTCTGGATGGTGCCGAAGGATGC
>Ga0193743_1000539_pt1 | contig 29696 bp, 40 predicted proteins | sample L2c2metaG_FD_143038 | JGI IMG/M metagenome (GOLD analysis project Ga0193743, IMG submission 143038) | Soil microbial communities from a riparian zone of the East river system, Colorado, United States - L2c2 | ecosystem: Environmental > Terrestrial > Soil > Riparian zone | place: USA: East River...
TTGAGAAAAAGAGAAAAAAAAAAAAAAAAAAAGAAAAAAGAAAGAATTGTTAAGTGACGGACTGAGAAAAACCACCAGATGATGGGGACAAGTTCTGCAGCCAAAGCTTCCTTGACAGATTCGTCTGTGTTGAAGAGTAAGTAATGGTTGTAAAGAGAAGAAAGGAACTAGAGAACAACCATCATCCATAGCAAGACCGCTAAGAAGAGGTAAAACGTATTCAACAGCCTCTTGTGGGGTGACATGTGTGAGATAAGCAGGGAGAGCATGAGCAATGAAGACACGATGAAAGGCAGTTCTGCTACGAGAATAAAGATATATCTTCTCAAGTGTAGTTAGGCCCTCATCATCGAGGGCTAGGTCAAGAGCGACGTCCATGACGATGGGGAAAGGGTCGTCTGTGTGATCAGGCTGCATTGGAGGAGAAGTAGGTGGGGTGTAGAAAATATTCGGGGAAGTTAACGGAGAGGACGGAGGAGTAAAGAAGGACAAGGCAGGAGAAGCCGGATCAGATGAGCGGGGTAGCTCCGGGAAAGAAGGGAGCGGGGGCAAAGAGATGTGAGTCGGAGGAGACATCATCATTTACAGAACTTCTGGAAATCAAAAACTTTGCAATCAATCAAACCATAACAATTACCACTTCTGTTTCTAAAAATGACGTCTCAATGACGTACTACTCTATCTAATGCTCGTGCAAAATACTCAATGTTATGGCTGTTCAATCCAGCCATAGATATACGCCCATTCACTGTCAGATAAATGTGCTCCTTTTCTACAAGCCATTGACTTTGTTCGCTACTGATTCCCGTGAAACTTAGTGGTAAACACATCTTTCAGTTTTATCGGCATCTGCACACATTAAACATAACACTGTACCTGAACATCCCAATCTGATTCACGATATGATCCCAGTTACCAGGAGTATTAAGCTCTTGCGTCAACAGGCGGTGCAATTCTTTTCGCATTTCAATAATTCGTCCAGCCATTATCTTGATGTCCTCTTTCCATTCTCCGAACAATATACCATCATTCAGAATCAATGACACCTGATCACAACTTTTCAATATAATGCGTCCAAAATCACAGAAAAAAAAACTTACCAGTCGAGCACCATGCGAGGGTGGGTTGCTGATCTCACTCCGCTGTAACACGGAAAGTTGACTCTTTACTCGATCCCCCGTCGATTTGTCTGGCGCAACAATGTGCAGTGCCCCTACTCGTTCTCCATACAACCCCGCATTCTTCGCAAAACTCTGCACACATCAACGTCATTTCCCACCGCCGTCATTCATAACAAGTCACTTACCTGGCATACAAGTAACGGGAGTCCCTGCTCCACAAAGTATCTCACAGCCCATGCATCCTTGTCTAAATCACCGCTGGCAAATCCTTGGTATGCACAGTCAAAGAACGAATAATGTTTCTTGTTAGCGATCACTTCTGCAATCACTTTCCACTCCTCTTGAGTTGGGTCCACGCCAGTCGGATTATGCGCACACGCATGCATCAAGATCACAGAACGGTCTGGAGCATCCTTAAGTGCCGCAATGAAACCTTGGAAATCCAGCCCAATGGTCTTGGGATCGTAGTAAGCATACTCGACGGGCTCGATCCCAACGTTTTTGAAAATCGCATGATGGTTGGCTACACAACAAATAGGTGTGAGAACAAGTTTCAGGTAAATAACAAATCAAATGTTTACCCCACGTAGGGTTGCTGAGGTAAATTCTCGGATTTCCATTGAAATTGTAAAACCTCGACAAGAACAATGCGCCTAGATGGTTCGCACCCGTCCCGGAAATCGTCTGGACACTAACTGCTCTCCCCTCTTTGATGGCAGGGGATTCGGGCCCTAGAATAAGCTTGGCAGCGGCAGCCGTATATTCTGTAAGTCCAGTAATCGGGAGGTATTCGTGATCAAGCGTTTCATCGTTCAAAATAATAGAGGTTGCCTGCAGCCAGAAAATTTTCAGGTTTTGGGAAATATTTAGATAAAATCGAGCCAACCTTTTTGACTACGGGAAGAACCCAGGGTTTGTTGTCGTTATCCCTGTACGCGCCAACGCCCAAATTAATTTTGTCCTTGAAGGAATCTGCTTTATATGCAGCAGACAGCTTGAAGATGCTAGGGAAATCATCAGTGCCTTGGTTAGTTCCCACACTGGATACATTTGCAGACCTGTCTGGGGGAGCAAGAGCAACGCCCTGCCATAATTCTGCACAAAAATACCAGAGTTCAGACCCGGGATTGATCAAAACCTGGTAGAGTCGACGCACCTGGCGACATGTCCAATTCAAAGAGATGCTTGGAGACCTGTTCTAATCTGTTCGTCATCTAATCAGTAAAGCTGAAATGTAGCTTGAAGGAGAGAGTTTTAATAAAAAGCAAGCCGGCCCAATTCGTACGGTAATGGCAGGCAAGCAAGTCCCATGTGAATGCTTGTTGCTCAATTCATCAAGCATGATATATGGAACACCAAAGTATATCATGCAACGTCAAAGGACCTTGACGACGACGGCGATGCATCTATCGAGTACGATCGCCAGACTTACTGCAGAGGAAGGATGAAGAGATATGGATCGATGGGGAATTATCGATTATCGTTAGGTAGAACTCGTGACAGCCGTTATTATATGAGAGAGTAGGGACTCCGTCACTCCGGGTAGGGGTGGCCTTGACAAGTACGTGAACTCAAAAATTCATCGAAATTAAAGCAGAAATTCATATGGTATGGCCAAAAATGGCAGCACATCTGAGTAAATTACCAAATCTTGCAAGTAATTTACCGGTAATTTACCGGCAAAAAACCTCTTCGACGAAATGAGTGACAACCTACGTCGTTTAGTTACCAGGCTGCTAGTTACTCGGATTCCATTCTGGTGCACCGATTTAGGAAAAAGGCTCCTACTTCACAAACTAATGACCCAAAAGTGGGCGGAGGTGGAGTGGATTATGTATATACGTTCGGTGCAGTGGTTGTGAGGCGCTTATTGAAGAGCTAAGTGGAGAAACGTGGGCCAATGGACAAAGAGAAAATTGTGCCATGGGCTTACCCTGACTACGGCCATTACCGAAAAACACCACATACAGACGCACAAAACGAGATTTCCATGAGAGACCGTATAAAATATATAGCTGTCCCACACTTAGAGTCAATTTTAGCATCGCACCTTTCGCCCGTCACACTTTTTGGCAGGGAAATGTCACGCAATGTTGGCCGACCCATTGCCATGGCCGATGTACATGTGTTCGATACGGTATTGCTTGCGTATTGCGGTCTAAATAATCAAAATTTAAGTAATTATAACTGCAATGTACCAGAATGTACCCTTTTTTAACAAGGGAAACGCTCATCCGATTCCGACTCCGCCTCAGACTGATCTCTGGCATCAGGCATATGCATCAGGTCCATGTCCGTTGCATGCCATGCGAACCAGTGGCGTCGTGCGTGGGTTTGGGCAACTCATCCGTAATCCGCCGTCATCAATAAAAAATCATTTCATAATGAGATGTAGAAAAGCAGTGGTCGACCCCGACCCGTGAGATGAATTATACAAATATGACAACTATATGATACTACGATTGAGATATGGAGAAATCGTCCGTTCACAGATTATGTGGTAGTGGTGGCAGTGGGGGAATAGGTGTGGTCCATGCGCGGAAATGAGTTGCAATTGCCCGATTCCGAAGCCAGGTTGATCGATGGAAGGAGGAGAAGTGGGATTGATTAGGGGCTGTCCACCATCGGGTTGTATAGGAACTACGCAGTAGCCATCTTGGAAGCTACCGTCCGTTCACTCTCCAACTTTGTCTTGTTCCTGTCGAATGCCTGCTGGCGGCAGTCTTCCAAGTTGGAACAATTATGATGTTCAGGTAGTCTATGCTATAGTTATTGGGTCAGACGAGCAAAATTCCGGAATGAGCAAATCAGTGCTCACTGCGCCACAAAATTGAGCCCGACAATGTGGGCATTGTCCGACTATGCGCAAAGCTGCGGAATTGCACTGGTCAACGGTGTCGATTTGGAATTGACAACGTTTCTTGGCAGGCATGACGACAGGGGTCTGTGTTACTAGTGGGGTTTAAAGTTGTTGGGAGGGGGGGGGGGCTGTATGAGGTTAAAAACGGATGAGTGGAAAGACACGAAACATGGAGGTGTAACTGACTTGAGAACTGGACGGAGCAGAATTGGAGGCGGAGGAGAGAAGACGAGTGCTTTATAAGTACAGCGTTGCAGGCGTACGCGTAATGGCTCACATAAGCACTTGCCACAATTGGCCTAAAGCGAAATCAAAAATTTCCACAAGTTATTATGCATAGAAATAAGAAACTAAATACGAAAGGATGCAAAGTAAAAGTCTACATCCAGGCACATAAGTTACTACTCTTTGAGGATATGTACCAAACTCGAATCGTCCTATGCGGCCCATCCTGGACAGCTGATAACTTAGTTACGCCACAGCACTTCACTGTCCATTGTTGGTGTTATTGTTATTGTTGTTGTTGTTGTTGTTGTCGTTGTTCCTCACGCTGGTAAAGTGAACAGCAAGGGCGATGGCGATCACAATGAGAATGATAAGAATGATGAAGAAACAGATCCATCGTTTCTTGCGGGCAGCCCGAGCCGATGTCACTGCTTTGTCCGTAAATTGTAGGCTTAAAAACGTTAATTAAGAGTCATGTATTGGGCACGCAGTTATCATCACTTACCCAGCTTCTGTGTCCTTTTGAACAATTTCTGCTTGTGTATGAATATTGTCGACGGTCTCGTTTTGTTGCTCAACGAGAACACTCATCTGTAGAGGGCATTTTAGACACATGGCCCTAAAGCCAAAAAAAAATAAAAAATAGAACACACGTCATTGAATAGTTGGGCCAACTCCGCAAGTGTCTGTTCGATACGTTTAATATCTTCGTGTCGTTCTTGGACCTCCCGATAAGCCGCACGTGAATCAGTATAACGAGAGTTAAGGAGCTGGACGAAGTACGAATTAATTTGATTTTCGGGATTTATGAAAACGTCGATACATACTGCTTGGCTGAAGATTTGACCTCCTTGCTCATCGTTTACGACAGCCCTCACTTCTTCTGGTGTGGCATCTGGTTTCACTGTAAACCAGGTTAGTGCAACTGATGTATAATTCTACATCTCAGTGACTTACCAATCTTGAATTGCCGCTCCATTCTTTGCTTGTATTTCGTGCGGTATTGCTGTTCTACAGACTGGTAGTTTTGAATGGCTTCCACGAACTTTGACTTGACGAGAGCGGTCTATGTTCTCCGTGAGGGTATGAAAACAGCTGTGTTCACAACAAAACCCACTTGTTGTTGTCGTATCTGTCCATCTCGTCCAGAGCCTTTTTGCGCTTCCAAAGCTTTAACCCGTCTTTTGAGAGTCGCACTAAGAGCACTGGTATCTGCAAGAAGCTCATCCAATTGAGCTGCGTTGTGTTGAGCGGCTGCATCATCCGTGTTGTTTAACGACCGTGAATGGAGGTCGCTAATTCGAGCCACATTATCATTGAAGGTCCGCAAAGCGTCTTGAATAGAAGAAATCTATGGATTGATGTAGTATGTTGATATGGTAGCGACGACTCTGACAAACCTCGGCGTAAAACCCAGACATGTCTCCCAAGACAGCTGGCATGGGTGCCAACTGCGTTCTGCTGTCTTTTACATCTGCCATTTCATAAGAGCGGTTATCTTGTTGAGCATATGGGTTGGGCCGTCGACTTTGATATCCTTCTCCAGACGCCTGCGTCGGATAAGAACTTCTAATAATGGTGTCAGTGGGCTGGGATAAAAAAAATGTCGCGACATACGTGCTAACGTTGCCCTGCTGCGCCTGCGGTTGTGATTCACCAAATCCGCAATCAGTATAATGGAAATCAACAGCTAAATATGAAGGGAGCGTACTCTCATCGCTGCCAGTCTGTCTCTCGCCATGGTGATGTTAGACTGGGGTAGATTGTTTTTTCGTCGAAAAAAAATCAAAGAATGAAAGGAAAGATGTTGATATATTAAAGTTTAGTGGAGGGGTGGTAAAGACAGAAAGAGAGCAAAAGTCAAGGGTCGGTTTGTGGACTGACCGGCTCAGGCTGTGACAAATTTTATTTCAGGAGTCCGGACACAGCAGTGTTGGGCCAAGCACTAACAAACATCCCGTGGTGGCGTAGAATTAAGCTGTACTAAGGGCTGCACGATCCAGAAACATCACATGCATGCGACATGCTCAGCCGACGGGCCCATACAGTCGAGATAAGTGTATTAGAATGATTGTAAAGTAGGATTATGGAAAATATATAGTATGTTAGTGAATGTTTGAATTATCAAGGTCTTTCCAGACAGATTCCGGGATAACTCGGTGACCACGATATTTTTTATTGGCATAGGCTGCCTGTCTGCCATTTAATCCTTGGCGATAGACATCCATAAACCTACAAGAACGGCGAAAAAACCTATGTTATGGTTCAGCAGGAGCAGTGAAAGAAACATGACTTCTCAGTTCAATAGAGTTTCTCTATAAATGAAAGGTAGCTACCAGCTTTCTGTTCTCCTTTACTCTTGGAATAGGAATAGATATGGCCCATATGGGTTGTTTTTTTTTTCCTAACTTTTCGAGCTGTGGTCCGTCGATTATTATCTGTCGCATATCCGGCTAGATTTGAGAGAGACCCAAGATTCCTTATAGGCATTCTTTAAGATCTTTTCAAGCCTTTAGACATAGAAATAGGTGTAAAAAGTATGTATTTTTTTAATGGCACTTTGTTTTGGCCAAATAAAAAAATTGGCCGCGCCAAGGTCTAGCTAATTATATTCTTAAGGGTTTGGCGCGACTCGATTTGTATATCTTCCGTTGCAAGTGCCATTAGATTTTTGGTGAAAATAGGAGGATGTCATGCTTTTCCACGTGACGTTCCTTGTATCGTGCATTAGTAATACTAATAGCCCTACCTTACTTATATTCAGCCGTCGCCATCCCTTCAACTTGGTCGAGAAATCGGATGCAAGACTTCGACATCTTACCGCCGTCGTCTCATACTATAGTGACCAAATTCGAATAATAGTTCCTAATTCATTCCAGTACAAATATCGCAGCATATTAAGTACATTATCATTACTCTGTTTCGACCAAAAAGGTCATCTGTTGTTCAAAGCCGTTCGAAGGACATCGATCTGTCGTTCTACCATCCCAAGACTCGTGCCTCCGATGGCTTGTCGCCTCTCTACACTGGCTTCAAAGTTGAATACACCAAAAACGTCTTCCGAGAACTCCTCATGGAGTGACTTGAAATCCTGCAAGGTGAGGTCGTTTAATTGACAACGGCGAGATTCAGCGAGAGCGACTGCTCGTCCTGAAACATGATGTGTCTCTCGGAAAGGAATCTAAAAAAACATGGCATCAAGAAAGACAGCCGAAGATACCGACAACATAAAACTCACCCCTTTGCGCACAAGGTAATCAGCCAAGTCGGTAGCAAGAACGTCCATCGTCAACGCGGCACGCATTTTTTCGCCGTGAACCTATGCGATTGTGGGCCATTGTCACTGAAATTTGTATGCGAATAGAGGACGTACTTTTAGTGTGGCAATCACACCCTCCGCAATTCGCAAACAGGCGGACAAATTGTCGACAGTGTCGAAAAGGGGTTCTTTGTCCTCTTGAAGATCTTTATTATATGTAGATGGAAGACCTTTTAAAGTCATCAAGAAACCGGTCATCTATGGTTGGTTCAGACAGACAGTGACCGGCAAGTAATTGATTTGCTGACATTTCCAAAAATGCGCCCTGATTTTCCTCGAAGTAGCTCCAATGAGTCAGGGTTCTTCTTTTGTGGCATAATGCTCGATCCGGTGCTTATTATCAACAATCAACAAATTTTCGAGGAAGAAAATGATAATGAGCACTAACCTGTAAGCATCACTGAGAGTAATGAAGCCGAACTCTGCGGTAGAGTAAATGACCAAATCTTCTGCCATTTTGCTAATGTGGATCATTACCAAGCTAGCCCACATCATAAATTCAGCAATGAAATCACGATCGCCGACGCCCCACAAACTATTTTCGGCAACAGATTGGAAGCCTAGTTCTTTAGCGAGGAAGTCTCTGTCAACCGGGAAAGGATTGCCTGCAAGAGCACCACTTCCAAGTGGAAGCACTGAGATACGGGGGATAAGCTGCCGCAAGCGGTCAAGATCATTGCGGAAGGAGAAAGCATATGAAAGCAGAAGATGTGACCACCTAATGGGCTGTCCCCTCTGGTTTGCGATATTCAGTGAAGCCACAAGCCGTCAAGAGGAAGGACGACGCATACTTGTAGATGGGTGTAGCCCGGAAGCAAGATATCCTTCTCCTTATCCGCACGATTGACTACAACAAGTATAAGAGCTTCAAGACTTTCTTTTAAAGTTCTGGCCTCATCCAAAAGCCAAAGACGAACGTCAGTGGCAACTTGATCGTTTCGTGATCGACCTGTATGGAGTTTGCCGCCTAATGGACCTATCAGTTCACTCAAACGGCGTTCATTGGCGGTATGGATATCTTCGTCATCTTCTTGTGCCTGAAACTGATAGTGAAAGGGTTGATCAGTGAAGGCTGGGATTGATAATTCGAAAAGATATTTACCACTCCTTCTTCCCACTCCTTACCGATAACTTCAAGTCCGTCAATGATTTGCTTCTCTTCAGTCTTTGTTAGAATTCCAATAAGTGTCAAAGACTTGGTATAAGCAATGGATCCTTTGATATCTGCAGCATGCATTCTTCGGTCATATTTCAATGACTGATTGAAGGCATGCATGCTATGTCATTGAGAATAGGCGTCGATGCTGAGGTTAATCAACATACAGAGGGTCTGTTTTTCCAGTAAATCTGCCACCCCAGAGTTTTTGTTTTGTCGGTGCGTCAGTCATATTTTGATCGATTTAAAAAAGTTGTTGGATTATTTATGTAAATAAAAAAAAGTATGTAAATAAACTTTTCTGTGTGTACATGCTTGCCAATCCCAGCATGATTTCCAACTCCTTGTTATGTTGTTCAATTGCATTGAATGCGTACGTCCACCTTGTATCATCCAATCGCTGCGGAATGACTGGATTTCAACAGTCTCTGTGCTGGTGGAATGTTCACATTTCCTCTCTTGTCTCCAGGTCTAGCGGCTCAATTCAATTTGAGTCAACCCCAATTGACAACGATAGTCGTAGCGTGCGTTCTTCTCTATCCATTCTATGTTCCCGCTAACTTTTAGAGCAACAGTGGGATGATGAGCCAATATACGATTGCAGCATTGGTTGGATCAATAATTGATAGCCATGGTCCTTCTATTTCTTCACTCATTGGTGCTTTCCTTTTTTCCTGTGGATTTGGTGCTTTTGCATTTGAAGTCCACAACGCTCCCCACGATTTTCCTGTTCCCTCTCAAACGTCTTTCTATCGTTTTGTTTTCTGTTTCTTTCTGGCCGGCCTTGGGACTGTGTTTTCGTAAGTTTTGGGGCACATGATCCAATTTCCTTTTTTTCTTTTTCAAATTATCTGTGTTTAGGTACTTCTCCTCCTTATTCGCCGCCTCTAAAGCATTTCCTAACCATATTGGTCTTGCCTCTGGTATCAGTATGGCACTCTTCGGACTCTCTCCTCTATTCCTGTCTGTCGTTGCGACAAACTGTTTTACCGATCCTGCCACAAGACTACTGAACATTTCTCGCTTCATGGGCTTTCTTGCGTTGCTGACTGGGTCTGTTTATATTCTTGGTTTCATCAATCTGCGAGGGTTCAAGCATTCTCCCCATGAAGCTGAAATCACTGCAGATGCTGTCGAAGAAAACACCCCTCAGGAAGCCTCTCCTTTACTTGAGCCTACATCGCGAAACCGTCTCACGATGCAAGCTGCAGGTCCCAGTACTATAGAATTGTTACATAGGATTGATTTCTGGCTTCTGATAATTTTCTGCGTTCTTATATTGGGGACAGTACGTATTTTTTCTTCTTCAATTCTAGCCCTTTGTTCCTGAATGTTTTCACATACTTAGTCCGAGATGGTGATATCGAATATTGGCACAATCGTGATGGCTCTCCCTCCATCATCAGCTAGATGGCTCTCAGGGGAGTTAGTCGCCAGCTCTCCTGCTGCACATCAAGTCAAACTCCTGTCAATTTCCAACACTATTTCTCGCATAGTGGTTGGACCTGTAGCAGATCTCATTTCACCAGCAGCTGTTCACCTCCCCACTGGCGAAGTGGTTTTTTCAAGGCGACCTAGAATCAGTCGATTTCTATTTCTGTCCGGTTCGGCAAGCTTATTATCTTTAACATCCTTGTGGATGGCTGTTGGTGTTGAGACTCGCGAGCAAGTCTGGCTGCTCAGGTGACTTCTCTCGAGATATATCGCACCATTAAACTGAAAATAACCCTTGATAATCGTTAGCTTGGGCACCGGTATTGGTTATAGCGCCATTTTCACAGTCCTGTTAGTCAACAGTGAATGGAAAGTAAAATAAACTCGTTGCTAACATATGTCTGCCGTCATTGTCCGCAGTCCGAGCATCATTTCCTCTCTGTGGGGCATGCAACATCTCGCAAGAAATTTCGGGCTCATGATGTATGCGCCGTTCATCGGAACCCCACTCTTTTCATACGTATACGCCTTCATCTCAGCGTCGCACTATCGAATGGGTGAACATATATGCCATGGTCGACACTGTTGGCAGTTTACTTTTAGCCTAACTTTTGTCACATCGATTATCGCTCTGCTTATTTCTCTCACACTTTGGAGACGCTGGCAGGGCAGAATCTAAGATAGGGCGTAATATTACTCGTTTTTATCTTAAAGGGAACATCATTGGACAATCCTCAGTGTTTGGTTAACGAGCAGTTGTGGTCGTGGGACATTTGATCAGTGGTCGCTCCGAATAAAGTTACATATGCATACTGCGAGGCTCCAAGTACATCTATACTGACTGACCAAAGTGTCTTTTCTACATACATACTCGAGCCTTTCTGAAAAGCTTGAACTACATAGGTCAGTCGAACAAGTTGATGATCTTATATATAAGAGACTAACGCGACTTTCAGAACAATCACTGGCGATGGCACGAGTGGTCCTCAAAACAATTCTTCATGCAGCAGCTGTCGGCGCCATGGGATTTGGATACCACAGTCTACAAAAATTGCCAATGGACCGCTGGATTCGCGAGCAATATGGTGGTCATTTTCAATACCTCACAATACAGGGGTAAGTATCTACATGTTAGGTTGACGGTGAAGGTTGACCAGGTGTTATAACCTGGATCAGGTTAGCGTTGGCATGGATCACAGTGGCGACCAGTCTTTTTAGCGACGTTTTCCCTTCCTTCAAAGGCGAGCGAATTTTCTTGTTGATTTTGACCTGGGATTTAAGAAAAAACTTTGGAAGGTCCTCGCATACTGAAACGATACCTCGTAATGATATCGTTGCCGGTACGTATCTGTGTTACATACCTGCTTCCTATATATTCAATTGGAATTACTTTCTAGCTTTCTATGGTTATTTCTTTGATTTATTGGACGCTGTTGATTTCATTCCCACAACTCATCCTACCAGTCAAAGACACTGCCGCGGGAGTTCCGGAGGGTCCGATTTCAGCACGTTCTCCGGAGATTTCTCCTTTTGCACGCATACCATTATCGGTCGACTTGGCTTTACATGCGACGCCATCCATTTCTATTTTAGCGGATTTCTTCCTTTTTGAATCAAAATATCAATGGAAAGATGTCCAAGTGGGCGCCCCGTTAACAACGGCTGCTTTTGCGCTGTGGTACGGTTTATGGGTAGAACATTGTGGAAAAATAAATGGTGCCTGTAAGTCGTCTCCGCGATTCCAGATCTACCAAAATTTATGCTTCCGATAGTTCCCTACCCCTTCCTGACCGAAAATACACTTCCGATTCGCATTGAAATCTACATAGGAGCAACTTTACTAGCAACCGCATCTTTCACAATCATTAATGGTCTTCATCGCTGAAAACAACCCATTTTTTTTTTATGAACTGTTCCGCACATCTATATATGGTAAGTTTTGTCAGCATCGTTCCAAAGATAGACATAAGTTACTCTTTGCTTTGTATATTTATCATTGTAACTGCTACTTCAGTATCACCCCGTGTGGGCTTCTTCAATGGAACGTTCCTACCCTGTCGCTATGAATCCAGAATTTTCGATTTTAGAGAGCCCTGGTTATCGAGAATATAGGGTTGAGAAAAGACGCTGGCGAGGTCAACGACGGCAAGAATGCTCTAGCATTTTATTCCTTTTATTCCTCTCCTTCGCTGTCGCGCTCTGCTGGCAAACGGTGAACTCCTGCCCTAGTTCTTCGTCATGAGTTAACTGACCACCGTCTGGGAATGCTGGCGAAGCTTGCAAGTTCAGGATATACATTTCTTGTAGCCTCGACTGTCGTATCTTGTATTTTCTTCGGTTCCTTCTTCGGCCAGGTTTTGTATGGTGAGAGGTCATTTCTTCGTGATGCAGTGAGGGTTAACGGGTCCATTTAGAATCAGTCGTCATCTTGGGACCGCATGGCATCCAGCTTGAGACTCATCGAGGGTTCGTAACCAGACTACCTTGGCTTACCAACAGACGATTTATTGCATCGACTCACCTCCAAGGCGTTTATATCGGTGAAGGTTTGAAAGGGTGGAACGTTCGGTTTTACCTCGTCGCTATCAAACGTACAACCCTACCTAGCTCTACCTTTGAGGTCGCCTATCAAGTGAGTGATCTCAGAGGCCCCTTTACTTAGCTAGTAAACTCAGCCCGCTGTCAGAACATTCTACCAGATCAAACTATCTTGCAGCACGTATATCAAGGAGTCCACGAGATCCTACTGTCTTCTCCTACTCCTACAACAAACACATCAGACGCCGTTGTATTACTTTAAAACACTGAGCTCTTCGGACCATCCTCGCTTTCGTATGCACTCAGCAGTTCGTCATAACCTTCATCATCACCTTCTTCTGCCGAACTATCGCGTCTATTTTTGGGGATCTCTCTGCTTTCAGTGGAGATTTTGCGATGTCGCTGGCCATTGGACACCTTACGCTGCCGAGTATCCTTGATGGTGTCCACTGATGCTTTCCTTGGACGTTCTATTTCGCCAGTAGATAATTTCTTGGACCGGAGAGGAGACCTAGACACCTTGCGAGGCATTCCGACATATTCCTCCGACTCAAAGCGGCTCCCCTTCGGGGTCGAAACAATCTCGGTTTCTTTTCGTGGCCACTCTACGGACAGCTGAGACGAATTAGAAGTCTTTTCTTCCGCGGATGTATGGGGATTTTGGTCAGCTTGGATGTAAAGATTCGTCGCTCGAGGATATCGCCTGGAACGTACTCGAGAGGCCTTCATGGACAATTCGGCGTCTTCTGATTCCGGTCGGCTCGAGGCGAGCCTCATGATGGATGACGGTTGTTCGTTTGAAGCGGTATCTGAGCTATCAGATTCCTTTGGGCCAAAAGCAGCTGCTCTGCTTGCATTTCGATCGGAAGGCGGTGGGTAGGTTTGTAGTATTGTCGGCAATTTACTAGTGATACGACCATTGATTGTTTGGCTCTCTTGTAATAGGGACCCAGAAAGTATAGGTGGACCGGGAAATCTAGCAGAAGACGCCGATGAATTTCTTGATAGCATACGCCCATGAGCTGATCGGAAATTCGCCATGGGTGAGACTGATCGTCGGTTCAAGCTTACGATGCGACTGGAACTAGTATCGGATTCTCGGTCTGACTTGGTCGACTTTGGAATGCGAACATATGCATCAGATGGAGACAAGGAAGACGCCGATGAGACAGAATCCCTATACATATGGTGCTGCTTTTCTCTCATAACATCTGCCCATTCCTCTGTATCTAGTATAGCGGTTGAATTAACCAAGTTCCTATGGCTTTTGAGACCATTCTGGCCAGAAGTGAGAAGAGTTGAACTAAGCAAGAGCGGTTTAGGGCCTGATTTAGGACCTAGCGGTGGAGAACGGGCAGGTGAAAGCAAGGATCTCGTTTTCCCTATTATGGATCTGTCGCCTTGTTGAGATGAGCTTTCCAGAGCTGTTTCCAACGGAAAATTAGGAGTGGACATTAGATAAGGTGATGAAGTTCGAGGGGAATCCTGTTCTTCGCATGAGCCGGAACTAGGCATTGAGTGATCATGAGAAGCCTTCTCGTTCCTGACAATGCTTGTAGGCCGTAGACTTTCACCGGAGGAGGAACCCAACAAAGCCCTGGCCCGCCAATTACTGCTCATTTTTGAAAGTGTTGCAACCGTGTCGGAGCCTTTCAGTTTTTCTGCGTAACTCCACAAATTTGAGGAAGTTTGTTGGTCGGCTTCCGATTGAGGAATTTGGATAGGGACGGTGGGGGATGGCGGCGTCGATGGACTCTCCATAGCCGTCTGGTTGGTAATGCCTTTCCATACTGTGTTGGTGATTTGGGAAACTAAACTAGAGTCTCCGAAAGCTGTTGACGAGTCTTGATTTTTGCTATCGGTTCCATTTTCGGAGTCCACAGGGATTTCATTGGAAGGAATTCGTTGGCTTGCAAACCCTTCCCACATGCTCACTCTAAAGCGATCCCGAAGACTGGGGTTAGCCTGCCGAGCGATTGACTCTCTACTTCGACGCTGAGATAGCTCGGAAGCCATCTGCAAGACTCTTTCAATACCTCCAACGTTACTGAGGTTAAAAGGTTGAAGGAGAGATATTCCTTCCAATAAGGTGTCTTCAGCCTTTTCTGCGAGTCCAGTAGAGTATGACAATTGATCGGTATTCACGGTCCAGAGACTCGGACCTTTTTGCGTAACATCCCCAAGTCTATATATGTGAGTCAATGCTAAATAAAGTACGTATGTCATATAACGTTACCGGTACAAAGGGGTCCTAGCACGTATGATCATGCTTGCGCAAATATCGAGGAAAAAATCCAATTTGGGGTTTGAGCTTCTGTCTCTCGCTTGACAAGAAAAGATAGCATCCCAGACCAAGAAAACCGAAGACAATGGCAAGGTATGCGTCAGCATGGGCATCAGCCATCGACTGCGAAAAAAAAATTATATGTCTGATCAGAATTGAAGTATATAGATATTGTCAGGTCTCACTATGAGTAATAGGGTAGGATTGGATCTAGCCCTTTTGCTTGCTATATCAGACAATGATAATGAGCAGCTTGTAAGGTATCATAGTAAGGGGAACAGTTTACCAGATGTACAAAGAGATCGTTATCAGCCCAGTCTAAACATTCACTCAGCTTCGTCATCCAGACTTTGCCTGCATTATCCTCTAAACCAAGAAGTTCTGCGAGCATTGCCTCAAACAACCAGAAAGTATCAGCTTCGACATGGGCCAGATCTCCGGGATCGACTTCTTGCATCAAGACAGAGTACAGTGGGACCAGAAGGGATGATAGATGGGGAGAAATATTTCCTGGATTGATTGTCATGTGAAAGTACAACAGTCTCAGCAAGGGAGAGCAGTGTTTTGGGTGAGCATAACCAAACATACACTTCCTGGATGGCATTAATGTAGTAGACGTCGCCAGACTCTCCGCACTGACTGTATCACTGCCTGGAGTCCCCTTAGGATGGAGCTCAAGCCGGATTTCGGGTCTAGGCGAGAGACCAGCACCATCTTCCGACCGACCATCTAGAATCAGCAAACGAGAATCAAGTACTCGAGCAATTGCCTCGTCACGGCCGCCCACATTTAGTGGGCATTGATCGAAGGATTCCGGTTCATTTTCAAGCATCGCATAAAAGTCTCTAGGCAAGCCGTATAATTGTTTGTACGCAGCGCGCAGTGTGTTGTCCAAAAGCACAGAATTCGATGATTGAGAAGGGGGAGAAAACAGCCCAAGTAATTGTCGCGCCAGATCCTTAAAACTGACATGATTTCAACATGAATATCGTTAATAGCTGTGATGCTCACATAATAGGCTTCCCTTTGTGTCGTCATTTCAGATTTCCAGGATGCCTTCACCTTCGGCAGAGTTCCGAAGAAGAGTCTGGATTTCTTCATGAACATGGAGTCAAGATCAAAATGTAAAACTCACTTCCAGATTCTGGGACGAAGCCAACTTGGCTCATCGGGAATTCCTGTAATAAAATAAGTACTTGTTGCACACAAATATTTCAGTACCCTGACCCCGTGAACACAGCTTTCGCAATTGAGGTAAATCGACAACTGTGGTTGTATCTGGATCCAATAGTTCTGAGAGATGATTAACACTGCTAGTCGTAAGCTTTGCAATCCCATGGGTAAAAGAGATAGCAAGTACATTTCCTGACGTCGAGGCTCTGGTAACCAGTCGACTCCATAAGCGTTTGCAATGTCTCGGAGATAGCTATCCAATTTAAACGCGGAGGGAATTGGCGTGGGTGTTGACTTCAATATGCGCGAAGATACGCGATGGTACCGATTCTCAGCCGCAGAATTAGCGAAATCCGAACCAAAGCAGGATACAAGGTAATCTCGAATGACGTCAAGATCTAAGTAATGTTGGTATAAGTTTGTCGGCTAATTTGATAAAATGAACAACCTTTGCTATGGACAAATGGCGTAGCATAGATTATGCTCGAGGCGGCTTGCATAGCAATATGACTTAGCGGACTATCACGATAATAAGCCACTGCTATTCGAGTTTTTGTTTTTTACATACCCATGTTCTAACTCAAGGGAATGTTCCAGAAGAAGACCAATCTGCATCTCTAACTCCTCGAGTAAATTTCCAAAGGCTTCATCCTGTATCAATTTCTCCGCCTTGTCGCGTGCCAGCGGGATATTGCCTTGTCGAATTAAAGTTGCGATGTCCGCACGCATGATGGCGGCTTGGGAATCATATCTGGCTTGTACTTGGCCTAGTTTCTGACATGCCAAACGAAGTTCAGCCTGTGTCCTAGGTCAGAATACTCTGGTAGCGGGAAAGCAAAGGAAGCTGAGTTGACCTTGACTGCGGCAGGTTCCCACCTCATCCTCTACTAGGTCTCGTTCGTGAGGCGGAGGTGATGCACCGGTGATGACTGAGTTTGACTAGTAAGCGCTGTCAGTGCAAGCAGCCTTCTTGTTAGGGGCGTGGGAAAACTTGTTGGGTCGGATCAACTTGAAGGTGAGAACAACACAGATTATCATAGATATAATCAACTAAGTACTGCCTTATCACCACACCATCCGGTCGATATCTCTTGACTTTTGTGCCAAGAGGACAGGCGGACAAGTCTAAGTACTAGTATATGGCATAGTTGGCCTTGGTCATCTTCAAGCTCTCGGGATCATCAGTTAGAGGTGTCAAAGATACTCTCGAGAGTCGCGTGAAGAGGACAGCAAGACCACAAGCATAGGCTATAACTGATGTATAGGGTAAGAAAATATGGAACCCGTCAGTCGTCGAAGAATGACTTACTACATGCGGCGACAAGCCAGCTGGATATTAGAACATACAAAACAATCAAGCTGCAAACCGCTCTTTGGTCCACAGCTGTGAAAGCATATGTCAATTTAGGTCTACGACAATTGAAGAAGCGAGGACTGACATTGTGCAGAAGAACATCTAAACGTATAACTCTTGTAAGTAAAGAGGCCGGCAACTCCGGTGTGTAAGATTATGAGAAGGAAAAACCGAGCGGCATCAAGCCAAGGTCGAAATGACTGCAGAAGTCTAAATATCCAATGAGGTAGAAGTTGCAGGAGTCAAATAGGCCATCTTACAAGAGGGGAAGCATTATGACAGTAATACTATCGAGCCCCAACATGATAAAAATTAAAGAACCTACAACGCCGAAGATCAATTTCTGATACTTTCCACAAGACGATCTGAGAATCTGACGTTCGGTACGATTCGTTACATCCCACTGTGCAAATAGCACGACAGATAGTAATACAATCCACAGGAAGCATAAAAATATGATGCAGCCTGATTATCATGTTACGAATTAGTTTCGGAAACCATGAATAAGGAGCTCGAGGCAACCTACTGAAAGTTATGCACCGAATCCTCAAGAACCTTGATGGTTGTGTTGGATTGCGTGTGGCATCAACGTCAACGTTTGTCTGCATCATCACAGTCGTGAATGATCGTAACGATTGTTTGAAAGTGAAAATGAGAATAGTAAGTGGTTCTACCAGAGAAGGAATGAATGAAGAAAGCAAGAAAAAATAATACAGTCGTGGTGAGTCCACGGAAAGGCTGGCTTTGAGCCTTTCAGCTTTCAGAACAATAGACCATCGAAGAACAAAGGAGTAAATAAGTTTACGTAAGTGGACAAATAATACCACTATGAAACTCTCCTCCGTTTCTTTGTAGATTTTGTCTCCAATTCGAACCGACTCCTTTGCTTCTTCTTTGGCAGGTTTTCATGGTCATCGTCGGCATCCAAAATATCACGCTTCTTTGAACCATTACGACTGCGTTCAAGAACGTCCATCTTCCTGCCTTTTTGTCGCAATTCTTCATAACCATCGCCTTGACTGCGTCCTCCGCTGACTTTGCTCACACTCCGCAGCACCCCATCAAATTCATCCTCTAACCCCCCTGCCCTTCTTCGACCTCTCAGCGTTGGCCCGCTTCCAAGATCACCACCCAATGCGAGATCTTCTTCATCTCTGGCCCTTCGCTTCGCATCGCTCTTCTTCATGACAAGTCGAGTGAAATTGTCTTCTTCAAAATCCTTGAGACGTTTGAGATATTGAGCACGACCGGAAGCGAGTGCAGGCGTCCCTCCTAATCCAGACGATGATTCAATGAATGGTCGAGATGGGTCAACAGAGAGCGATGATAGTGCCGATGGAACGGGGGGACGGTTACGTCGAGCTTGACTTTTAGACTTTTCCAAATACGGTACTGGAGCCATGCGTGGGGGACGGTATATCAGATCGTCATTCGACGAAGGGATAATGTAGTCCTGTGTACTAGCCTCCTGTGCTGCCGTAGCGGGTTGCATGAGGGACGTGGGATTTGGACGAAACACAAGAGGATCTAGAAAAAATAAAAATAAAAACATGTACAGTACTATTGTAGACAATGCTCACCATCTGCAAGCCTACTATCTTGCAAAGGCTCTTCCGCAATTCGAATCAACTTGTCTATTTGATAACGCATTTTGGCTTCGAGAACATTGATTTTTTCAAACACAGCACGATTTTCAATCATTGAATCGATTAAATCTCCAATTTGGTTGCCTCGAGCATCACGATCCTGTCTGCTAAACGGCTGTGTAGGAGCAGAACGACCGTTCAGAGTATTCCCCAAAGCACGACCGGACGAAATCAGGACCAGAGATCGTAGATATGAAATAAGAAGGTGATGCTTCAATGAAAGAAGAGATATGCCTGCTGTCATATCTAAGGTCTGTCGACTACTCATATGTGATCATTGATTTTCCCGAAGATGAAAACGTTAAAACTGACTCCTACTTGATGATTTGAAGGGCCGCCCTAGCTGTTGACAGGCTGTTCGTCATAGTATCAAATGTTTCCAGCAAGCTTTCTTTTTGTAACTCCATTGCACCTGAAAATAAGATAGATCAGAATCTGTTGAGAATTTAGGGAGAGAGAATATTCAGTGAACGGTTTTCTAGGCCGCCGCTCCTTGAGCGTAGTGCATGACATCAATTATTGTCAGAGCCCAGTGCGTTTCATCATAAGTAAATGATAAGATGTTAAAGAGGCTCACCAATTGGAGAGTTGCCTCAAGGAAGAGTCAGGGAGGCAGAGTTGTCAACGTGACGACACGTCCGTGTCACACCTGTTGCCTTACCTCCTACTCTCATGTCTGCTAGTTCAACAAAAGACAAGACAAAGCGATCACAAGAAAATTTCTTGTCTAAGTTGTTCGACACTTTCCATTCCCAGGTTCGTTCCAATCATCAATAAACCTACTCCTCCAATGATATGTAAATTCTATAGCGAATCGAATCAGGTCCTAGTGTTCCTCCCAAACCCCCAAAGCCTTCCGAGCTAGATTACAAGCAGCTTGATCTTTCGCTCTCAGATCAAAATGTACTCGGGAAATTCAGCAAACTTTCTATCTCCAGCAACCCGCAATCATCTACGTCGTCTAACGTGAACTTTGTTGGGGGCTTCGACCCTCGGAATATATTTGGCTCCGATACGTATACCGCTAGCCCGTCCTATGCAAGGCCAATGGTGATGCCTGTACCACATTCTTTGACCATGCAGATGGCACTTGAGCCTGTTCAGGATAATAATCTATTATTTTGCGCACAATCAAATCAGTTACTTCCTTCTCCCAGACCCCAAATGAACACAAATTCTATATCTTCATCCTCAAGGCCAGACAAATCGGCGATTTCTATCTCTACACCAACTAATACCAACTCAGAAGTTTCAAGTACACAATCTACGACATCTAAGAAATCTGGCGCACAACGTTGCGCAGGTGTGACAAAGGTTGGTCAACGATGTTCACGAATGGTTAAGACTGGCAATACACTGTTATTGGACTCCGAAGATGAAGATGGTTCAATGCTTCTGCCTAGATTTTGTTTTCAACATACCAAAGAAATTCTGGGTCCATCTGGCTACTACGCGAGGAAAAATGGCGAATGGGTAAAATTTGAAGGTAACTTCTAGCTCATTTGCTTTTTTCTTCCTTCACATCGCGTCCAATATTTTCAGACTGGATACCACCTTATTTGCAAGCAGCCACCCAAGTTTCTCTGAGGATAGAAATGGAGAAGGCACGATCGCATTCTGACGTTCCTGGGTACATCTACACATTTGAGATTCGTGGTTCGTCTTACGGGATCTATTTTTTTTTTCCGTGTTCAATCCATTGCAGAAACCCGGGAAACTGAGACTATTAAACTCAAAGTTGGACGAGCAGTGAACCTTGTGAAACGGATAGATCAATGGGGTAAACAGTGTGGATCCAAGGAACAAGTATTGAGAGGATTCTATCCAGGGGCTGTTGAGCCGGACAAAAATGCTGGCGATGGAAGGACAAGTCTCCTTAAGGGTAGGGTGGTAGCTGGCGAGAAAGGACCATGGTGTCACCGACTTGGTGGGTGTCATGATACATGACAGATAAGATAGATGTTGATGCTTGACTTTTTAGAACGAATTATCCACCTTGAACTTGCCGATTTGGCTTGCACTGGTGTATACCTTGACCCGTCTTGGCCCAAGATTGGGACAGTATCGTCCGCCTTGCCTAGTTCTGTTGAAGCGAAAGCTAGCACTTCGAAAGGTGCAAATGGATCACTGCAACCATGTGTTGACTGCGGCAGCATGCACAAAGAAATATTTGAATTCTGGAGATGGAAGCAAGGAGGAAATACAGGCAAAGAGTGGGACAACTTGGTGAAACCTGTCATAGAACGATGGGGAAAGTTTGTTGAGTTGTATGTGTAGGCATAATTGAAATTTTATGAGTACTAGGATCTTGATTCCTTTATTTATTGTTGTTGTGTTTGCTGGTTCTGCCGATCTGCCGGCAGGTCGTCAGAATTGACTAGTTCGATATCAAAGATCTATTCTACGGGTAGCATTGAAGTACAATGGAAAATATGGTGTCCACGACGTCACAAAGTACACCCATTCCAAATGGTGGACCGGGAAACGACAAGGAAGGCGATGCAAAACAAGCACAGGAGGAGCAAATGCGAAGAGACCTATTGATGACTGTGCTAGATACAGCAGCACGAGAAAGATGTACATATATCCCAGTTTCCCTCATATCCATATTCTAGTTCTCATCTTTTGTCCAGTATCTCGTATAGCGCTTGTTAGCCCAGAACGATCGAAACAAATTGAAACGATCCTTCTTAGGATGGCTCAATCTGGGCAACTCAGGAATCGAGTCAGTGAAGAGCAGCTCATCGACTTGCTTAATCAGGTGAAATTCTTCTTGGACCCATTGCATCCATGTCTGACAATATCATAAACCTTCCGCAGATGGAGCAGGCTGAAGGAAAAAAGACGGTACAGAAATCAACGATTGTGGTAAGTTCTCACTGTCTTCTAAGGCCTCACTTTGATCCCCGGATAGTATCACCGTAGAAAAGGATGGGAAGATGATCTCGACTTTTGATATTCTACTGTACCTTTGGGTCGCCTGTGACTGTTTTCGAAAGAGCATAAAGAAATATACAAATACTCATTGTAAACATCTGGACCTGGTAAAACAGGTCTCTTATGAATCACATTTGGACGTCGTGCATCTATTGCTGGACAGCTTTGGAATTGAATGGTGTGCTACTTGATGTGAAGACGAAAGAAGACCTCGGCGTGGAATCATTTGCGTTCGATGAGATATGTGTTGAAGGAGCGGGTGGTTTGAAATTCTGACATTGGTCGTTTAGTGGTCTTCATAGGGCGGCAAGGGTTTAAAACATACAAATTGGCGACCTTCCTTGTAAATCTCCTCCAGCTTTTGATCAAATACACCTTGCTTTTCAAACATCCGATAAGCATGATACAACATCAGCGCAGATCGGGCATCTTCGATTGAATCATGATTGTCTGTCTGAATATGTTCTCCTAGTATAAACCAAGAAAGGAACCGCAGAGACAAACGGCGCTGGCGAGATTTAAGGAAATAGAGGTCAACTGTGTCAATGACCTGGTCTGGTGGAACATATATGTCTTTGCAAGAATTATGTCAGCCGAACGATCGCCATTCCAAGAACTGGATGATCATACTGAGAATACGGAAGTCCTTCGACAACCCGTGACCGACGAATATGCAGCCACAATCGACCAGGCGACGTAGCTTCTTGTATACAAGCTTCAACGGTGTTAATGTGTGACGGGAATGTATAGGATCTAGGTCGCCAACTAAGAATAATTTTGATTAGTATGCAATAAATGTGCCAAAGGAGAAATTACATTTGATCCCTGAAAACTCAGTCAAGTAATCAACAATGATTTCACTGGTATGGATGTAGTCATCGATAAATGGAAGCCCTTGACGGGGGCCTTCGCCACGTAAGACAGAAACCCTAGCAAGACTCAATCTGGCTGGTCGCAAAACCTTTTTCGTTCCGTCGGATCTAAACTCGGTCTCTTCCTGTGCAAGCCGGTGGGGAGTTGACAGGAGAATAGAACAAAGATCCTGAGGCTAACCTGCTGCATTAAAACAAATTCCGCGTCGATAGAAATCAACGTTCCCTTTCCGGGTATCGGCAGTTCATCAGGTTGTAAGAGGTCATGTTTGATCAAAGCAGGATTACGGTTTCTGTGAGGGGACTGAATGTTCATGGGGAAAGAAGGCAGTCAACGAACGACATACGAGGATATTGAGGTATCCCTGATTAAAATCGTTGAATCAGGCTCATACGATAATTTGCTGAAGTCGAATGAGCTTTGTAGATCTGATCGCTCAAGGTAAATAATAGCGGGAACCTAGAAACATAAGATGAGTCCTGGCCAGTACCTCAGGGATCGGAGGTCTGACCTTCCATTTATCTTGGAAACTCAAAGCTTCTTGTTCCGATATGTTTTTTACAACGAAATCGTTAAATAAAAACCAGGGACTAGACAGTTCCATAGTTTCAGCTTCGGGAACTAGTCAACAATCTGAGTCCCAATTTTTCAAGATTGGACCGTCGGCAACGCCCACCTTTGATTATTGCCACCAAGTGCGATTCTCCCTGTTTCATCGTAACGTGCACTACCATAGCCTAAAGTTTTCTTATAAGGTATGAATGACAATAGAAATAAGTGACGTACACGTATTACGTATGGAATTTTTTCAGAGTCATCGATTCCCCTGGCCTGGCCATGTAAATATACTTGGGGTTGAAGAAATCTTTGGCTGCGAGAATCCTGCCAGAAACCAAGACTCTCCTCATTGTAGACGGAAGCATTGACCGCAAGAAATGGGGGCAATGATAGAGAGGACAATGATCTGCATGTTGTGAAGGTAGTATGCTGTTTGCAATTTTGACATGTCGCTTTGTGGGCCATAGTTCGGAAAAGCGAGTTTTGCAAGGTAGAAGCAAAATCTATGGGTTGTTGTTCGCTTGTCGGTGACTGGGCATACCGGTGGTAAGTAAGCATCTAAAAAGGTAATCTTCACTCACTTTCCGAGAATATACGAGGTCGATCACATGAATCAAGTTATCCTTCTCTCTGACATCTTTGCAATGAGAGCAAGTTATGATGTTTTTTCCATCGATGCCGATGAGCTGGCTGATGGGTGAAGGTGAAGGTGACTGCGAGTTGGAAACGCGAGGTAGAAGAGAAGGGTTGTGAGGATAACCATTGCCTTCAGAACTCAGATGGTCGACAAGAAATCGGTGGAATGCTTGAATTTTTTGTGCGTAGTCTACTCCAGCGGCCTCTCGACCGTAATCAATGAGCTCTATGGCATTTGAAGCTATAAGACAATGGGTTAGAAAGTGGCAGAATGGGATGGCGACCAGAAAAACCTTGAGCTAGCACGCCAACCGTTTTGCAAAAGTTGCTCGCTTGGCAATTGGTGCCCTGTGCATCTCCAACGCCCTGTGCATCTTCGAGCATACGAAAGACAAAGCCGAGCTCACAAAAGAGGCAATGTTCTCGGGGACAATCGATTAAAATATGAGCCTTTGCTAATTCTCGAATAGGGGACACGTAGTGCATAACTTGGACCACAGCATTAGTGTAAGAGTTCAAAATATGTGTTTCCAGACCACTGAAGTTGGTCTTGTTATAAAATCTACAATCATTGATTACTTAACTTGACAGGTGGAAAAAGAAAAGAAAATGCACCCAAAATCAAAATCTTCAACACCAAATTTCGAGTATTCAATCTCGACGCGGCAATATGTACGTGGAATCTCGCCGTCGGTGCGATCATCAAAAACGGCACCATCAGGCTCTGCCTAAATAGAGTTGGGTGAAAATATCGAGACTTATAGTGGGTAGCTCACGTCCGGGATGGCCAACTTCCCGCTCCGAAAGCGAGCGTTCTCTCTGCGTGGTGCTACAGTTGTCATGTTGCGACGACCTCTGAGCTCCTTAGGAAAGGCAGCATACGTTACGTTGTCGTTGGTTTTCATTGATATCAGTATTTCGGGAGGAATTCTCGGCGGAGTAGAGTAATTGACGAGCTTGGAGCTTAGATAAGATGGCCAAGCTGACAAGAGCTCGCTATCGAAGTGAGGTAGTCCAATCGAGTTCAAAGGCCTTCGAAAATATTAGAGTCAGCTGAAGGCCAGAAAGTACTATCGCACGTTGATGAACTCCATTGAATAGGAGGCAATGGAGCAGGTGTATCCGCCCAAGGAACTGGTTGACCGTCATAGCCATTAAATGGCGCGTTGCTTTCTGCCTGTGACATGAGATGGATAGTTCCTTCTGCGTCACCAAACGCCAAATATGCCGCGTTTGGCGAAATCGCAGCACAGGTTAAATAAGAAGAAGTGAGATCAAGCTAGGCCAAAAGTGAGGTACATTTCGTGATGTCTAAACTGGCGCACCTGATAGAATTCGCTAGATCCAGAAGGATTGGACGCATCAACAATATTTATGAGCCCATGATTAGATATAATGGCTAGGCTTGATGGTCGTTTCGGGAGTACGTGAATAAAGGCAGGAGCAGCGGAGAATGGGATAGGTGGTAGAGGGCGCATCGTTCGCAAGTCATATACTTTCACAAGTGGATCTGGGAACGGACGTAAATGCCTAGATAGCAGTGCAGGTTTGGAATGAGTTCGCTGAATATGCGCGAAACTCGGGGTTCAAGTTACCTTTCTCCCATACCAATAGTAAACACGAAATTTCCGGCTGTCTGGATCCCTTCGATTGAGCTGCTATGCGCCTTGACAAGATGTTCCGAGGTACCTGTCCTTCCCATACCCGTTCGTGGATCATGTACCCGTAGATAACCGTCAGATGATCCAGAGAGTAACATGGAATGCGAGAGTTCCAGATGAGTCAGGAGAGACGTAGTTTTAACTTGTCGGATAACGGATCCGGTCATTGAGCTCAAAAGCACCATCTCAAGATCAACAAGGGAAGCGGCAAGAAAGTGTGATGTGTGTGAAGTATTAGAAAATATAACGACATCTGTTGGAGACCTGCAAAACTGTGTAGATTTTCAAATGATAAAGTGGGTTGATTGATCATACCTAAAGAACCACTTGTTCATACCTCCTTTGGACCACGATCCGAATCCTGCGCTGACAGTGCCTAGAGCTCGAATATAATTGTCACCAGCAATAATCTTTTTGACTGCCGTATTTCCTCCGACCCGAAAGGAAACGCCTCTAACACCTTGGGTACCATAGCAAGTCGAGACATTGCCAGAATCCGAACCAGTCCAAAGTACGTCAGATACTGGGTCGAAGGATAGAGCAGTAATAGCTGCTCCAAACCCACTTAACAAAGGAGAAGCGATAGACGATATAGGCTTGTATGAAGTACTGGCAGTGGTAGTAGACATCGTTAAGTATGGTCCTTGTTATTAGTAAGCTATTATATCTAACCCTACAACATATATTCAGCGCGTCCACCAAATAACTGCCACGCAATTCCTAGAGCAAATGCACAAGTATTTAACGTCAAATAAAAAATCATTGGTATCAGGCCCATGACAAGGTTCCCGATGATACCACGTCGTGTAATAGTCTCCCACAGTTCTGTTTTAATGATTTGGGGTGCAGCTTGGGATTTGAATGGTCCAACCAGGCGATAAAACGGGGTAAAAGCGGCACCAAAGCTGCAGGTACCTTCAATTAAGTTTCTATTGGTGAGATTCTAAGCAAGAAAATAACACACCAGTAGCACAGCAGGACGTGAATTCCGTACTCCCTCCAAAGGTCAACCAAACCAGGCGCAGCATGAATGTCCTTGGCCAAAGTGCTCATATAGCTGGAATGGTCAACACCATATTTAATACGCGCGTCTTTTTTCGTCAAAAGATGGTAATGAGGAGGTGAGATCGGCCGACTTATTTGATTTTTGATAAGAGATATCCAGAAAAATGCTTGCATTTCCGCAAGTGGAGGTATAGCACCTAGCACAAGATTAATATAAAATGGGTATGAGAGCACTGAATTCATACCAACACCAGGTCTCACATAGCCAATACAGGCAAAACTTTCATCGCCGCTTTTCGCAACATTTCGAAGATCTGCATCGTGAGGAGTAGGGTAATTGCTTTTCTTGTCTAAGAATGCGAACTGTTGGGTATATCCAGTGGCATAGATGACAGTGTCAGGTCGGACATTCATCCTGGAGATCCTCAGCGCGTCTTTTCTTTTGCTCGGAGGGAAAATGGCTTGGCCACCGGTTGAGAAGTGGGTTGGAAATGGCGCTAAGTAGACTACAAAGTTGGTTTGGGGGGAGGAGTCTTCCGGTGGATCAATGTAGCGAGATACATAGTCTAGGTACCAAGGTCGGTTGCGATACGGTCGATTGAGATATGGCATCGCCTTATGTGACTAATAACAAGCTGCCTGAATTTATTAAATCCGTAGCAAGGTTAACCATCAACTAACCTTGTTAAGGAATACGTAGGCTCTTCCTAGCCTTTCTGATGGTAGTTCTCCGACCTGAGGAGGTCGTCATGAGTTAATTGTGTTAAGGAAACTTTTGGACGAATATACCCATTGATTACATCCAGCTTGCGTTCCTTGAAAAATATAGATATATCAAACGTTATCCAACGGACATTGAGATTTATTTGCCTGTCAAAAGCCAGAGTACTCGCTTGATGACAAAATCGGAAATGCTGCGAAAGGATCTTCAACACCCCACAGCAAACTAAAGTAAAAACTGTTCTCACAACCACCGGATGCGCGATCGAGCAATCCACGGATGCTTTCCAACTGAATTTCCGACACCAAATCATAATAGAAAGCCTAGGAACTTACCACATAGGCCGTTTCACCCAGATTTGTAATCAAAGAATCGATTGGCACCGGTGTTTTTGACCTGAACTTGTATCCAAAAATTTCGAAATCGTTCTAGACAGACGTAGACGTTCTTCACTGTTGTCAGAGCCTACGATCCGAATAGACTTACCAATGCTTTCGGAAAGGATAGAAATCTGTAAGATTAAAGGGATTAGCAACGCGCGAGCAATGGTTCAAAGAACATACCCGGATCGAGAGCATAGAACTACCTCTTTTGCGTCTGCCTTTACAGCTTCATATGCGAGATCCAAGCCTGTCTCGCCCGTGCCAAGGATCAGAACGTGCCTTCCGGACAATTGTGATCGTGATTTGTAATCTGCGGAGTGGAATATTACTGGAGTCGGAGTCTGGCCAGTTTCACCTTTGACATTTTCCAACACATGTTCTATGCCTGGGATTGCCGGAATTGATGGAGTAACATGCAACCCAGCGCAGAGAGCAAGATACTTTGCAGTAATGATTTCTGGTGCTGAAGAATGGACATTTTCAGTCGACATGACAAAGCCAGGTTTAAAAGTACCTTACTGGATTCCCATTCTGTGGTATGATTCGCCTTTCTTCGGACAAAGGAAACAAGATGCATCCCAGAAGGGGTCCGTGACACATTCAAAACCTTGCAATTAAGGTGAATCCTGCGATTTAAGTCATATTCCTTGGCATAGGCTTCAAGGTATTCCACATATTCCTGCTGAACGTTAATCCACGAACCACATTATTAATAGTATTTACAATACTTCTAGCGTCAAGTGGTCCGGATGGGAGAGTGGTAAGCGAAAATCGGAGAAACTCGTTAACTGCTTGGAGGATACTAGATTTGAGTGCTGCAATCAAAAGTAAAAATCAGCACGTAGGACAACTTGAATGCATGAACCTCGTAAGACCGATATCTGAAAGTTCCACCTATTTCGCCTTCCTGCTCGAGGATAATAGGTTCAAAGGGATAATCAGCGTTCGAAGCCTCTAGCAAAGATTTGCATGTTACGAGACCAGATGGTCCTGCACCAATAATGATGACTTTCATGGAAGTCAGACTCAGAGCTTGGACACCGTGGGATCTACATAAATTATTATTTAAGGACCGCCGGGTGCGGACGGTTGATAGCAACATTTAATTAGTGGTTGACCGTAGCGGCTGCTACAAACCGTCGCTAGGGAATCTTGTTGCGACTCCCACGATACAGAAAGTTCGGGATTCCTTCACCGGACCTTCAAACCAGTGGCAAGAGACCATACGACATGCCTCTCTGTATCATAATTCTACATGGCTGAGCCTTTACTAAATACATCTTCTGGGAAAGAGAACACTACCCATAACCCAGCTCCAAAGGTTCTCACAAGTTTTGGGGATTTTGTGACGCTCTTCAATGTAGAAAATTTCGTAGAGCTTGTGACAGTGTAACGAGCGGGACTCGTTGTCACAGGTTATTTCTTTTTCTGATTATTTCTTTTGTTATATTTTATCCCTTCATTTCGTTGCCATCATTTATTTACTGAATTAAAGAAAACCCTATCATTACTGACCGTGATTTCCTCTTTGTACCCTATATGTTTTTATCACATGTTAGAAACAGTGATTACTCTAGCTACCTACTTTCTGGTATAAATACGAGAACCGAACGTATGTAGCAGCCAGTGAATTTCATACTCTTAAATTGTCTATCGAGATTCCTCTGTGTGCCAAAATCCGTCACTAGTGTTAAGCTCGGAGTTCGGACGGAGATGTCGGGTCCGAAGTCGTGCGAGGCGTTGGCTTCAACTTGTAGGTTGCGCCGCTCTCTTGCTGGATGCCTCGAATTTCGGAGGTCCGGACGGAGTAGG